>SDBT01008560.1_pt1 | contig 16695 bp, 13 predicted proteins | sample 2277101 | NCBI WGS metagenome assembly SDBT01 (sample SAMN10404973, study PRJNA504765) | marine sediment metagenome | isolation source: marine sediment core GS10_PC15, 103 cmbsf | place: Arctic Ocean: Southern Knipovich Ridge | collected 2010
CTTTGGGTCATTCAGCTGTTCATCCGTATAACCGTGCACTTCTTTAACATGCTTCGCAGCGTCTTCCCACAATTCCTCAGTCGTTTCGCCCCGAGCTACATAGGGACAGTCTACTCCTGTGTCCCGACAAGCTAATGAGTATGCCATTTTTCACCTCCTTTCTGAAAAACTATATTTTATACTTACATTTTATTAAGAGGACTCACGAGTGTATATGATATATATCACATAAACCAAAAAGAGCGCCAGCCACCGCATTCAATTCGGCGGTCGCCGGCACCCCTTTCATCATCATACCCTTAATCCGATATGCTATTTTACAGGTGTTTTATATCAAGCAAGATAATTATAGTCCTATTAGGGTGATTGTCAATACCTGGAAAAAAGTGGGTTGGGGCAGAGAGATTAGGGTTGGTAAATGGCTAAATCGCTAGAGAATTTCACAAAATATGTTGTAAAATATTGTTGTCCGCGAAAGAAATAATAATTCGGGGTAAAGAGGTATCGGAAATGGAAGAGAAAAATACAACCAGCATAATAAAAATTGAGGACATGAATCTGGAAGAAGGGCAACTAGCAGAACAATTATATAATAGTGCGGGATTAGGTCCAGTAGTTGATGCGGGGCTGAAAGATTACGATAAACGTCTTCAACAAGAGAGCAAGTTGCTCAACAAGGTATTAGGCCCACGAGGAAGTGATATAAAGGGCTACGGGGAATCCGTAGCCAAGAGAGTTGCCTTTGCCGTATATGCTCTCCTAAATAAGCAGTATGGTGGGAAAGTGGGAGATCTAAGGTCGTATATAATGACACTGGAAGACGACCGGGACCGAGCCAACATGAGATATGATGAGTTAATGGGAAGGGTAATTGGAATATTGGGAGAAGAATATAAGGAGTTAAAAACAGACTCTAAAGTATTTATGGAAAAATTAACTACAGTGTTGGGAGAGGATCTCAAGGAATCAAAGATTAACCAGGAATCGCTTGCAGAGAGACTGGCTGATATAGACGGTTTAAGGACACGGATAGTAACTCTTGAGAAGGAAAAGGAGCAATTAGAGGCAAGATATGAATCACAAATAGCTGAGCTAAAAAATGATCGCAAAGAAGAAGCCAGGGATTTCAAATCACAGATAGATACCCTAGTTAAGGAAAAGGAGCAGCTAAAGGCAACATATGAATCACAAATAACTGAGCGGGATTCACAAATAAAAAATTTAGAATCAGATAAGGCCACTTTAACAGGCGATCTTGAACAGCTGAAAATAGACTATAACGAACTAAAAACAGCGATAACGACATTAGCTGAGGCCATCCCTAGTGAAGAAATGGGGAAGAAGCTTAGTGAGGAACTATATAATTTTCTTCTCAAAGATTCGAAAGTCCCAGGCGCGGTATTAAAGGGTGTGGGTCAATTTATTGATTTTAAAAAATATTTGGATTTAGCTGTTGAGAGAGGCGCTAAAGAAGTCTGTAACCGCATAGAACGTATATCCGTAGCAACGAGGTAAAAAAACAGCTATCTAGGATGCATAAAATATGGCATTAGTAGACCCACAAGTCAAAGCAAGCTTAATTAGAGTAGCTGGGGATATGACCATAGAACTATCAAAGGCAAGTACATCCGGGCTTAGTCTTAATGAGATGGTTAAGTTATTTGGACAAGTGTACGGTGACCTAATCGTGAGATTAGCGCTTGAAAAATAATTGAGAAGTGGGATGGGGCAGCGAGATTGGGATTGATTAGGTATTCGACTAGTCGTCAAATAATTTTCGTGAGAGTGTTTACCATTTATATAGGTAAAGCTATAATGAGGTAGCTACCCCCTATTTGCCAGAGAGAGACTGGTTTCAATTTCAGCATTTTTGTCCCGAACTGGTAGTTTTGTTGTCTTTGATGTTTAATCAAGTCCCCCTAAAGTCATCCCAAGTATTAATGTCACTGAACCAATTACAAGCGTAGGAAACCAGTAGTTTCGTAAATTATCAAACCTATCACTAAGAATGCCTAGAATGACTAATACTAGTACACTTGCTATCATAATAAATCCGACTGAAAAAAGAACTGTTCCGATATCCATTTCCAAATAATAAATTATATCATCCCTCACAGATACTTCCCAGTAAATCACCGCACTATTCTAAATTCCACCTAAATTTAAGTTATATATTTAACCCAATCTAGCTTCGGAATTTATTAAGTTTCAAGTGTAATTTAAGCGGCTAATCTCGATTGTCGAGAATTTACAATCTAAAGCCTTCGCATCTGGGGATTGAGGAACCCAAGATAAAGTGGCCCATATTGGAGCATGACGCTTTAGATTTACTAACTATTGCATCCTATCTTCATCGACGCCTTGATACCTGTTTCAGGACACCAAGGACAATATAAACGGTGCCAAGGATTTCTGGTGATCCGTATTTACCTTTTCTTTACTCGTATTGTAATCAAGGGAACAAAATAACGTTCCTTTGTTGAACATTCTGGCGGATTGTGTGATTAACGTAGATAGGTCTGGTTCGCTACTCTGTTGTCATTGCGAAGAGGTGCTTGCTGACTTCGAGCCTTTAACTGCGATAAGCTATTATTCTTAACTTCTTCAATAATACTATGTAACCAAGAAGGAAGCTCTTAGGGCTCCCTTCTTGGCAATCTATTACCCTCGTTTCAGTAACTAAAAACTGATGGTGTAGGTGACTCCGTCTATGACGATTTCGATAAAAAGGTCCGCTGAATTTCACGACTGATGACCAGGCGTGAAACAATAAGATAAAAAAGGAACCATTTAATACCGTTTGAATTATTGCGGTATTGAATCGTTTTTGATAAAGTGATACCAGCCTTTAACTAAGGCCAATATATATTGCTCAGAGGAGGTAGATGATGCCCAAATTAACAGGCTCTGACGTGCTTATAGGCTCTCTGGCCCGTGAAGGTGTGGAAGTGATTTTCGGTCTCCCCGGCGAGCAAGTAATGGAGATGCTCGACTCTGTTTATAATCAGAAAGGCATGCGCTGGATTTCGGTACGCCAGGAACAGACCGCGGCCTATATGGCCTTCGGCTATGCCCGAACGACTGGAAAAGTTGGTGTGGCCCTTGTTGTACCCGGCCCCGGTGCGTTAAACGCAACGGCGGCCATCGGCACAGCGTATGCTACTTCTACTCCTGTTCTACTGGTTTCGGGGCAAGTTGGGACCAACGATTTGGGTAAGGAGCGTGGGGCAACCCATGAAGTTGCCGGGCAGGTAGAAATGTTTCGGCCTTTAACCAAATGGTGCTACTGTATACGCCAGGTGAAGGAGATTCCATGGGCGGTACGGAAAGCGATGTCTGAGCTGAAGTCCGGAAGGCAGAGACCCGTTGAAATCGAGGTTCCCCGGGATTTATTACAGGCTATTGAACAGGTGGACCTTAATAAAGCCCCTGAATCGATCCCTGTGGTAACACCGGAGAAAGGTCAGATTGACGATGCCGCCAATCTTCTGGCTAACGCAAAGAAACCGGTTATATGGGCAGGTGGAGGGGTGCTATCTTCTGATGCTACCAGAGCTCTAACGCTGGTTGCCGAGAAATTGAATGCCCCGGTAATCACTACTCCGGAAGGGAAAGGTGCTATCCCGGGTGACCACCCACTATTATTAGGCGTCTTTTATTCCGGTTACGGTCCAGTTTCCTGGACTTTTCCTCAAGCCGATACTATTTTGGCAGTTGGAAGTCGTCTGTATTCTACACCAAAAGCTCCCATATCATTCAGGGAGGATCAAAAGCTGATACATATAGATGTGGATTCTGCTGAGGTAGGACGAAATCACGTTACCCATTTGGGGATTGTAAGCGACGCTCGTGCTGCACTTGAGCTTTTACTTGAGGCTCTGCCCGAAAAGAGTAAAAGCACCTGGAAATCGGAAGAGTTGAATAAGATTAAAGACAACGTAAGAGTGCAGCTAGAGGGTGTAGCACCGCTTCAACTGTCTTTGATTCGTACGATTCGTGAAGAGTTAAAAGCAGATGATATATTAATTCCAGGGGTTAACAATGTTGCCTACTGGGGCCATCTTTCTTATCCGGTGTTGCAACCTCGTACATACCTTAACAGTTCGTACTTTGCTACTCTGGGATATGCTTTCCCTACGGCCCTCGGTGCCAAAGTAGGCAATCCAAACAAGCGTGTGGTAGCGCTTTGCGGCGACGGTGGATTCATGTATTGCTTGACAGACCTTGCCACGGCAGTGCAGGAGAAAATCAACGTTGTAGCCATTGTCTTCGTGGATAACGCGTATGGAGCCTCACTCCGCGACCAGCATCTCAGATTTGAAAGCAGGGTCATTGGCACTCAACTCCAGAATCCGGATTTCGCCTACATAGCCAGGGGGTTCGGCGCTGAAGGGGTGAAACTAACGAATCCCGAGGAGTTGGGAAGCGCGCTGAGGACTGCGCTCGATAGAGATGTGCCGACAGTAATAGAAGTCCCGTTACCCACCATGCAAACTCCTTTCTGGTAAGAATCTTATAATATCTTGTGGTATGGCGTGTGATGCCGTGCAAGCGTTTGTAAGGCGGAAAGAAGGAATCAACCATGAAACGTGAGGAGGATTCTTAAAAGCAAGGGGTAACAAAACAAGCTGAAAGGAGAAATACTATGAAGATTACAGATTTACAAGTATCCAACCCCATTTATGTTCCCTTTAAGCCAATGACTGACGCCATAAATACAATCCCTGCCGCTATGACCTACACGTTTCTTAAAATTATGACCGATGAGGATATAACCGGACTCAGTATCAACTATAGCGGTAAAGTGGCCCAGGTAATTATTGAAGATCTCTTAAAACCAGTGATTATCGGTGAAGATCCAATTAATAGTGAGAGGATTTGGGAAAAGATGTACTGGGCTACTTTGCAGTACGGTAGAAGAGGCATAGCAGTTGCGGCGATAAGTACCGTAGATATGGCCATATGGGACCTTAAAGGTAAAATTTTCAATATGCCGGTACATCGTCTCCTGGGAGGGCATCGAGACACCGTCCCTTCATATGTCACAGGAGTAGACCTCCACTATACCAATGAAGAGCTGATTAAAGAGGTCAATGAGTATGTGAAGATGGGTTTTAAGATGATTAAGTTGAAGTTGGGGAGAAAAGATCCCAACGAAGACTTAGAGAGGGTTAAGCTCGTCAGGCAAACCATTGGTCCCGATATTGATTTGACACTGGATGTTAACAATGGATGGAGTCTCCATACAGCGATGAGAATGGCCAGGAAACTTGAGGAATATGATATATTCTGGCTTGAGGAGCCGATTTTAGCTGACGAAATCGAAAACCTCGCCAAACTGGCTCGTGAGACATCTATCCCCATAGCCGTTGGAGAGAACCATTATACAAAATGGGAATTCAGACAGCTGATGGAACAAGGAGCTGCCGAAGTAGTTCAAGCAGACATTGGGAAATGTGGAGGCGTAACGGAATTCATCAAGATTGCAGCCATTGCCGATTCATTTGGCTTGCCGATCTGTCCCCATCATACAGAATACGTGGATGCGTCGCTTGTTGCAGCGGTTCCTAACGGTTTATTTCACGAATGTGTCTATGACTTTTTTGAACCAATGGGCCAGCTTTTTATTAACCCTAGTGAACCAAAGAATGGTGAGATTTCTCCTTCAGATAAACCTGGTTTTGGGTTTGAGCTTAACGAAGAGACCATCAAAAAATGGCAAACTAAGCCAAGTCCTGAAAAAATGAGGTGGATAGTCAAGAAAGGTTGGCGGTGGCCTCCTTATCTTTAAATGATTTCTTCGTTTTTCAGGGTGTTTTTGAAGCTGGAATCGGCCTCAAACTTATTTAATTTTTAAAGAATCAGGTCTACGTCACCCGAAAAATCAGGATGGTAACCTGCCTAAAACACCGAAAGCCCTTTTACGGGGTTATTGTTAATATTACCCCACTTGCATTTCATATAGGATGAGGGAAAGTGAAAAAGCTAAAAGAATATGAAAGGTAAAAAGACCGGTAAAGGATTATTGACAAAATGCCATTTTCTGCAATGAGTAACAAAACAAGCTTTTGTTATCAAGTCTAACATTATAACTGGCCCCATTTTCAGGAGGGCAGGTCACTTCCAACTCTGGCAACGTTACCTCCGGCTCAGCCACAGGATTGAAGAACATACGATAAGTGTGGCCAAGATGGCCGCGCTGCCGACGGTGAAGCTCGTATGGAAGCCGAAATGGTCGATAGAATAACCCAGTAATGGGGTCAGTATTCCGGTGCCTTCCATGCTGCCGAAGAAGTAGAAGCCAAGCACTGTGGAGCGATTTTTAGCTGGAGTCTGGTCGACGATGTATGCTTGCGCCACTATGGTGCTGAAAGCAAAGACAGTTCCGATTAAAACCAGCACAACAACAGTACCGAATCCGTAGGAAACCACGCTGAGAAGGTAAATCACAATGCTGGCTACAACGCACGTGGATATAATCATCGCCAGGTGGCCAAGGCGGTCCGAGAGATAACCGGCGAGTGGCCCCGCCCAGAAAGCCATGGCAAACACGATGGACATAGAGGCTGCCGCTGTTTCCTTGCTGGTGCCATAAGTGTCAACCAGGAAAAGCGGGAGAAAGGACACGACGGACATTGCCACTGCCATGGTTAAGGAGCTCAATACAATCACGGTTATCAGACGGCGCATATAACCGGGAGCAGGTGGAGCTTCCGATAAGACGCTGGCGTCCCAGGCCACTGTTTTCTGGCTCGTCATGCGTTTTCCCAGTACGATGTGGAGTATAATGCCGATGCCGATACTGGGGATGGCCATGACGATGAAAGGACCGCGCCAACCCCAGGCAACAGCGATGCCAGCAGCGATTAGCGGCGCCAGGAAGTAACTGAAACTGCCGCCGACCAGGTGAAGGCCGAGGGCCCGGCCGCGGGTTCTTGGCTCTATCACGGTCGATATCATGGTTGTGGAGGCGGGATGATAACCACCCCCCAGTATGCCCATCAGCACCAGGCCAGCGAGTAAGACAATATAGTTTGGCGACATACCAACTAATAAGCCGGTTGCGCCCACGCCGACGACACCGACGGTAAGCAGGATACGAGACCCGAAGCGGTCGGCGAGCCATCCCGCCGGTAGCTGGCAGACACCGTAAACCACACCGAAAGCCGAAATGATGAATCCGGCGCGGGTGTAATCCAAGACGAATGCGTCACGAATATAGGGCAGGAGTGGCACCGGCAGCGCGGTCACCAGGTGGTGGGAAAAGTGTGCCAGTACAAACAGGGGCATCCATCCGCGTAAGCGGGAACGCAAACTGAATCTGCTTCTGATAGAGATTTCCTTTCTGTGATAAGAGACTGTGCTCTGGCCAGTTTTTTCTGTATATGTATCATACCACGAGAGGGGAATGAAATTCCCGCCGCAGACCCTGCCTTGGCCACCTTCACAGAAAGCTTACCACTGTCAGGGCGTCACCAGGGGCGCCAGAACGGGAATCCGACCACGTTCAGGCTCAAATGAGTACCATACGCCTCATAGGAGAGGCGCGCGCATGTTGGGATATCGGCGGAGTGCCACGCCGCGGAACGGGGTTAGTGGAGGCAAAAATCCCTGTTCAACCCCGAAAAACCCCGAATGCAGTCCGCGAAAAACCGGGCCGGAGCGGGAGAGGGCCTCCACGTGCCTGCGTGATTTCGCATCGAATAGGGCGCGAATAGGGGAAAGTAGCTGTTAACTCGTAAGTTATTGGCCCGACGGGGCGGGTTTTCCAGAACATTCGCGCTGGGAGTTCAGGGGGGAGGGGAGTAACAACTTTATCGAGCAGCATGTTACAAGGGGGCAGTTTGGTCTTTTCTTTCGGATAGTGTAAGCTGGGACGTGATTATTTTCGCAGAAGCGATTATTGATACCCGATGAGTTGGACCAGCATTGCCATATTTAGCGCGGCTATCTATGGCATAATTACTACGATTGACAGCCACCTCCTCTCCCAACGCATGCCCAGCTTCAGAGCGTTTCTGCTGCCGATCAGCGTCATTCACCTGTTTTACGGACTGCTGTTCTTCTATCTGTTTCCATTTCCTGAAGGTATAGGCTTGTGGCCGTTAACGGTTGCATTCGGCTCCAGTATAATCCGCATTGCCGGGGCGGTCATCATGATATATTTATTGAGAAAAGAGGAGGTTTCGCGGATTGTGCCTGTGGTCTATACTTACCCTATCTTTGTCGCGCTTATTGCCGCGCCGTTACTGGGGGAGTCCATTACCCCTTTGCAGTGGTTGGCGATAGTTACTGTCGTCTCTGGAGCTATTATCGTATCACTTAAACAGAGCCCGTTTGGTACCGGTATCTGGCCAGGTAAGCAATTTCTGGCTTTGATTGGTTCCAGTCTGCTACTAGCTATGGCAGACATAACTAGCAAGCATGCCCTTACCTACTTCTCTTTCTGGAACATGTTCACCGTCAATGCGTTCTGTATTTTCGGTATATTTATTATCTTCTCACTACGATCTCATGTACTGCGACAGCTTAGGCACATGGAGTATCGTAACCGGGCGCTGGGATTGATGGCGTTTAACGAGACTTTAACTCCGATAGCGATGACTACATCATTCTGGGCATTGTCGAGGGGGCCCGTCTCACTGGTCTCAACCATTATCAGCAGCCGTCCCATTTTTGTGGTGATATATGCGCTTATCCTAAACCGGTTCTTACCCTACTTTCTGATAAAGACAAGCGCCGGCAGGGTTATGATGGTATTACGACTTATAGCTACAGCCATGATTTTCGGTGGCATCGCTATAATATACTTATCCTGATTCTGCAATCTGGCACGAATAACCCCGGATTCTCAACGTGGCGAGCCGCCAGATAGGAAAAGAACATATGGCCGGTTGCGATGCGACGGCACGCGCTTGAGGCTCGGCGGGCCCCGTTTCGCGGCGTGGGGGGAGTGGGTGTACCCCGGACTTAATAATACCGGCTGAAATTGACTTGAATCTAACTCCGGTAACCAAAATTCATATGGGGAGCCGAGGGATGAGCTACTAAATCGGGAGGTATTCAATAGCCTGAATGAGGCTAGGGTCTTGATAGAAGAGTGGCGGAGGGAATACAATGGGATACGACCGCACAGCTCTCTAGTTTACCGGCCTCCGGCGCCTGAGGCTATTTTGACTACGATAACGAAGTAAGAAGTGGTATCACTATTGGGGGCAGGTCACCCGTAAAGAAATTAACGCACTCCAAGAACCGTCGCAATGATAACGATATTTTATATAATCAATTAACAAACCTACCCACTTCTATAGGAGGTAATACGTGTTTAAGGATCTTATTCGAAGAAATAGAAGCTATCGGCGTTTCTATGAAGATGTCCCGATAAGCATTGATACCTTGAAGGAACTGGTCGACCTGGCAAGGTTGTCTGCCACAGGTACGAACAGGCAGCCGCTTAAGTTCTATCTCAGTTATGACCAGGAGAAGAACACGAAGATATTCCCCCTACTAACGTGGGCTGGAATGTTACCCGAGTGGCCTGGTCCAAGGGAAGGGGAACGTCCATCAGCCTATATCATAATCCTGGGAGACACTGAAGTAAGCAAGTCATTCGGCATAGACCACGGCATAGCCGCACAAACCATATTGCTCGGAGCAACAGAAATGGGTCTCGGTGGATGCATCATGGGTTCACTTAAAAAAGAAGCGCAAAGATTATTGAATATACCGTCCCAATACCAGATATTACTGACAATAGCTTTAGGGAAACCAAAAGAAAAGGTTGTAATTGATACAATTAAGCCGGGTGATGATACAAAGTACTGGCGTGAGAAAGATGGTACGCATCACGTGCCAAAACGCAGGTTAGAGGACATCATCATCAGCGAATAAATGAACCCTTTTACCCTGATGTAACTTTATAAGTAAATGTGACAGATAACTTGACTTCAACCGGTCATCCGGGTAGGTTTCTTAATGAAAGGCATGTAAATTGGAGGTCGTCATGAGCTTTTTAGAACTTGCTAGTAAGAGATACAGCGCACGGGCATATAAGGATGATCCAGTGGAGGAAGAGAAATTACAACAGGTGCTTGAAGCGGCTCGTTTAGCACCGACGGCTTGTAATCTGCAGCCATTCCAGTTTATTGTAATCCACACCAGGGGCAAGGAAGCCGAGTTGAGACGTATTTACAGTGCATCCTGGTTTATTCGAGCGCCTATCGTGATTTGCGCATGTGGTATCCCATCGCAAAGCTGGGTTCGCCGAGACGGCAAGAATTATTGTGAAGTGGACGTGACTATCGCAATGGACCACCTTATTCTAGCTGCTGCTGACCTGGGGCTCGGTACATGCTGGATTGGAGCGTTCAATCCCGATGCAGCACGTGAAGTGTTAGGCCTGCCAGATAATGTGGAGCCGATTGCTTTTACACCGCTCGGGTATCCCGCTGACCAACCTGGATACAAGAGTAGAAATCCGTTAGGTGAGCTGATACGGTACGAGCACTGGTAAGCTTGCCCGACGTAGTAATTCTAATAAAGGTTACGTTAGGCTGTGCAATGTGTAACAAGACAACAATTCAAGCAATTGTTCAACACTAAAAAGGTTCCTTTTTCCCCTCCTTTACTTCTGCTATAATATGCCTCGGAAGAGTGAGGTAGTGATGCAATTATCACCGGAAGAAAGACATAAAATCTACGAGGAGGAGAAGGCGCGCATTGACGTTGAGCAGAAACAGTGACTTAATTTACTACAGTCTGCACGCCCAGAAATATTGAAATGGTGACCATCTGGTCACTTTTTCATTTATTGCACAATTTGACGAAGGGTGCAGTAGACGAGTTAGTACATATCATTCCTGTCAAGGGGCCAGTGAGATTAGCACCAGTCCAGCTACTATGAAACATGAACCGATAGCACGACCTTTGCCAAAAGGTTCCCTAAGTAATAATGTACCAAACACAACTCCTATGACTATCCCAACCTCGCGGGCTGGCGCAATGTAGCTAACTCTGGAGAATTGGAATGTATACAAAATAAGACCATAGGCGAGAAACATCAGTAGTCCGGATAGAATAATGCTTCCGATCTTTTTCCTTATTTCAATTCTAATTGTGCTTATCCCGTGAAACCGCCATATATATGGCGTTAAAAATAGGGCACTGCCCAGGACTAGGAAATACATGTATAAAAAAGGGTTAACATAGCTAACACCTACTTTATCCCATACTGAATAGGCTGCTATGACCAATCCTGTTAGAAGTGCATATCTTGCCCCGGGTTCCCTGAGTATTTTTAAGGGATCATGTAATACCTCCATAAAATTCCCCCACCAATATACGGTAAAAATGCCTACGACTACACATATAATCCCGATTATTGCCGGAGGTGTGATTACCTCTTTGAGTAAAAGTGCGCCGATAATTGGAACCAATGCCGGCCCCATACCTCTAGCAATCGGATAGGCTAAAGACAGGTCAGTGCGAGCATAACTGCGCCCCAGAAAAGCAAAATAAAGAACGTGCAGGACTACTGTACCAAAGATAAACCACCATCCAACGTAAAGTATCTGGTTTTTCCAGATTAAGAAGACAAGAAGAGGTAATAACAATACACTTGAAGATACAAGCACACACCATAAAAATACCTCTTGATTTATTGCGCGCTTAGCTAGTAAGTTCCAAGTAGCATGAGATAATGCTGAAAGTAGTACTAATATCAGTGCAAGACCGGTCATGAGGATATTATATCATCGCACGTTATCTAAGAGTACAGGATTATCGCTGTATTAGGCATTCACTCCTTCTGAAGTAACAGTGAAGTTAGGTGTTCTTAAATTACCGGAGGCACCCGAACGCTCACTGAGTTGCCAACGGTGTGGCTATACTGCTAAATTGAATAGTACGCAGTAAATATTAAAGTGAGGTTAGACTATTTTATGAGTTACTCAGAACCACCACCGATGACAATTGATACCAGTAAGCAGTACACCGCTACCATCGAAACAGAGAAAGGGAGTATAGTGCTGGAGCTTTTCGCCAGCGATGTTCCCGTAACAGTGAACAATTTCGTATTTCTCGCTCGTGAGGGATTCTATGATGGTACAACATTCCACCGCATTATCCCTGATTTTATGGCTCAGGGAGGAGACCCCACTGGAACCGGAACAGGTGGCCCTGGTTACAAATTTGCTGATGAATTTACCGAGCACACCCATGTTGCCGGGGCACTATCAATGGCTAATTCTGGCCCTAATACGAATGGCTCCCAGTTTTTTATTACTTATAGCCCACAATCCCACCTTGACCGTAAGCATTCGGTATTTGGTCAGCTGGTACTCGGGGCGAAAGTTCTGAAAGCAATTAAGAATGGCGATACTATAGTAAGAATTACTATAGAGGAAAGCTAGAATAACAATGCAGACAAAGCAACACTCTGGCCGAGCATTAAAAGGTAGCCAAGGGATAAGAAATTGTTATTGCATGCTGATAAATGTCATGATTATGGAGTTGCTGCTGCAGGGAGAATAGAATGAAGCTTGAGTTGTGCGGACAATCATCAGAAACCAGGTCAGCCTCCGATATCTTCATCGTAAGTGGGACTTCTGGAAATGACCGTGGCGTTGCAGACCTGATAGACTCGATGGGGAAACACGGACTACTATTCTACAAATCGTCTTTGTCAGCAAGAAACCAGGGCCCAGCCGGCCTTCTTGCCTGCAATGATACTGTAATCATAAAGGTTAATTGTCAATGGGATGAGAGGGGAGGCACCAATACAGATTTATTAAGAGCCTTTATTCTAACCGTTGCGCAGCATCCAGATGGTTTTGTCGGAGAGGTCATAGTAGCCGATAATGGACAAGCTATTCGTGGCGTGACCGGTGCTGGTGGGAGCTTTAATTACCGTAATAACAACGCAGAGGACACCTCACAATCGGTGCAGAAAGTGGTCGATTCCCTGTGTGGTTCTTATCGTGTCTCAGCTTATCTCTGGGACACCATAGCCACGAAGAGAGTTGCCGAATACAGTGAAGGGGACGAGGAGGACGGGTATGTCATTGATACAAAGCTTAATCCCAGAACAGGTGCGATGGTGTCCTATCCAAAGTTCAGGGCCAAATCTGGAGCTTTCATCAGTTTTAAATTCGGAATTTGGGACCCCAGAGCCAAAATCTATGATGGTAGCAGATTAAAGGTCATCAATATGCCGGTACTGAAATCTCACCGAGGGTTCGGTGTCACAGGTTGTGTGAAGCATTACATGGGGGTTTCCTCCGACCAATTGACGGAAAGCCTGGGCGCAGATACGCATAGTACGGTTGGCACAGGTGGTATGGGAACGGAGATGGTTGGTACGAGGTTCCCCACGTTGAACATCATTGACGCTATATGGATAAACGCTAATCCAGGCGAAGGACCGGGAGCTTCTTATGATGCTGCTGTACAAACGAATGTAATTGCAGGGAGCACTGACCCTGTAGCCCTGGACTACTGGGCGGCAAAATATATACTTCTCCAGGCGTCTAGAAACAAAGGATACAGCGACATATCTTCAATGGACCCGGACAACCTCGAAGAGCGCTCCTTTGGGCAATGGCTCAGGTTATCGATGGATGAGATAAACAGGGCGGGTTACCAAACAACGGTTGACGAAAGCCACATGAACGTCTATGTGGTTAACGTGTAACCGCAACGACAGGCCAGATACTAACTGAGTGCCGTAGATACCCACGGGCATAGCCCGTGGAACTCTGCCCGGCGGGTTATTGGAAGTTCAGCTGGTCGAGGCCAGTATCTGCACCACTAACATTAGAGCGGGAAAGGCAATGCCATCTACCACGCCGAGTAAAGGCGTATCAACTCATCAGTCATAGCCCGGCGCAGCTTTTTAGATTCAGCATCATCGCCCTTAAGTTGGTACTTTTGCCTGATGTCCTGAAGCAATTTCGCTTCGTCGATCCGATTTGATTTGCCCTGCTCCACAACGGGACACCCGTCGATAAAAACAGTATCAACATGCCTTTTAGTGGCTAGATGAAGGATGATAGAGAGCACATCAGCCTCCGGGCCGATGAATGGCTCCTCTATTTTCAAGAAGTCTAACAGTATTAAGTCAGCCTTCTTTCCTCGCTCTAAAGGACCGATGATATCTTCAAACTGGGCTATTTTGGCTCCGTTAGCTATGTTCATGTGCAGTATAACCGAACCGGGTATTGGACTGGCGTCTATCCTCCGCGGGCGCTGCAATATTGAACATAACCTCATTTCCCGGAACATGTCTTCATCGTCATCCAAAGAGGTACTGTCCATTCCCAGCCCTACCGAAAGTCCTGCCTCAAGCATCTCCCTGACGGGAGCCACACCGTTGAACAATCTCAGATTGCTGCTGGGGTTGTGGGCTACCTTGCAACCAGCACGTGCCAGTTTTCTTATCTCCCGTCTTGTCAGTTGAGCTCCGTGTACCAGGGTTAACCTTGAATTCAATAAGCCCAATTCTTCCAGATAGCCGATAAGCCCACCCGGATACTCCCGCTCACCATACTTCCTCTGCATCGGACTCTCCAGAACATGGGTATGGATACCGATACCTTCCAATTCAGAGCGCTCCTTTATCTCTTTGAGGAGCTGTGGGGTACACCATTGCGGGCCTGCTGGACCAAAAAGGAAGCGGGTCTGGTCACCTTCATGCTGGCTCCGCAGCTTGTCAAAAGCCTGAAAATACTGCTCCGCAGTGGGGTATCGAACAGGGATTTTCCCCATCTTTCTTAAGGAATCAACAGCATGGGCGGGAAGGCTTGAGATAAAGGCGCTGTCGTCCAGATAGGCAAATTGATGCCGGTCTCTGATAAAAGGCGCAAAGGCCACCCGCAATCCCAGGTCCTTGTAAGCCTGCAAGCAAAGGTTCATCACCTCCAGATGGTTTTCACTATTGGCCTCGCTGAAATAATGATGGTGTACCACCGTGGTCACCCCTGATTTAAGCATCTGCAGCCCATCTATAAGGGTATTTTCATAAAAGACGGGCACCCTTTTGCCATCCGGGTGATACCAGGTGTTAGTTAACCAGCGCTCCAGGGGTTCATCCCCGGGGCCTACCCGGAGCAGGTTTATACCGAGACCATGGCTATGCGAGTTCACCAGGCCGGGCAGAACCACATGGTTGGGGGAACCGTAGACCTTCACCGGATTATAAATAGCCTGCATCTCGCTGAACGGCCCCAGGTCAAGGATGGTCCCACCATCAAATACCACAGCTCCATCCTCTATCACACTCCCCTGGATATCACCGGTTAAAACATATCTCCCTCTGACTGCTTCTGTCATTTCTCACTCCCTTATACTCGCTATGATAACTTGGCTTTCGGCTATCGCCACTTCAAATGCCTGAAGAATACTGGACAAAGCCAATCTCTGATTCTTAAACTTCTCTTTTTAAAGCAATGGCTCCAGGTTTGCATACCACCATACATAGTCCACAGATGGTACATTTGGCGCGATCTATACGCAGGTTTCCGTTTACTTCCTCAATGGCATCCATCGAAGCATCCCGGCAGGCAATAAGGCACATCCGACACATATTGCACTTCTCCCGAGAAAGCTCCATGTGACAATCCGATGGATATGCTTCCGGTATTGCAGCGGTGGAGATATATCTCACCGTATGGCCTCTGGAGTCCTGTTTTTCGGTAGTCACGAGATACCTCAGGGCATGGCCCCTGAAGTCTTGTATAGAGCTGTATCCCTTCTTTGCCATATAGCTTTCCAGTCCCCTGCGCAATCTTGTGCCCAGACCAAACCCATACCACATCATCCCGGTGCCCACCTGAACATTGGAAGCACCTGCCAACAGGAACTCGACGGTATCTCTCCAGTCAACTATTCCACCGATAGCGCTGATCGGAACATCAACCGATAGGGCCAGGTTGGCGCAGATACCCAAGGCAATAGGCTTGATTAGCGGGCCAGATAGTCCCGAGTAATGACAGCGCCCCTCTATATCACTGGACAGGGGTATTTCGGTTTGAATATCAATGCCAATAAGGCCGCGCACCGTGTTGATGGCCGATATAGCGCTGCACCCGGCCTCCTGGCATGCCGTGGCTACAGCGGAGATATCAGAAGCATGAACCGTCAACTTGGCAATGACCGGGAGATTCGTGCCGGAAACCGTTGCTTCGACCACCCTGCCCGCCTCTTCCGGGTCTCCACCCACCCGGGCCCCTCCCATAGAGGACTGCAGCGTAGGTCTATAGGATGGGCAGCTTAGATTCAGCTCTATCGCGTCGGCGCCGGCCTGCTCACACTCGTTGGCCATCTCTCCCCACTGGCCATAAGTGCTGCCGATTATGCTAACGATAACTTTTATGCCTGCGGCGTGGGCTGCTTCAGTATCCCTCTTCAGATCTTTTAGCAAAGATTTGCTGTAAATATCCAGTTGTGGTCCGGCGTTCTGCATGGCCACTATCCTGAACTGGGGTGTAGTCCACAGGTGCGGCTTTAATTCCGGGTCATACTTTTCCTTGGTGAGGACGGTCTTTGTTACCACGCCTGACCAGTCGTTCTTGGCTATCTGCTCAGCATGCTTGTATATCTCGCCTATTTTTGTAGTAGACGGCGCAGAGGCAATAAGAAACGGAGTTGATAGATGAATTCCGCAAAAGTCTACCCCAATATCAATATTTGGCATAATCA
>SDBT01008561.1_pt1 | contig 16693 bp, 15 predicted proteins | sample 2277101 | NCBI WGS metagenome assembly SDBT01 (sample SAMN10404973, study PRJNA504765) | marine sediment metagenome | isolation source: marine sediment core GS10_PC15, 103 cmbsf | place: Arctic Ocean: Southern Knipovich Ridge | collected 2010
ACCACATCTTCGAGGCCGTGAAGCTCTGGCACGGCGCCGGCCATAGACGAATCGCCCAGGATTTTCTGCTCAATGCTCAGTTGTTCGCGTCCGCCTATTCGGAGGCCAACGGGTGGGTCAGGGAAACGAACGCCTGGAGCCAGAGCCTGGACCCGCTGGACCCGACCGGGGCGGAGAGAGAGCCCTCATGAGCCCGGATAGCGGGGATGCCACGCAGCTCGCCGACCTGAACGACGGGAAGAACTGCATGAGCTGCGAGAACGCCTCAGCAGCTCCCCCGGCCAAGGGACTGCACCTCCTCTCCGGGGAATGCCGGTCCTGCATCATGAAAGCCACGACGGCCGGAATGTACCCCGGCTGGAAGCCTGCAAAGGAGGTCTGAATGGAAACTGGAATATCGTTCGGAGCGGCACCTATTCGACCTCATTCGCCCAGTCAATGTCTGCCTGTGTTACTTCACCCATCTCCGATGCGAGCACCGCATATAGCGGCATCTCCTCCCCCCGCTGCGCGATCTCCCAGCTCCGATCGTGAGTCATTTCGCTGATCGAAGTTGCGGAGTTTTCGTAGCAAACGAACCGAATCGCTTCCGCGACGATGGCTGCTTCCTCATCTGAGAATGCAGACATGTCTGGCTCTCTCGTAGCTACAAAGTCCAGGGTCGCGAAGTCATAGTAATTACTCGGGTCGACTCTCAGAGCGCCGCTTTCTTCCAAGGATCCCACAGCCTCGCCCACATGGACGGATACGGGGCCGTGCTTGTCTTTGCGGTAAGTCTCTCCCGCGATTCCTCGGCCGTGTCGCATGAAAGCGCACACGTCGGAGAACCAGAGAACCTTATTCAGCTTCGTCTTTCCGAGCTTCGAGCGGTCGTCACAAGACCAGCAGACGTAATGAACCAGTGTCTCAAAACGGCTTTTGTCGAATAGTTGGGCAGGCATTCCTCGCACTTCCTCCCTGGCGCGAGCAGGGTAGTAACGGCAAATGTTCGATATCACGCGCCATTGGGGACCATTGAGCAGAGGCGAAAGTACACGCAAATACAGGACAGACAAGGGCACACCCTTGGGCCATTCGCGCACTTATCACTTAGCGGCCGTGCGCATCAACGAAGTTCACGAAGTCAGGCAGGGTCCACGCCTTGCCTTCGACGCCCGCCGCGACGGTCAAGACGTGAATCCTTGCGAAGTGGATAACTCTGAATTACTTATCCCGGCACCGCCAAGGCTAGGCGTCCAGGAGGTATCCACATGTCAGGTGAAACCGTAACCTCAATGGCGGATGCTGTGGGGAGTAGTGGCAAGATCCGGAAGCGCTCAAAGATCGCTTTCCCATACATTCCGCTAAAGATTGTTCTAGAGCTGGCCAAGGCCATCCACGCTCAAGTGGGAACGAGTAGCTGCTCCAACGATCAACTAGCTGCTTGGATCAAGCAAAGCCCCAAGAGCAGTGGCTTCCGCTCTCGTCTGGTTGCAGCTCGACTATTCGGCGTGATCCGCTCTCCGCAACCTAGCCAGTACCAGCTCACAACCCTCGGTCTGCAAGCGATGGACCCCGACCAATCACGAGAGGCGCGGTCGGATGCATTCCTGCGGGTACCGCTCTATAAGGCGGTCTTTGACAAATACCGTGGCGGAGCCGTCCCGCCTCCCGCGGCATTAGAGCGCGAGATGGAGAGTCTCGGTATCGCGAGCCAGAAGACCGGTCATGCGCGCGTCGTGCTGGAGCGGTCAGCGCAGGAAGCAGGATTCTACGAGGGAGGGGAAAATCGTCTCGTGAAGCCGGGGGTCTCCCAAGATGACCACTCCCCCACAGAGACAGATCAGGCACCCCCCCATGACGACTCGCGCAGTGGAGGGACGGGCGGTGGAAACGGATCTGACCTGCACCCGTTCATCCAAGGGCTTCTGTCCACGCTCCCGAACACGAAGACTGAGTGGAAGGTGGATCAGCGGATCAAGTGGCTCAAGGCGGCAGCGCTTATCTTCGATCTGATGTACGAGGGAGATGGAGGAATCCAGATTCAGGCTGTCCAAAACAAGCCGTCTCCTGCTCAAAGAGAATCCCCCGACGTCCAGGCGATCCGCATGCTATCGGAGGCTGCTTTTCACTTCGGGAAGAGTGGGAACTACTCCGCCGCCTCCAAGATCTCCTACCTCGCCGAAGAGATCGTGATGGAGGGCTCGCTCGATCTGGACGGCTACGAAGGGCTCATGAACGACATCGAGAAGGAAAACGCACGAGCGACGGCCGAGATCGCCTCGCGTCTGGAGACGAAACGATGAGAGACGTCAGCCTCGCCACAATCGAGCGCCTGATCGAGTACGGATGCACGATCGAGAAGAGCGCCAGCGGCGCGGAGTGGCCTCGAGTAGTGCTGCCCGATGGCAATGGCTACGGCAGGCCCACGCTCGAGGATGCCGCTCGCGAGGCGATCGAGTACTTCGAACCGATGCGGGACGACGAGACGAAGTAGGGCGTGCGGGGACTGGCTGGCATGGCATCCTGTAACGGAGCGCAGCGCGCAGCGTGACGTTTATGGCGCTGATTGAGATCTGCAGTCTCGATCGGAGCTAAGAAGGATCACTCCTGGCCTGACCCCCGCACGCTTTCGCGGCCCGTACCGTGGGCCCGAAAGCACAGCCAAAAGGCCCGAAACCCCCCGATAAAAGGCCCGAAACCCCAACAGGACCCCCGATATCGGCCCCCGATACTTTCCAGATGTCGGGGGTCGCGCTGCCTGATACCGAAAACACCCACTAAATCAATGAGTTGAGGACCACCGGCATTTCGGGGTATCGGGGGTTTTGCCAGTGGAGTCCAGTAGCCACGCACGCCTTCCCGGGTGGACTGCATCGCCACCCTGGGCCACTCTGGCACCATGACGCCGCCGAAGAAGAAGGGCCCCCGTAAGAAGGCCCCTCGCGCCCAGCAGAACAGGGCAGCAAAAAGGCCCTCCCACCACACCGCCCCAGAAAGCCCTGAGCCCGAGATCAACCCGCAGAACGGGAAGCCCTTCTCGCCTGCATTCGTGGCCGCACGCTTCCAGCCCGGACAAATCGCGAACCCCACAGGACGCCCCAAGGGCTCCAAGACCATGAAGGGCTGGGCCCGGCATATCCTGGATGAGCCACTCCTGGACCCGGACACAGGCGAGCCCGTACCGAATCCGATCACAGGCGATCCCATGACGAAGCGGGAGGCCTTCATGCGGAACCAGATCGACCTCGCGATCCAGCAGAGGCCAGATCGGAATGCCGTGGAGATCGTGGCATCCCGCGAGTACCCGAAGCCCTCGCTCCTGGACCTGAAGATCTCGGCTGGTGGCCACGACGCGGAAGTCAGAGACGCCGTGGGTGCCCTCGACGATGAGGGCATGGACGCGATGGATCTTGTCCTCCGACAGCTCGGGGCGAAGAGCGCCCTCACGCCCGAGCCGGCCGGAGACGACGACGAGGTCCACTAGATGGCTGCCTCGAGCATGGAAATCTCCCCCTCCCTCCTGAAGAAGATCCGAGACGATCCTCAGGGCGTCCAGAACGAGATGGACCGGCGGCGAGGGAATCTGTCCCTGTCGGACTACTCCGCATCGGTCTGGTCGGTCCTCGAGCCGAAGCGCCCCCTGATCCGCGGTCCATCCTGGGATTGCATCTGCGAGCACCTCGAGGCCGTGGGGAACGGGGAGATCCGGCGCCTCCTGATCAACGTCCCGCCTGGCTTCAGCAAGAGCCTCCTCTCAAACGTGTTCTTCCCAACCTACCAGTGGGGCCCGAAGAACCGTCCCGACCAGCGTTTCGTGGGCTTCAGCTACTCCAAGGGCCTGACCGTCCGCGACAACAGGAAGGCCCTCCTGCTGATCCAGAGCGAGGCCTATCAGCGCAATTGGGGCGACAGGTTCAGCCTCTCCAGCGAAGCGAAGGGCCGATTCGACACGGACGCCCAGGGCTTCAAGTTCGCCTCATCGACCGGAGGAATCGGAACCGGAGAGCGCGGGGACTTCGTCATCATCGACGATCCGAACAACGTCAAGACAGTCGAGAGTGACGTGATCCGGAACGAGACCCTCTTCTGGTTCGCCGAGGTGCTGCCGACCCGCTTGAACGATCCCGACAAGAGCGCGATTGTCGTCATCCAGCAGAGGACCCACGAGAGCGATGTCTCTGGGCTCATCCTCTCGAAGGAGCTTGGCTACGAGTGGCTCTGCCTCCCGATGGAATACACACCAGGACGCCGCAGCTTCACTCCGGTCCGGCGCGATGGCGTCCCGCGCCGAAATGTCCGCCTCGTGAAGCTGCAGGAGGATTCGATTCCGACCTGGCTCGATGCGAATACCGAGGTCCCCGTATCGGCAGAGATGGTCGGTCCCGTCAGGCTCCTCACGAATCAGGACTGGCGCAGGCGCAGGGGGCAGCTCGTGGCGCCGGAGCGGTTCAACCGTCGCCACCTAGAGAAGGATCTGAAGCCTCAGCTCCGCGCTGTGGGTGGAACCTATGCCGAGAGTGGCCAGAACACTCAAAACTCCAAGCACCCCGACACCGTACTTCATAAGGTATCTTTCAAGCAGGCGGTGTCCCTGAACCAGCCTCCCGTCTTTGTTTCTAATCCTGATCCCAAGCATTTTCTTGCCTGGCGAGACTCCGGTCATAACCTCCGCAAACCCGTAGAGGGGGAGAACTATAACTATTCCAAGCACAATACCCAGGATCTTGCCCAAAACGCTGTCGAATACTTCTCCAGGCCCTCGTGGTCCCTTAACGGGTTCAGCTCTTCCTTCTTCATCGGGGAGCATGTCCCCGGCCGCTTCTGGTGCCTGGGCCGCCTGCGTTGGAGGAGGCCCTTCCTCAGCGCCTGCCGGAGTTTCCTTTGTGACGTAGCCGCGCCAAAGCACTTCGGAAATAGGTTTGGCATGAAAGACTATGAGAACAACGGCAAGCAGGGTGCCGGCCGCTACGCAGATAAACGCATCTATGAGAAGGCCGAGAAGCCTTCTACCGAATCCAATCCGCGACTCAGGAGGCAAGGCCTCTCCGAGATCTTTTCGTCTGCCTCCCAGGCCACCGATCCGACCAGAGTGCCTGCCGGAAGCCCTGCCTCTTCTGGAGGCCTTTCGCCTGCGCGATCCCCTACGCCGACGAGCCGATCGCTCTTCCTTTTGAGGCTTTTCTTCCTTCAACCGAGCCTCTTCGGGGATTTCCACATTAGGGCTCGGTTCCCCCACCGGAACGGAGTCGAGCCGAAATGACTTATGGCACTTGGGGCAGGTTGTCCTTGTACGAAATCGCTTGGGTTTTAGGGAGAAGGTGGTCTTGCACTGCGGACAAACTGTATTGGCCATCTCGTACCCCCTCGAGCCACTAGTCGCTAGGAACTTCGATTTTCGCAACCCCCAATAAACCCTCTCCAGATGCCGATTTCGGCATTCCCATGCTGACATTCTGCCACCGGGCCCAACGGTAGTCAAACGTTTTTTCGTGAGCAGTCAACAGCAAAAGGAAATTTTGACGTTCACCCCGAAAACTGGTACAAGGATTGGGGGCAGGTCAGGGGGATTATCCCTCCAGGTATATCTTTGCTCGCAAATTCGAGTGGTAATCATGTGCAAGAACTGAGGAATGAGGAGAAGAAGTCATGGCGGATATTCGTCTCTGCATTGTTGGTGGCGGTAGCTCGTATGCAATATTGATGCTTCGAAGCATGGCAATTCTGGCTGAGGATTCACTAAAGGGCTCTTCTATCGTATTGATGGACAGAGACCCTCGAAACCTCAAGGTCATGGCGGATTTTGGAAGGCTGGTGGTAAAGAAGCAGGGGATTGATCTGAAAATCGAGGATTCTACAGACCTCATGAAAAGCCTCGATGGTGCAGATTTTGCACTGACAACGTTCCGCTCCGGCGGCCACAGATCGACCATGCTTGACGAAACCATTCCCATCAAGCATGGAATTCTCGGACAGGAGACAACCGGAATCTCCGGAACATTCATGGCAATGCGGTGCGTATCCGAAGTAATCGAGGTCGCGCAGGCGATGGAAAAGGCTTGCCCGAATGCTTGGCTGATCAATTACACCAATCCGACGAATTTTGCAGTAGATGCAGTGCGCAGAAGATCGTCAATAAGGACGATCGGACTGTGCGACGGTGTATATGCCGGAATGCGACTGGTGGCACAATTAGTGGATATGCCGGTTGATAAAGCGCATGAACTTGACTTCCATGTGGCAGGTGTAAACCACTGCACATGGGCCATGCGAATAGGGCACAACGGAAAAGACTTATATCCCGATCTGCCGGATCTGGTGAAGAAATTCGACAAGTCCAAGCTGGGCTTCAGATATCAGTTGGCATTGAGGATATACGAATATTTCGGCATAATGCCGGGTTCTGCAGCATACACGCGGTACTATTACAACTTGCAGTCCGCGATCGGGGAGCGTATAGTGGATGACTACTCGACCCTGGGTGATTCGCTTGCAAAACACACTAAGACACTCATGGAACGACTATCCGAAAAGACTCGGAACGGGGACGGATCTTTTGGAGACGACATTGGGGATCTATCTCACGGCGATCAAGCCATCGGCGTGATCAATGCAATAGCCAATGACACGCGTGAAATCCAGACGGTGGATGTCGAGAACAATGGCGCCATTGAGAATCTGCCAAAGGATGCTATTGTGGAAGTTGCGGGGATAGTGGGGAGGCATGGCGCATTCCCACTTGCCGTGGGAAGCCTTCCAAAACAGGTGTATGGCGTTGTCCGGTCAGTCATGGACCACGAGGAGCTTTCTGTTGATGCAGCTTTGTCAGGTGACAGGAAAAAGGTGATTCAGGCCGTGATGGCTCATCCGGTCGTAAGGTCTCTGGATGAGGCGGAAAAAGCAGTTGAAGAGCTATTTGCAGTACATAAAGAATGGCTGCCGCAGTTCAAGTAGATGGCAGCAAATACCGAAGGGAGATGATCATGTCAGAAATAGAAATCGTTGATGTTCACACGACTATAAGTGAAAGATACATAAGAGATCCGGCTCTGTTCACCCCTGAAAAACTGTCAGACATATTCTCGGAGTGCAGGCACAAGATCCGACTGTCATCCACGGATGCGAGGATTGAGGCGGGAGAGATCCCTGTAGAGAGCGTAAAGCAACTGGCAGAGGCAATTCGCCCACACAGACAAATCACGGGCTGGATCGCCGTTAATCCCCATTTTCTCGAGCAGGGCCTCGAGGCAATTGAGTTGGCCGTAAAGACCCATGGAATGAAGTGTGTCGGAGAAATGATTCAGTATATGGAGAACTGGGAGACCGACGAATACAAGGTCCTCCCTTTCGTCAAACTGTCCGGCGACCTGGGCGTACCGATCAGCTTTCATGCAGGGGCGTGGTCACACGTGGAGGGCGTGATACATCTTGCCGAGTCGTTTCCTCGCACCAACTTCATCATGGCGCATTTTGGCGGCAGGGCGTGGAATACTGCCTGGAGGCTGTTGAAAGATTCCGGCATCAGGAATATCTGGGGAGAGATCAATCTCAAGGAGCCGACAAACAAGAAGATCCTCGCTGATTCGCAAGAGCGGATTTCAGCCATTATCGATGCGCTCGGCATAGAACGCGTTGTTTTCGGAACAGATTCCTGCGTTGAAGACGCGAAATACAACTACGGGAATTGGCTGCTGGATACGCTCGAATCGATGAAACTGAGCGACAGAGACATCGAAAGGATATGCGGCCTGAATGCCAGGGAAGTGATGGGGCTGGACCCGTTGTGAAAGGAGAAACGGTGTGACCGGCATCGAAATAATAGACGTTCACTGTCATATGCGACAAGAGTTGATGGAGAATCCGGAAGAGTTCACTCCGGAAATGCTCTCCCAAATGCTTTCAGAATGCAGTCATGAAACCAAATTGGTATGCGATGATGGGCGTTACGATGCGGGGGTGAAGGCTGCCGAGAGTGTGAGGACGCTTGCCAGAATGTTTGAGCCGTGCAACGGAAACATGCTGGGATGGATCCCGGCGAATCCTCAGTATCTTGAAGTCGCGCTCGAAGCCATCGAACTGGGTGCACGGCAGTTCGGCATGAAGGTGATAGGAGAAATGGTACAGTATATAGAAGGATGGGTCACCGATGAGTACGATGTGCTGCCCATTGTTAAAAAGGCCGGAGATCTCGATGTGGCCATCAATTTCCACGCCGGTGGCGCCAGCCATGTGGAGGGGCTTGTCCACCTTGCGGGGCAGTTCCCACGAACCCGGTTCATTATGGCTCATTTTGGCGGCAGGGACTGGAAGGTCGCCACGAGACTGGTAAAGGGCTCAGGACTCTCAAACATATGGATTGAGATAGACATGGGAAATCCCAGCGAAGTCAGCGGCCACAGCCCTGAACAGATCATGGCTGCCATTGATGCTGCAGGGATTGATCGCATTGTGTTTGGCAGTGATTTCAGCCTCAAACCGAATGCAGTGTACAAGGCCGGGAATACGCTACTCGGCGTCTTGCGGTCAATGAAGTTAAAAGACCAGGAAATACGGAAGATATGCTCATTGAATGCGCGTGAAGTTTTGAAACTTGAATCATGAAAGGAGATAGCCATGGCTAGAAATATGGACGCAATACTGGAGGACCTGAAGATCAGGAGCACTGAGGCGGTCGAGGCCGCAAACGAGCTCGACTCGCTGGGTCTGGAGGCCATGATCGGTGCGCTTGAACAACCGGAAGTTCTGGTTTCTCCGGGAGGCAGGCGAACTCTTTCCAAGCATCTCGCAAGGCAGGAAATGTCTGCCGTGCTGCCGTCGTTGGTCAAGGCGGTGAGTCATGGTGACTGGCGTCCGTGTCAGGTTGCCTGTGATGCCTTGTGTCTGATTGGCAAGGAAGTTGTCCCGGCGCTCGCCGAGAGGCTGCTTCAGAAGGACATCGGCACGGAGGGCAAGAAGAATATCATACTGGCTTTGCTTCGGCTCGGTGGCGCAGACGCGCTCAAGAGCATCCAGAAGGTTGCTGCAGAGGACAATGATGCAGACGTCCGTGAATCTGCTGTGTCAACTCTCGGAAGAATCGGCATTGAGGACGAGAAGCCGATTCTTCTTGCTCTACAGGACGAGTCAGAGAATGTCAGATATGCTGCAGCTATCGCTGCTGGATGGCTCAGGATTAAAGACGCCGCGAAGGGTATTCTGGAATTGATGAAGGAACTCAGCGGCGACAGGAAAGCATATGCAATCTACGCGCTGGACCGTATCGGAGATCTGCAGGCAACGCCAATCGTATGCGAAAGTTTGAAAGACACAGAGCCATATGTGCGGTGGTCGGCGGCTGTGGCTCTCCGACGTCTCTGGAGAGAGGACTGCCACGATAGGTTGATTGAAATGCTTGACGACCCAGAGGAAACAGTGGCTGCTGCCGCCTCTGAAACCTTACGCATGAAGATGGACGGGGAGGCCAGAATCAGGTAGGAACACCGAGAAGCTTGAGGGCCGCCGGCAGCGAAAGGGCGCACTCGAATGCAAGCTAGTGGCTAAAGCAAAAAGGACAAGAAAGTGCAGGAATCTTCAATCTGCTGGGACGTGCCGTTTCCACAACCTGAAAAGGAAGCAAGTGGGTATTCTGTGATTGCGAATGTTGAGCATACCGAGCTCTTCCACGCAACTCCGGATTCCGGGGTTTACTGCCATCACACGCATATCACCTGTCATAACGGGATATTCTATGCCGCATGGAGCAACCACCGCGACGGTGAGGATGGCCCAGGGCAGCGCGTACTTTTCTCGATTTCAAAAGACGGTAGAAGATGGGCAGATTGGCGCGAGTGCTTTGGCTCAATCGGAGAGGTGAATGAAGCCGGCACACCTGGACGTGTACTGACTTCGCTTAACTGGGTTGTGGTGAATGAGCTTGCCTACGAAATAGCCGAAGTCCACGATTGGGTTGGCTACAAGAAGCTGCCGGAAAAAGGCTGGCCTACAACCGGCCGTCATCGAAAGGGATGGGGTCGGTTGGCGCGTTCGGTTTCTTCCGAAGGAGAACTTGGCCCAATCTTCTGGCTTGTGTCAGACCCGCCCGAACCTGAAATCGAGCAGTTTTCGGACATTCGCGATCCGGAATTTGCGGAAATCGGCGAGGCGCTGAACAATATTCTGGCCGAACCCTTAAACCAACCTGCTTGGGAATTCAAACATATGTCGACAGACAATAAGGTCGCCGAGGACGAGCACAAGCTTTGCGAACCTACGGTTTACAAGCGCCCTGACGGTATCTTCGTGAGGCTTGCGCGCGACCATAACGGGTCCCGCATGCTTTACTCTTCGGAAAGCCCTGACGGGAATGTCTGGACTACGCCGGTACAGACAAACATTCCAGACCATCCGTCGAAAAGCGTGGCCGGAACGCTTCCTGACGGGAGGAACTACCTTATTGGCAATCAGGTGATCTCTAAAGCGCGAGATCCCCTCGTGATAAGCGTCTCTCGCGACGGGTTTATCTTCGACTGGGCAGCAGCAATACGCGCAGGGGCTCCCCGGATACGTCATCCGGGCCTGCACAAGAGCCCGGGATTCCAGTATCCATCAGCAGTGATTACGGAGGATGTGATTTGGGTGATCTACTCGATAGGGAAGGAAGATGTCGCAGTTTCGTGCGTGTCTTTAGCTGAACTTGGGAAATGATTTTTGAAATGAGTTGTTATCAGGAGGTATTCTAATGAGCGCTCAGGATGAACAAAAGATCTTTACCATCAAGGTAATGACCCGCGACATGGAGAAGTTCCGCTTTTGTGCGGAAATGGCGGTCCGGCTCAAGGAATACGGGCGCGTAGCCGTGGATGTGTGCAACCTCGCTGAAGCAACGCCCTACGGCCTATCCCCCTGCGCAAACGCCTGGCATGATTACGTAGTCTGGCACGAGTCTTTGGTCAAGTTCTTCCCGCACCCGGCTCTTGCGCCGCACCTGCCCAAGGATCATGCGGAGAAGAATCGTAAGCTCTTACAGGCCAAGGTCAAAGTTCTTGATGAGCTTGGTCTGGAGGCCTTTTTCCGCGTAGTGGAGCCTTACTTCTGGCCAGAAAGTTTCTTCAAGGAACATCCGCATCTGCGCGGCCCGCGCATCGATCATCCGCGCCGCAGTATCAGGGAGGAATTCGCGCCCTGCACAGACTTACCGGAAGTGCGTGAAATGTATGAGTGGATGATGTGCGAACTCAAGAAGAGTGTTCCAATGCTTGCCTCGCTCACCGTTCATTCCAATGACGCCGGTTCAGGCTTCTGCTGGTTCTCGGCACTTTACTCGGGAAGGCACGGGCCCGGCCACTGCGAGCACCTCGATCCCGGGGTGCGGTTTCTGAATTTCGCCGAGGCGCTCCAACGCGGCGCCGAGGCGGGCGGGGGGCGTATCCGCATAGGTTTTACCGGCAACTTCTGGAACAACGAGGTCTATACAATCCAGCCTAAGCTTCCTTCCGATATATTCCTGCACGGCTGGAAGAGTGACGTCGCGAACGTTTACCACATGAGCCAGGATCCGATCTGCGGGCCTGTAAACCCTGCTGCAGTGATTGCCGCAATGGAAAATTTTGATAACCCCAATATCAAAGAACTCTTCTTCATCTTCCACTGCAATAACCACCTCGGAAATGAACCACTGGAGACTATCGAGCGCGTAACTGACATTGTCGAAGACTATATCAAGAACCCTGCGCCCAAGACTGTGCGCGGCAGGCTGGACAAACTATATTCGCTCTGCAAAAGTTGGGGTGCAGAAAGCAATGCGGACGCAATTTTCGAAGCGTTTGTTGCCTTCGACGCGGCTGCCAAATTCAAGAGCGTTGTCACAGGCGGCCTCCCCCATACGCACGCTGCATCAATGCGCTACTTTGTCCGACCGCTGGTGATCAAGCCGGAACTCCTTACGCCGGAAGAAGAGTCATATTTTCTCCCTTACATCTTCAACGTTCGCGAAAACGAAGCGCGGATGGACTATCTTGACTGCCACGGCGGACGTATAGAAATCAATCCGCTCCTTCGTACCGCCGCCGAAAGACTCGTCGCCGCAGCGGAAAAGTTTGAGGCAATAGACGACGTTGCTCAGTCCGTGTGGTTCAACCGTCTGGCCCTTTCCATCAGGATATGGGCAAGTGCTCTTCGTTCGGCCTGCAATTTCTATGAGGCCCAGGTGATACGCGATCGTTACGCAGAAATCCTCGCTGGCCCAGACCTCATACCAGAGAAGAAAGGATCTTTTGATGGCGATCCTGACAATCTTCTCTGGAACAAGATTATGCGCGATGAGTTCGATAACACGGCCGAGCTTCTCGCGGTTCTCGAGCGCGGTGGGCGGGACCTCATCTGCTGTGCGGAAATACCGGAAGAAGAGATGTCTTTTGCCCTTCCGCCAGACCTTGTGGGGGCGCTACGGAAGAAAATGACGATCATGCGTGATCACTGGCGCGATGTTGAAAAGTATCTTGCACCGCCGCACAAGTGATGAAGCTGTCTGAGTGAACTATTGTTCGGAAGCAAGGAGATCAACGGACAACCTCTCAAGAGCAATCGCGCCTCTCACGATATACTGCGCAAGAGACTCCAAAGTCCGCTGTCCCCAAGTGTGTAGGTAACTGTACCTAACGGAAGTCAAAATCTTCAGGCCAGTTCCTTCCGCATATGGTACGAGGTGCTCCAATAGTCATAACCTGTATCTTTGTATCCCATTGCGTTCAGTTTCTTCGTCCATTGTGCGTCGCTGGAAGCAGCTCCCACGCGGCGCAGTCCTTGTTTGGAGCACTCGTATTCAAACTGCTTGATGAGCAGACCCCTGGTCCTGGCGCTGCGGGTATAAAGGTAGTCCATGCTGGCAAAATCGCGGTCCAGGTTGTGTATGGCGCCGCAGACTACACCAACGGGCCTGCCTTTGCGGAAGGCCGCGATAGTAACCTGCCGGTTGTCTTTGCAATTGGCAAGATATGTCTTGAGCATGGTTTCCGCCTGCTCAGCAGGCAATCCCTTGAGCACCCTTTCCATATCGTCGACATCAAGGCGCCGCACCTCAAAACTACTTTTCGGCTCAGAGATTATTTTCTGCGCGATATCCTTTATCAGTTTTGATTCTATCTTTGTAAGTTTGAATCCGTTCTTCTCGTAAAAGGGGCCTGCATACGGCGTGCTGGTGGTAATGGCTGTGAATTCATTCTGCACTGCCTTGTATTCCAGGCAGGTCATAAGCTTTGTCCCGATGCCCAGTCCCTGAAAGGCCGGATGAATGGCAATCAGGTTAAGGGTCACACATCGCGATTCACCTCTGGGCGATGCGCACAGAAACCCCGCCAGCTTCTTTCCCGCAGCGGCAACAAGACTCCATTTCGGTGCGGCGCAGTACTGCTGAAGCGTGAGCTGGAGATATGAGGGCCGCCGTGGGGCCTCAATGAAAGCCTGGTTGGAGATCCGGATGACCTTGGGAAAATCTGACAGCCGCATCTGTCTTATTGCAATCGCAGCACGCTTTTTTCTCTTCATTGTTCCAATTTCCCTATTTTGCCGGGCTTGTAAGGCAACCCTGCTTACGCTGTCAATATTTGACAGGGGAACGTTTTTTTTCCGACCTTCTGAACGCAATTGCATCATCAACTATTTTGAATGTGTCACATTCAGCGTGATATCCCAGAACAGACCGCGCTTTTGAGATTTTGATGGAAAAATCATAAAACTCGTTGAGTTTAAACTCAATTACAAGAAGAGCCAGTTTTTTGGCTATGTAGCTGCTCAGTTCATCATACCTGAATGGCGTTGGTGCGGCAATATTAAATGTCTCACCTATGGCAGCGGGGGTTCCGAGGGCAAGGAGAAAGGACTTTACCACATCCTTAATCCCCACAATGTGGCGTATGTACGGGGTGCCGTCAGGATGAACAAGTTTGCCTACCGCGTCGCGGCCTTCGGTAAGGTATTCTTTCTGCTCCGGCAGTGTTGCGATATCCTTCCACGCGGGGCCGCCGAAATTTGGTTTTGCAAGGGTCATATATGCCAGGATATCGTCTTCATCATGGATCCATGAAAAACGCAGTATGGTTACGGGAAAGTTGTACTGGATGCGGTACTGATTGCACATAGTCTCTTCCAGTACCTTGGAGAATGCATAATATCCCGGATAGGCTCTCAACGGGGCCTGTTCATCAAGCGGCTCCGGATTAGGATAGAAAAAAATGCCGAGAGAAGCATCCCCCCCGGCCAGGATGAACTGCTTAAGACTGCCGCAGTCCCGGCTGACGTCAAGCAGATTGAATGTGCCCCGGACACTGGTGTCAAGGAAGTGGTCCTTGTCCTCTTTGCACGTTGCCAGGTGGCACACAGCATCCACATCCTTCAGCGCCTCCTTCACGAATGCAACGTCACTTACGGAACCTTTTACGACCTCGATATCCTTGAAGTCAATCGGTGTTTGAAACTGAACAGCCCTGACCTGATAGCCGTGTTCCACGAGTGAGGGCACAAGGCTGCGTCCGATCTTGCCGCTTGCTCCGGTAACCAGAACCCTTTTGATACTCAGCTCATTCATGGCGGGATACCCTACCATTTCAGCAGGATCTTTATAGCCTCCTTCTTGTATACCTTTTCCACGGCTTTATCATAATCATCAAATGACATTACCTCACTTATAAAACTTTTGGCCTGGATTTTTGCCTTTTCTAAAAGCCGAACTACTGCCTGCAGGTCATCTATGGTCTGGACCTTTGAGTTTTTGATAACCATTTCCTTTTGAAACCATTTAGACTGGTCCACTTCAAATTTTTTGTTGGTGAAGCCGAATATGACCACTTCTTTCTTGGTTATTTCAAAGGAATTCAGAATGGCCTCAGGGACTCCTGTTGCATCTATCACTATATCCATGCCCTCTTCAATGAGTGCTTTCAGTTTCTCCTTTTTCGCTGGATTCACGATTCGCTTCAGCCCCAGTTTTCTGGCTGCATCGGCCCGCGCCTCCGAGAGTTCAATTCCCACGATCTCATTCGGATTGTTAAGCTGTATCATCTGCAAAAGTGCGAGGCCAGCCGGTCCCAGACCACTCAAACCTACTGTCTTGTTGGAAAGATCACCTGCAATCTCCACGCAATGATGCGCGCATCCGAAAAGCTCCAGTATCGCCGCCTCTTGGGCAGGGACATTTTTGTCAACACAGACTACAGTATCGGCCTTACGCTGCACATATTCCCTGTAGAGCATAGGGCCTCCTTCACCCATCATAACTACCCGGTCACCGACAGCCACACCCTTTACCTGTGCGCCGGCCTGCGTGACAATTCCAACGCCTTCATGGCCGTACACACCGGGCTCGCACGGATATTTAATCAGGCTGCCATACAGACCATAGAATATCTTGTAATCGTTCTGATTGCAGACCGCTGCATACTCCATCTGTATCACGACTTCATCCTTAGCAGGTGCGGGCCTATCAATGTCCACAATTTTAAACTCGTTTGGCCTCATGATTTGAAGCGCTTTCATTTTTTTTCTCACCAGACCTATTACCTTTCAGCCGACAGCCGCCGCCTCTCGGCAGATCGTGTCCAATTCTTCCAGCGTGGCGAACCGGTTCGCTTCAATGGTCTCGTGAATCCGCGAGATGATCGATTTCACGAGATCATCGTTGGTGGGGAGACCAAGGTGCTCGAGCCGTATGCGTATCGATTCGTCATGGAGAGAGCTCGGGCCAATGGTGACGGTTCTCTTCTGTCCTACATATTCCGCCCGGTACGGCTCCCAGGCATCCCAGATACCCTTGAAGATTCCGTAAACGTGGAGCGCGGATTCATGACAGAACATGTTCTCGCCAACTACCGCCTTGTGCGCCTGGCACTTGACACCCGTCATCTCTTCCCAGCGCTTCGAGAGCGAATACAGCTTGCTGAGGTCGATACCGGTGCGAACGTCGTAGAGACACTCGAGCGCGGTCACCACCTCCTCGGTGGGTGCGTTGCCGGCCCGATCCCCAAGGCCGTTGAAACTCAGGTCACAGGCGGTGGCTCCGCTTTCCACGGCAGCGATCGTGGCCGCCGTGGCCATACCAAAATCATTGTGGCAGTGGATCAGTATGGGAAGCTTTGTCATCTCCGTGATCTTGCGGATGAGGTAGCGCATGCCGGGCGGGGAGATAGATCCGAGGCTGTCGAACGCGATAATCCTGTCGGCGCCGGCCTTCTCTGATGCAGTATAGATGGCCTCAAGGTACTTGAGATCGGTGCGGGGAAAGTCCATGCCGCCCATGTCGATCTTGTTGATCCCCTTGTCTCTGGCGTATTCGATGATTTCAACTACTGTAGGGATGATCGTATCCTTCTTGATCTCCGGATGGGTTTTCAGATGAATGTCGGACATATAGCATGCGACGGTGAGTCGGTCGCCATGGGAGTCTAGGAAGCGCTGGATGTCGTGCTTCCAGTCATCGACCCAAGCACGGGCGCATGATTTGGTCTGAATCGGGATGCCTTCTTCCTTGACCTGCTTCTGGAAGAGGAAGTGTTCCTCGACCGCTCCTGCATACCCGCAGTCAACGCCTTCCACCCCGATGTCCGCCATCATCCGGGTGAATTCGATCTTGTCTTTGATCGGAATGTTCCCGATCTGGGGCTGCTCTTCGCCTTCACGGATACTCTGGTCCCATACGGAGATTCTCTCCGGGAGGTTCATGTCCTTACGCACTTCTTCGGAATGG
>SDBT01008562.1_pt1 | contig 16693 bp, 17 predicted proteins | sample 2277101 | NCBI WGS metagenome assembly SDBT01 (sample SAMN10404973, study PRJNA504765) | marine sediment metagenome | isolation source: marine sediment core GS10_PC15, 103 cmbsf | place: Arctic Ocean: Southern Knipovich Ridge | collected 2010
CATTGACGACTTTATCAATACATGCGAGCATTCACATGGAGCTAATTATCGCTTCACTCGTGAGTGCCTCGAATATACTGTGGAGAATGTAGAATTGGTAATTTCTAAGGATTCCCCCATTGCTGGAGTAGTTCCAATAGAACTTTTTATAAGTGGGGAAAATCTTCCCCTGCGCAAACGAATTTAAGAGGATTTCAAAATGGCTAAATTTGTACTGAAGGACGCTGAAGTAATCATCAATGGTGTTGATCTGAGTGCTAGAGTCAATGCTTGCACCCTTGATATTACACCTGATCTCCCAGAAGCTAACACGATGGGAACCTTTTTCAAGGTGAGACTTGCTGGTCTTTCCGATTGGACACTTAGTGTGACCTTCACGCAAGATTTCTCCAGTGGTTCAGTCGATGCAACCCTCTTCCCCCTTGTTGGGGCTGCCCCATTTACCGTCACTGCTATGGCTAACCTAACTGATGGTGTGGGGGTTACAAATCCTAGGTACTCTGGACAAGCTGTCATGGGCACGTATCAGCCGATTCAAGGTACCATCGGAGACACTGCATTCGTTAATGCAACATTCCCGTCGAGTGGAACACTTACTCGCTTGACTGCGTAAACTCCTGAAAGGAACAACCATGGGCTTTGATCTTCTAGAGTTTAAGACCGATGTAGTTAAGGAACTCGAAGGTGTTTGGGTCTACTTCGATGAAGAAGAAAATCAAGGACTTCTCATTGCTCGTGAGGGTAATGACAACTTCACTAAAGCGTTCCGTAAACTTCCTCGCGGTCTACAGAACAGAGCCCGTGCGCAGACGATTGATAAAAAGAAAGACAGAGAAATATGGTACAATTTACTCTCAAAAACTATCCTCCTCGATTGGAAAGGGATTTCCCATGAAGGCAAACCTTTGGGTAAGTATGATCCAAAGGCTGGAGCAAGTTACATGATGCTCTACAAAGACTTTGCCAAATTTGTGTGGGAGTCTGCGTGTGAAGAATCCCTCTATCATGAGGAACAAGAAGAGGAAGATGAAAAAAACTCACCAGCCTCCTAAGGTATCGCCTAATCCATGGTGCTGCACTTGAGGAGGCAATAACTGCCCTTGAAGATGAAACTGGTGAAGAGTCTGATGAATTTCCTAAGTTGGATAGTTGGCAGGAGGAAGTTTACGGGCTCTTTTCTTTGTTCCACTCTGCAAGAAGTATGGGAACTAATGCTCCCGAGGCGTTTAGAATTAGTGAACTTGAGGTAGTGTTAACCCTTCGTGGATATCGTGATAGTGAGAGTATAATTAACCTGCTAGTAGCTATGGACCTAACTTACCGATCCTGGTGGCAAGAAGAGAACAAGAAGAACAATGGCTAATCCGACTGTCACGATTGAGATTAGAGAAGTAGGTTCTGCGGAAGTTATCCGACGAATGAGGCAAGTTCGTCAAGAGGCAGGGAAACTTGTAGGTGCGAAGAAGAGGCTTTCTCGACAAGCGAAGAATACAGGAACTAGCTTCAAGAAAAGTGGAAAGACCATAGGCCGCTTTTCCGAACTTATGCGTGATCTTGAAACCAATGCTGTCCTCGCCCTTGGCCCTTTGAGTGGAGTCGGTGCCAGAATTCGTGCAATTGGTGTCCTCGCAAGACGTGGTAATATTGCACTTATTGCATTTTCCCTCGGTCTCGCTGCCGTCGCCGGTGTCGTTGCACTTCTTGTGGCAGGTCTCATTAAAACCCGTCTATCCCTAGAAACAGTTGAGGGACGACTTCGTGCTGTAACTGGTTCAGCCCTTCTTGCGAAGATAGAACTTCGAAGTCTTATGGACCTTTCTCTCAGACTTGGCCTTAACCTTAAAGCTCTATCAGATGGATTCAGTCGATTGTCTGCCGCTGCCAGAGGAACATCACTTGAAGGAGAAGGAATACGAAAGGTCTTCGATGCTATAGCTAAAGCTGCAGGAGCGTTGCGGCTTTCAGCAGAAGATACAGAAGGCATCATTCGTGCTCTTGAACAGGCACTCACCAAAGGAGTGCTTCGTGCTGAGGAGTTCAACCAGCAACTTGGTGATCGACTCCCTGGTGCCGCTACACTTGCATCAAGGGCCATAAACAAAACTAAACAAGAATTCCAAGCTATGCTCGTTGCCGGTAAAATTATAACTGAAGAGTTTCTGCCAAAGCTTGCGGAAGAGTTAGAAAAGCTTTTCTCCGCGGAGGCAGAAAGAAATGCAGAAACTCTCCGCGGTTCGATGAATAGACTTGGGACCTCCATTACTATACTATTCGATATCATAGAGGCTCGTCTTGGAGTTGCAGACAAGTTCGCAGAGTTCATCAACAAAGCTGCAGATGCTATAGTTAGATTGGGAGAGTTTTTCGATACTGCTCTAGCTAAAACGAGTAGGAGCTTGAAAACGTTCGAGGAGGATATTCTAGGCTTTGAACTGGAAGGAATCCTTCAAGACAGTAAAGACAAGATTTTTAAAGAGTTCACGGACCTTAGAGCTGAACTCGCGAAACAATTGAGTGAGTTGGAAGCTGAAGTAGCAGGAAAACCACAGTTCGTAAAGGATCTTAGAGAGTTTCTAGGTCTCGGAGAAGGTAGCGCCATAACAGAACTCAAAAAGGCGATTGGTGAAATTGATGCAGCTTTGAGAAAGTTGAATGAATTCGAGGTTAGAGAACTTGGGAAAGTAGCTCCCCCAGATATAACTAAAATCACTAAAGCTTTTGATAGGATTGTATTAAAAGCAGAAACTGCTGGGAAATCTATGCAGAGAGCTATCTCTGGAGACATTCTTGGGGCACAATTTGAAGAGTCTGTAGGAAAAGCCAGTCAAGTTCTTACTAGATTCGCAGATAATGTTATAGTTGAGTTTGCAAGAGTTAAGGGTTTTATCAGTCAAGAACTCGCTGATATGTTTGCAGACCCTGCTACTAAGGCGGAAGCTTATAATGAAATCCTCCTTATAACTCAACAGGCACTAGGGGGAGTTATTCAAAAAGCTAGAGACTTTAAAACTGTTGCAAAGATCTTTGAAGAGACGAGGACCCCCATTGAGAAATTTGTAGCAGAGATGGAGAAGCTTGAACGCCTTCTTGAATTGTTCAAGGATTTTCCGGAGATTGTAGAAGCCATTAAGAGAAAGATGTTGGAGATCAATCCAGTAATGGCGATTGTAAGTGATTCAATAAAAAGCTTTGGTAATGATTTTGTAAGTGCTATTCGAGACGGGAAAAGTCTCGTAGATGTGTTAATTAATTCATTCGGGAATTTGTTAGAAGCTCTTCTTAAGCTTGCTATTCAACTTCTTATTATTGGACCGTTGCTGAAATCCTTAGGACTTCCTGGAGGAAGCGCGGCTCCTTCTCTGGCCACCCTTTTTGGAGGCTTCTTTGGTGCTGCCCATGGAGCAGACTTCACCGTTCGTGGAAAGGGAGGAACAGATACGAATCTTGTTCCTCTCGCGTTAACTGCTGGTGAACGTGTTCAAGTGACACCAGCAGGAGGAGATAGTAGTGAAAAAATGACTGTTATAAACTTCAACTTCCCACCAGGTACGAACGTCAGAGAGTTTAGAGAAAGTCAAGGACAACTTGCCGCTACAGTTGCTGGTGTTCTGTCTTCTGCTTCACAGAGTAATTCCTAATGGCTCATCACGATTTTGAACTTCTCCCTCGTACCATTGCATATGGAAGTGCATCTGGTCCGAAACCTCTTGCAGATATTATCACAACCACCTCTGGTTATCGCCATACTAACACCCTTTGGGACCAATACCTCCGTCGTCTTTCTCTTTCTTTTAATGCTAGAACACCAGCAAATGCAGAGATCATTCTAAGTGTCTTTGAAGCGGTAAGTGTAGTAGATAGTTTCCTCCAACGAGATCATGGAGATTGGAATACTTCAGCTGATACAAGGCTTCGTGGTAGTGCTGGAGAAAGTGCGATAACTAAAGACGACCAGCCAATGCAGAATACAGTCGATCTGACTGAGGTTGGTGACGGTTCCACGACGACTTTTCAACTTGCGAAGAAGAGGACAGAGCAAACAGCTACGCATTTCCGTCTTATTGAGAAGCCTCAATCAACTGGTCCTGTTCCACTCGTCGCTATTGATGGTGTGTTGCAAACAACTCCTGGGGATTACTCCATCAGCTTCACGACGGGAGTTTGCACATTCGTAGTAGCTCCAGCACTTAACGAGGTCCCCACTTGGGGAGGTGCCTTCTTCATCCCCGTCGTATTTGCAGATACTGGTTTCAGACAGAGCATACTCACAGCTGACATCAATCAAGTCCTCGCTCTTGAATTGATTGAGGTTAGGGTTACGTGAAAACTGTATCTGGTCCTACAGCATCAAACATAACAAGTGATAACCATCTCGTTCAATGTTTCTTTGTGAAGCAGAGAATAAGTGGGAGAATTCAGGGTTTCACTCTTCATGATAAAGATATACCATTCGATCTAAGTGACGGTAACGGAGAAGTCACTTATCAAGCAGCAACTTCCTTCATTCAAAGTGCGATCGCTAATACTGATACTTTTTCAGTAGACAACATGCAGGTTGAAGCTATTCTTGACTCAACTGCCTTTGATGAAGATGACATTGATGCAGGTGTGTATGACCATGCAGAGATTAAGATATTTCTTGTAGACTGGACAAACTTGACCCTTGATCCAATCAAATTGAGAAGAGGGGCAATTGGAGAAATTACGACTGCTGAAAAATCCTTCACGGCTGAACTTCGAGGGATGCTTCAGAGATATACAGATGATGTTGTCGAACTTTACCATCCAAGTTGTAGAGTAGATTTAGGGGACCTTGTAAGATGTGGAGAGAGGCTTGACCCTCCTGTTTGGACAGCGAGTACTGCCTTTACTGTTCGAGAAGTGCGGGACACAGCAACTGGATCAGTAGTTAAACCAACCACCTTTAACGATAGGCATTTCAAATGCACGACTGCTGGTACAAGTGGCTCAAGTGAACCTTCTTGGAACCTCACTATCGGTGGAACAACGAGTGATGGAACAGTTACCTGGACAACTATTAGAGCAGGGACGATAGAGGTAACTGTTGATGCGGTTACAAGTAATGGAGTCTTTACCGTTGTTTACTCTGGTGACGCTCCTGACATCTTTCTAACTGGTGGGGTCGTTACATTCCTTGCGGGGCATAATGCTAATGTTCCTCCGATTGAAGTTAAAACATGGGTACTCTCTACAAGGACTATTACCCTATTCCTTCCAGCATCCTTTGATGTTGGCGGGATAACTGATAGTTTCCTTGGCCTTGAAGACGGTAGTGGGCACCTCTTACTCGAAAGTGGAGATAGTCTCTTATTCGAGACGGGAGATAGGATAGATATCAAAGCTGGTTGTGCAAAAGACGTGGCGACGTGTAGGGATACGTTTGATAATATATTTAACTTCCAAGGGGAGCCTTATGTCCCAGGAACCAAAGTCCTCTTCCGAACACCAAATGCCCAGTAGTACGATTTGTGTTTCTTGTAAAGAGGTTATTGTAGATCATATTTATTCTGTACAGAGAAGGAGGATAAGACCACTCACAGAAACTCTTCCAGATGGTAAAACGAGACATAATCAACCTGATGTAATTGACTCCTCACATGCAGGAGTTATACTGGGACCAGAATATGATCCGCATTGTCCCACCTGTTTTGCAGAGCTTCCCACCATTCAGGAATTAATAAATGCCCACAAGAAAAGAGTTGATAAAGCAAGCAAAAACTTGGATTGATGTTCCTGTTCGTCCGAGTGGGGCACAACGAGTAGGTGTCAATTGTCTTGGATTGTTTGTAGGCATCCTCCGAGAACTTGGTGGGTTTGAAACAGTTGTGGAAGAGGCAGATAAGCATATAGGTTTCAAAGTACCAACTACCCCAGGAGACTTCCTGCGTAAGTTGTCCACTAGTAAACATCTTCGATTAGTACGACCGACTGTCCTCCAGCCAGGAAACTTCGTGTTGTTGTTCACTCGTGATGGGCCACAACATATAGCATTCGTTACTGAGCCAGGAGTGATTCTCCACGCTTCAGCAAGGAAGAAGAAAGTGGTAGAACATCGTATCCCTGAAGGGTGGCGGGTCGCTGCTGAGTTTGAAATTGTAGGACTTGACGACTAATGGCTGATATCGGAAGAGTCGCTCTTCCTCTTGCTGGTGTTATTGGAGGCTTTCTAATCGGAGGCCCCATTGGTGCAAGTATCGGTCTTGCAATCGGGACAGGTCTAGGATACCTTCTCTTCCCCCCAGAAGGGAAGACCATCGAAGGTCCTCGACTAGATGATCTAAAAGTAACATTCTCTTCTTATGGTAAACCAATTCCAAGAATTTATGGCACCATGGAGACTGGAGGAAATGTCGTATGGTCTCCAGGGTTGGTAGAGCACAGGAAAGAAGAAGAAGTTGGAGGAAAAGGAGCACCTTCTGTCACATCTGTCTCTTTTCTCTACACAGCCAGTTTTCGCATCAACTACTCCGTAGGTGTAGCAGAATCCATCCTCCGCAACTGGGCTGATGGAAAAATCATTCGGGATAAGACTGGTACGGGTGCCATATCACTCTATTTCGACACGGATGCCCCAGGAGACCTCGCAATACGAGATTTCCTTGGTACTACTACTCAACTTCCTGGACCAGCTGAACAAGCAGATAAAGGAGTAGCAAACACCCCCGCCTACCGAGGAACCGTTGGTCAAGAGTGGGAAGACATGCCTCTTGAAGATTTCGGCAACCGTATCCCTCAAATGACTGCCGAAATTGCCATGTCTGCTACTGATCCTTTCCCATTCAAGAGGGTAACACCTGACATAAATATCCTCACCGAACATGCTCATTTTGCGCCTGATAACACTACAGTTTATGTTGGAGATAACACAGTCAACCGAATTGATTTCGTGAGTCAGGAAGTAATTGCTAATATATCTTACGCTTCTGGGACAGTTTTAGAAGTAGACACGTTTGACCATATGTGGACATGGAGGAACCTTCCCAGCGATGATGTAGACTTCAGACTTTACGAGGCAAGTACTGGAGAACAAATAGCAGCTTCTGTTGAAGGAATCGACTGGCTTAATGGAGGTTCAGTATCGGCTCTTGTTCTCCTTGGTGCTGGGGAGTTCGGAGCAGTTGCTGTTGGTTTGGGAGGGAGGTTAGTACAACTCTCTTTCAATAACCTATCTGGAGAAATTGATCATCTTCGCGATCATAATGATGATCCAGCATTTTCACTTGATACTTTCTTTCCAACCTCTACCTATGACCTCAATCCAACAGTTTATTGGGCAGTTGATAGTAATGGTGATCCTTGGATTACGATTAGAGACCTCTCTGGAGGACCAGACGGCACGATAATTAGGTTTGATAGAGTTTCTGGAGAACCTGTTCAGAGGGTGGTACTTGCAAGTCAGCAAGTAACTCGTATTGCTTACTACGCAGAGCAAAACAGTTTCCTCCTCCAAAACAGCAGCAAGATACTCAAATTCAGTCTTGATAGTTTAACTGTCACAGACACACTTACTACTTCTGGTATAGTTTCAGGAGACAGAAACGATGCCATATGGCGAGTAATTGATGACAGGATGTACTTACAACGGTCGATAACTGGTGTAGGAGACGTATATGATGTTAGAAGTGATCCTATGGTTAGAATTGAAGATTTCACCCCTAATGACTGGGTAGGAGGATCGAGTAATCTTGAAGCGTATTTATATGACTCAATAAGTGATGCAATTATTGTTACTGGCACTTCTGGTGCGGAGAGCACCAGATATCTATGGCTCTTCCTCAATCGAGCGACAGGAGATGATATAACCGTCCGTTCGATTGTGGAAGATGTTTCGAGTCTAGTTGATTATGTCGCTGGTACAGATATTGACGCAACAGAATTAACTGACACCCTTCCAGGTTACATCATTCGTTCAAGAATGACAGCGAGGAAGGCTCTTGAACCCCTTGCGACTGCCTTTAACTTCAGATCAGTTGAAAGTGACTTCAAGATCAAGTTCCCAAAGAGAGGGGGTGCCTCCATCGGAAACATTCCTCAAATTGATCTTGGTGCAACTGCGGGGGAGTTACCAACTACACGAGCAGTGCTTAAAACAAGGATTCCAGAAGAACAATTATTCGAGACTGCCATAATCGAATATATTGATCCAACTTTTGATAATAATCCAAACACGCAGCAGGCGAAGAGGGTTAAAGAAGCCATTGATGTTGGAGGATCACTCAAATTCGACTTCCCTGGAGCACTCGGGAATAATCAGGCTGCTCAAATAATTGAGAGAATACTATTCCAAGCATGGAGTGGTAGAACAAACATCTCTACCTCCGTTCCACTTAAACACATCCTTAAAGACCCTGGTGACGTAATCACCATTACAAAGGATGGAAAAACGGTTCAAGTTGAGTTGCATGATGTAAGACTCGGAGCGAACTCTATCATTAAGATTGATGGAACAATTGATGACTCAGCAGTTCATACAAGTGTAGCAACAGGTTCAACTGCGGATGGTGATGAAGGACAAGTGATAGTTATTACTGGTTCAACAGAGTTCTTCATACTTGATGTACCTCTTATTCGAGATGAAGATGAAGGGAATGGTGTTTATGTTGGGGCGGGAACTCCGGAGGGTGCCGGTTGGCCAGGAGCCGCTATCTTCCGTGGACTTGACATAATTTCTATAAACCCATTCGTGGGGATTAGTTCCTCCAGAAATCTCGATTATGGTTTCGCTACAACTGTGTTAGCTGACGGTGATCCAGATATCTGGGATAGAACAAATACCCTCACAATTAATCCGACAAGTGGAGTCTTTTCATCTGATACAGAGGATAACGTATTAAACGGCTCGAATGTGTTACTTGTCGGAGATGAGATAGTTCAGTTCTCTACGGCAGTTCTTAACGCTAATGGAACTTATACAATTAGTGTTCTACTGAGAGGTAGAAGGGGTTCTGAAAACTTCACTAACACACATGTAATTAATGAAAGGGTAGTAGTGCTTTCTGCTTCCACACTCGTCCGAGTTGATGTAAGTTTATCTGATCACCTTAGTACTTTCTTCTACAAAGCCATGACACTTGGCAGTTCACAGTTTTCCTCTAAAACAGTTGAGCAGTTGTTAAATCTCCGAAGCCAAATGCCTTATGCACCTTCTCATATTGCGGGTACCATAGCTGCAGATGATTGGACATTCACCCTCGTTCGCAGGACTAGAATTGGTGGCTCTTGGAGAAACCTTATCAGCAACCCACCACTTGGAGAGTCGTCTGAATCTTACGAATGGGATGTGTTGAATGGTTCGACAGTTGTTCGTATCTTGACCTCTACCTCTCCCACAGTAGGGTACACCTCTGCTCAACAGGTGACTGATTTCGGGTCAAACCAAACAACCCTTGAACTTAATGTCTACCAGATAAGTGGTGATGTTGGTCGAGGGTTTACTCGTAATGTTACTTTGGTAGGTGGGTGATGCCTCTTTCAAATCTTGGGACTAATGCTCGCGCAACTGATATGGGAACGACTCTCCAGAGGGAAATTCGTTCTAATGAACGGGACCTTCTACTTGATGACTCTCAAGATGACGCACTTGACATAGATGTATCAGCAGGAGGAACGATAACTCTCACAGATAACCAGCAATATGGAGAACAACTCCTTCGATTTACAGGTAGTCCAGCTGGTGCCTTCACGATAGAGTTACTCTCAGGTTCCTCTGGTGACCGCCGACTGTCATTCGAGAATTCATCAGGACAAACCGTAACCATCACTGGAGTAGTCAGTGGAGACGATCTCCTCCTTGAAGATGGAACAGACAAACTCCTCCTCGAAGATGGCTCAGGTACACTTCTTCTTGAAACCGGAGGAAGTATAACAATCCCCGATGGAGAGACTCGTCTAGTTCATCAGAGAGGAACAACAGTTCAAGTCATCGGAACTGTAGGACTTGAAAATGGAGCCCTTTTGAAGTCTGGCCAAGTTCCAGTTACAGGTGACCAAAACTGGGCTGATAATCAAATTGATAGGGTGGAGTTTAAAGATTATAGTTTCACTACGACCTCTCCAAGTAGTGCTGCTGGGACCCTCATTCTCGACATGGAGAATGGAAATTACTTTGATGTGACGTTGACCGAGAACGTAACAACCCTCACCCTTTCCAATCCACCAGCAAGTGGAAAAGCTGGTACAATAATATTTATAGCCTCGCAAGATGCTGGGGGAGGGAATGTTATAACTTGGCCAGGGTCGGTTATTTGGGAACAAGACACTGGAGGTTCTCCTGATCAAACTACATCAGGTAATGCTATTGATATATACATGCTCTTGACGGTTGATGCAGGAGTTACTTGGTACGGTTTCGTCCTTGGGCTGGACATGAAATGAGGTAGAGATATGGCACTTCGCGCACATACAGATGGTGGAGTTATCACCGTTGGCCAAGATTTGAAGGAAGATACTTCAAATGCTTTTGATGACCTTCTAGATAACTCCCAAAACCAAACGACAGCCTTTGTGGTGACTGCTGGAGGAACTCTTAGCCTTGCAACACCTCAAACGAACCTCGACCTCTATCTCGACAGTGGTCTTATTCGACTAACAGGAAGTCCCACCGCACCATTCACAATTGATGTTCCTGATGGGGATAGACGAGTTGCATTTGAGAATGCTTCTGGGCAGGCGGCTACTATTGACACAGTTACAGGAGCAAGTCCAACTGTAGCAATTCCTGATGGGGTGACGAAACTTCTTCAAGTGAGAGGAACAGAAATAACAATCGTTTCTGATGATGCGAGTGATACAGGATCATTGAAGGCTGACGGCTCAGTAGCAGCTACGGGACCTTTCATATGGACAGACAACGAACTTGGCAGAGCAGAGTTGAAAGACTACTCTGAGACCAAAACTGACCCATCTGCTGCGGCAACTATCGATCTCGACCTTGAGAACGGGAACGCATTTGAAGTTGAAAGGGATCAAAATACTACCTTCACATTCTCCAATCCTCCTGCGACAGGAATTGCTGGTAGCTTCACCCTCATACTCAAACAAGACGGTACTGGAGGGTGGACTACAACTTGGCCAGCGTCGGTCATATGGGAAACTGGTACAGCACCGACCTTATCTACCGCTGCCAGTTCTAAAGACGTGTTATCTTTCTTAACTGTTGATGCAGGCACCACTTGGTATGGCTTCCTCGGAGGTCTAACTTTCGCATGACTTTTTCTGCAATTAGAGTTGCTACTGGCCAAGGACTTCGTGTTCCTCCTTTGGTTGGGCTTGGATTCATCATTCAAGATGAGAAAAGTCAGGGCGCAGATGGTGGAGCGTCATCAGTGGATACAGATAACATTAGAGATTTGAACACTGAGATTGTTAATACAATCACTGGAGCAATTCTCGGCACTAACCAGTTTACTTTACCAGCAGGAACGTATGATATTACAGCAAAGGCAGCGACTTTTGGTACAGCACTTAATCGTATTTCCCTATATAATGTTACAGATGCAGGAGATAGTCTTTTGCTTGAAGATGGATCAGGTGATATCCAACTTGAAGATGGCTCAGGTGTTTTATTACTAGAGCCGCTACGTCCTGTGATTGGTATTTCAGATTATTCAAATATACCAGGGTTTAATAGTGGTGGCTTTGCCTGGCTACAGGGACGGTTTACTATCTCAGGTACAAAAGTATTTGAAATTCGACACTATACTGAACTTGCATCATCTGTTGGAATGGGTTTAGCAGTAAGTGACGGTGTAAATAAAGAGGTTTACACTGTAGTATCTGTCTTCGAGGTGTAGAATATGGTGCAGAGTCTGTTGCACGTTCGCGATGAGAAGCTTCCCGGTACTCCTGGTGGCACACCTAGTGTTGGGGCTAATATTCGTGACCTTAACGTAGAGCTTACTAATGAGATAACAGGAGCAGTATTATCCTCTAACCAAATATCATTAGATGCTGGTACTTATGAAGTCCTAGGTATCGCACCAGCTTTCAGAGGTGACGAGCACAGAGTCTATTTGTATAATATCACAGATGCTTCCATTGAAGTTGTAGGAGTTAATAACTACTCCAGAGATGTAGGGAGTGGAGTGGATGATAGACATCAAACTAAATCTGTTGTTCGTGGGCGTTTTACTATAGGAAGCACGAAAGTTTTTGAGTTGCGACATGAAATCACAGCTACTTCCGGTGGGGCTTCAGGTTTAGGAAATGCTGTTGGAGATGGGCTGATTGAAATATTTGCTGAGGTATTTATTTGGGAGATTGTAGACGATTTCGATTTACTCCACGTTCGAGATGAAAAGACAGCAAATACTGATGGCGGATCGTCAATTGGAAATACATTTCATATTCGAGAGTTGGACTCAGTTGCTAAGACTAACGAAATAACTGGTGCTTCTATCGCTGCCAACCAAATCACGCTTCCAGCAGGTACGTTCGAGATCAAGTGTACTGCACCTGCCTGGAGACCAACGAGTCACAGGGTCACATTATACAATGTGACCAACTCTATCTATACAGTTCTAGGAATTAACCAGTATTCACGATCGACAATTAATAATGGAGATATCTGTGCTCTATATGGTCAGTTTATAATACAAGATCCTACAATCTTTGAAATACGTCACTGGATTAATGTAACGCAGGCGACTAACGGTCTTGGAAGAAAGATGAATGATGGTTCTGTAGAGGTTTATACAGAAGCACTCATCAGAAAACTAATCTAAGGAGAAGGAAATGGCTGACACGAAACTATCTGCACTTGGTTCTGCGACTTTGACTGAGGCAGATGAAATTTATGTGAATGATGGTGGAACGAGTAAGAAAGCCACCATCGCTGAACTCCGTACTGCCCTTGGTGGTGTAGGGTTCATCATGTTAGATATTACATCCCTGCGAGAAATTGCTTCAGATCTAATTCAAAACCTTGCAGCACATGGAGGAATTCTCGCTTCAGACAGTGTTCCAAAGCTAGAACGTACCAGTGGCGCTTCAGATGGTTCTCTCAGAGTTCACTGGGCTCTTGGTGAGGTTGACCAAGTTCAGTTTCCTGCTATCCCGATGCCTCCAGATTTAGATGAAACTGTAGATGTAACTATTCATCTTGTTGCAGAGATGGCGGGTGCGACGGATACTCCTGTTATCAATGTTGAAGTTTATGATGGTGTTGGGGATACGGAGATGGGAGGTAACACCGGAGCATTAGCTGATGCAATTACTGAAGTAACCGTTACTATCGCGAACGCTGATATCTCTGGTAATCCAACTGGATTCTTTAACATCAGTTTGATCCCAGCAGCCCATGGTACTGACGCAATCTACCTCTATGCTGCTTGGATCGAGTACACTAAGAAATTACCAGTATAGGTAACCTCATGGAATGGACAGATTTTGTATCATTTATTTCGCTCCCTCTCATTGCACTTGTAGGGTTCCAAATGAAGCAGGTACGAAAAGTAGAAGCTGATCTTGCTGCTTATAAAACAGAGGTGGCAGAGAATTATACGTCTTATAGTCATCTCAAAGATGTAAAAGATGACATTATGAAATATCTCGAAAAGATTGAGAGAAAACTTGATAGATATGCGAATGGAAAGTGACAAACCCCTTCAACTTCGTGGGTGAAGAAGAGAGTTATGAGGGTAATTGATCCCATTCATTCATAGATTTACATATTAACATTGATAGTTCTTGTGCTATCTCTTCTTTGAGTCTTGGTGAATGAAAGTACGTTATCGTTATTTTACTATGGCCAGGTAAGCCTCTGTCTATAACCTCCTTCATTAATTTTAACTCATCAGACATGCCTACAACGTAAAGAGCACCTTGAGCTAACATGATCTTTTATCCTCTGCTAGTGTGATGGATCGTAATTTGCTAGTATGCTATCTACAGCATTTTTGAGATCACTGATACTTCCGTAGTTTTTTATACTCCTATTAACACTTATTTGATCTGCCTCTTGCTCAGACGTATGTTCCATTTGCTCAGGTAAATCTTTACGATACATTCTCCAGATTTCTGATGGATGGAATGAGTGAACGACTCTGGTCTCATTCAAAAAACGACAATCATCAGCCACGACATTATAGCCGTAGTTGAGTTCTTTTACTACTCTAATCTTCCAAGCATGTGTCCAAAGATCAGGATGAATAAGGTCGCGTCCCCACTCAGTTCCAAGGGTCTGCATAGCGTGACGAGGAGTTTGTCCTAAAAGAAGCGAACAAGGTTGTTCCTTCAAGTGTCCTCCTATCTCAGATTTATTAAGTCCAAGTCTCCCTAACATATCTTTCAATATGTCTGCAAAACCTACTCGTGTGTAGCGGTGATTGGCGACCAGATGTTGGGCTACTTCACTCTTCCCACTCCCCGCCTGTCCGACGAGTGCTATAACCGAGATAGTTTCCATGCCATTATCTCCACTGCTTGGTCGAGTGTTTGTGTGATTGTAGAATGGGTTGATAACCACGGAGAAGGATGAAGTGTTCCTGTGAAGGCGACGTTGATTATCCCATTCTGGTGAGCCCACAACACCTCCATCGGACTGCCCCATGTGACGATATTTTGTGAGGCATTGATAATCATTCCATGACACTGGATGATGTAAGAGAGGTCCGTTTTGACGAGGAGTTTAGGAGTGTCTATATCTTGTTCAAAGTCATAGGGGTCAGAGGCAGTTATGCCGTGTTCATGTAAGAGACCTTTTGCATCTCCTCGCCAACCTTTACCTTCTTCCTCGGAGACGTTATCCATGGGACCGGAGAGGTATACTTTAGGGTTTTTCATTGAGAACTCCTTCTTACAGCTTTCATGAAATTCTTCCATCCTTCACCAACTTCTGACCAAAGACTGTTGCAATTTTTGCAAAAAGCCCCAGGAAAGAATTCTCCTCGCCAAGCGTAACTGTCAGGTCGTTCTACCAATTCTCCCTGACACTTTGGACATTTATCATTCACAAGTCTTCCCTCCCGTGTCCGGATCAACAAAACAAGCTTCAGGTTCTTCTTCCGTCGAGGTCTTCAATATCCCTACCCTCTTCCCACCAACATTAAACGTAGTACACCCTTTACAGTCATTCTCCCAAGCCCTCGTGTAAACCGCCTTGAAGTCATCCCACCCCATCTCAGGATCGACGTTGCACGTCTTACTCACAGCACTGTCTACATACTTATACGCCTCAATAAGTACATTCATATGGTCATCGGCAGAGCATTCATTCGCCCTTTTCCCTTCAATACCGAAGTTGTTATAACCATAATCCTGCACAAGATACTGTTTCACCCCATCGAATTCAAGAACAGTCCTATCAATCTTGTAATCAAACACTGGTTCAAGCCCTGATGATACGTTATCAGCACAGAGGGAGATAGTTCCTGTCGGAGCGATGGAGGTGAGGTGGCTATTCCTCATTCCATACTTCTTAATGAGCGAGATTGTTTCTGGTTCAAGGCGCTTCACGAACTCTCCGTTGAGATATCTTTCATCATACCAAGGGAATTGACCTTTCTCCTTTGCCAAAAGAGCAGAGGTGGAATAAGCTGTTTCGAGTAGGGCTTTGAGGATTTTACCTTCAAACTCGACAAACGACTTTGAGCCATAAGGATAACCAAGTGCTTCTCCTGCATTTGCGAGGCCAGTAATACCGATCCCCATTCTCCTCTTACTTTTCGCCTCAATCTCTTGCTCCTTGAGTGGATAGATAGTTTCATCAATTACATTATCCGTTGCTCGAACAATTGGTGGGATATCCTTGAGGAACTGCTCCCAGTCAAACGTATAACCCACCATGAAGCCTTCATCATCTTCATATGATTCTTCTGTCGTGATGTATGCAGTAAGGTTGAGTGATCCAAGAAGACAAGCACCATATGGAGGTAAAACTTGCTCGGCGCAAGGATTTGAGGCGGTGATTGTTTCACAATAATACAAGTTATTCAGACGGTTAATTGTGTCAAGGAATAACACCCCTGGCTCTGCGTAATCCCATGTGGAGCGCATGATCTTTTCCCAAAGGACCGAAGCATCAATTGTCTTATACACTTCTCCTCTCCACTGCAGATCAAATGATTTACCTGCAAGGACCGCTCTCATGAATTCATCAGTCACTCCAACTGATATATTAAACCCATTCAAGCGATCTGTATTTTGTTTAGCAAAGATGAACTCTTCTATATCTGGATGGTCAACTCGGAGCACAGCCATCTGAGCCCCTCTACGATGTCCAGCGCTTGCAATCGTCCGACACACAGCATCAAAGATGTCCATGAATGATACTGGACCAGAAGCTTGAGTGTCCATAGACTTGATACGATCACCTCTTGGACGGAGTGTGGAGAAGTCATATCCAATTCCTCCTCCCATTCGCATAGTTTGTGCAGCCTCAATCGCCCTCGCCATGATTCCACCATTCTTAAAGAAGTCTCCATTTTCAAGACCGGATACGAGATTATCTTCAAGTATCCCACTAACAAAACAATTGAAAGCTGTTACCTTACGAGAAGAACCGACGGCTGCTTGGATACGTCCCGCTGGAAGAAAACGCATATCAAGAAGGATCTCACGAAATTCTTTGAAATGAGAATCATTATCAGAAAGAGAAGATGCGACTCTATTCATCGCATCACGAAAACCTTCTCCTTTTGAACGATACTTCAGCTCATGGAGTTTCTGAGACACA
>SDBT01008563.1_pt1 | contig 16692 bp, 15 predicted proteins | sample 2277101 | NCBI WGS metagenome assembly SDBT01 (sample SAMN10404973, study PRJNA504765) | marine sediment metagenome | isolation source: marine sediment core GS10_PC15, 103 cmbsf | place: Arctic Ocean: Southern Knipovich Ridge | collected 2010
ATCTGAACTCACTTTCTGGGATATACAAATCTTTCTCTTTGATTTCCATCACCTCCTTCAACTTTGTGAAAACCAGACCTTGAGGGCCGTATCTCCAATCACCTTAGGAAGAACATCCGGTGCTATCGGCAGAATGCCTGAGCGCACCATCTCCGCTTCCCTGACATAATCTTCATCACTTCCCACTACAGGATAATTTCCTCCCCACAACATCCGCTCAGCCCCGAATGATTCCAGTGCCTGTCTAATCATTGGCCACAGAAGCTTGTATGGATATTGGCAAAACATGTGCATTCCTGATACCTGAAAATAAACTCCTGGATACTCACTGAGTTGATATATAGAACTATGCTGGATGAATTTTGGGTCTTCTTTCAGATTTGGAATCCCCAGATGAGAAAGAACTATAGTCGCAGTTGGATTTTTTTCAAGAAAACTTTTCAGCAAATTGAATCTCTTCGCTATTCCCTCCGGATCATAGACAACTATGTTGAGATTAAGGTTCACCGCCTCCTGCCAGAGTGCCGTATTAGATTCCAGGCTTTCGAGAAGGAATCGCACCCCACGAAACTTTCCTGTCTCAGCCCAACGTCTGAGCTCCCCTCCGGCATCCCTGCCGGTGTGGTCCACCAGACACACTCCAGCGAACTTCTCCGGATTGCCGGCACCTATATCCTGGATATAGGTGTTATCAAACTCTCCTAAATGTTGCACCAGCACTGCACGGTCAACCTTAGCACATCCCATCGCTACTTCAAGTTCCGGCAAGGGCTTATATTTAGACAACCCGCAATGGACGTAAGCATCGATGAATTCAGACACAATGTTCTTTCTGTAACCCCTAGTCTCATGCGGTTCCGAGATGATTTGGAGCGCGCTGAGGGATTACCTCTTTCTCCTATGTGAAGGACTTGAACTCCTCAACCGCTTTGGCAATGGCTCCGGTAATCATCCGTAGCTCGTTAGACCAGCTCAGGAAGCGTATCCCCCGCTCATGCCACTGGCGCACCGCTTCCATGGTGCCGACAAGGATGCCCAGGGCAATTTTTTGCTTGCTAACTGTCTGGATGATGTGTTCAATGGCTTCTTGCATGCGAGGATGGTTAATTTCCCCAGCGACCCCCAGGGAACTGGATAGGTCTACAGGTCCAATAAAGATGACATCCAGTTCGGGAAAGTCCAGGATATCTTCGATATTTTCTACTCCTTTTTCCGATTCAATCTGGACGATGATGAGATTCTCTTCGTTCGCCCGTGCCTGATAGTTACCCAGAGGTTCAATGGAATGGTAATCGCGATGACCGCTGGTCGTGCTCATGCCCCGCACTCCTACGGGGTAATACTTGGTAGCCCGGATTATCTGACGAACCTGCTCAGCCGTCTCCACCCGGGGAACCACAATGCCACTGGCACCCCAATCCATTGGTCGGGCCATCAGGTGATAGAGAGAATCTGGAACGCGCACTATGGTAGCCAATCCAGCTCTTCGTCCAACCAGGATCATCTCGGCCACACTCTCCGAACCAATGCTTGAATGTTCCATATCTATAATGACGTAGTCCAGTCCGGTGCCGGCATACATCTGCACCAGGCCGGGGAAACGACATTCCTGAATCCACGAACCGAAAACTGCCTGTCCTTGTCGAAGTTTCTCTTTCATCTCTCGACCGGTCATTGTTAATTCCCTCCCTCTAGTCACATTCTACTACAGCAGCCATTCCCATTCCTCCTCCAATGCAGAGGCTGGCTAAACCACGACGAGCACCTCTATCTGCCATGGCTGAGAGTAGAGTCACTAAAATTCTTGCCCCACTTGCTCCGATAGGATGTCCAAGAGCAATGGCTCCCCCGTAGACATTGAGCCGTTCCTCGGGTATCTTGAGGAGACGGGCCACAGCAATGGTCTGCACAGCAAATGCTTCATTGATTTCAAAGAGGTCAACCTCAGTTATTTTCAAACCTGATTTGAGAAGGACTTTTCCCACAGCCGGGACTGGTCCTGATCCCATTTTTGCCGGAGATACTCCCACCGAAGCAGAAGCCAGTAGCCGAGCGAGAATCGGTATTCTCATTCTTTGAGCCATCTCCTCGGTCATGAGCAAGACAGCCGCTGCCCCATCACTTATGCCGGAGGCATTACCAGCAGTTACGGTTCCATTCTTTCTGAATGCAGGTTTGAGTTTGGAAAGAACTTCCACCGTCGTATCAGGCCGGGGAAATTCATCTTGCAAAAACTCTAACACTTCACCTTTCTTTTGTGGTATTGACACTGGAACTATTTCATGAGAAAATTTACCAGTTCGTATTGCCTCTGCACACTTTTTCTGACTCTCAACCGCAAACTCGTCTTGTTCACGGCGAGAGATGGAAAACTCTTGAGCTATATTCTCCGCTGTTTCACCCATGTGGCAGTCACAAAAAGCGTCCCATAATCCGTCACTGACCATGGAATCTATTATCTGCCTGTGCCCCATCCGGCTACCCCAGCGAGCTTCCGGCAAGAGGTAGGGAGCCTGACTCATACTCTCCATGCCTCCGGCTACAACAATATCCGCTTCTCCCAGAGCAATGGCCTGAGCTCCAAGCACTACTGCTTTCAGTCCTGATCCACAAACTTTATTAACTGTATAGGCCGGTACTTTTTCCGGAATGCCGGCGGCCATGGCTGCCTGCCGGGCAATATTCATTCTCTGGCCGGCTGAGAGGACACATCCCATAATGACTTCATCTATTTTCTCTTCTTTCACGGTTGCTCTGACAACTACTTCTTTTATCACTCTTGACCCCAGAATAGCCGCGCTGACGGAAGCCAGCGCTCCACCAAATTTCCCTACGGCTGTTCGACAGGCACTAACTATTACCACCGGTCGTATTTGCATTGGGTCTCCTTGCAATTTCATTGATTGCATCTGGATTCTCCACAGAGGATATATCTCCGATTTCCTGATCCAGATACTTCTTTTTTATCAGCCCTCTCAGTATCTTGCCGGAACGCGTCTTCGGCAATTGCTTTACAAATTCTATCTCTTCCGGTTTGAAAGGCTTCCCCATAACTTCTACAACATAAGTCTTTATACCATGTGCCTTCATGAACCTGCCGATATTACTCTTATCCAGGTAGTCTCCATATGGCTGCCAGATAATGTCTGCCACTGTTACACCTTATCTCTCTTTACTATCATTCAATTTATGATTACATTTGGAGTTTTGGGAGAAGACTTCGGGATTGACCACGAACCTGGGTCTTTCCCCCCGGAGTACAGCGGCCATATCCTGAGCCATAGACTTGAATACATTCTCCATACTTTTAAAGGACATCCCGATAGCATGAGGTGCAGTTAAGCAATTGGGATGTTTAAATATAGGATGACTGATATCAGCCGGTTCGGTGGGGAAAACGTCCAGGCCGATGGCCGCCAGTTGTCCTTGTTCCAAACTTTCTAACAATACGTCCAGACTCTCCACCAGGCCACCTCGTGAGGTATTCACCAGTATTGCCCCGGGTTTTACCAGGTCTAATCGCTCCTTACTAACCAGACCTTTCGTTTCAGTCGTAAGTGGAGCATGAATAGAAATATAATCAGCTTTTCTGAAAAGTTCTTCCAGCCCGACTAACTCCACTCCCATCTCTGATGCCTTCTGAGAATTCACTTTGGGGTCGGCACCGATCACCTTCATCTGGAAAGGCCTGACTAAACGAGCAAGCTGGCTGCCAATTCGGCCTAATCCAATAATTCCCAGGGTTGCTCCTTCCATATCCCTGCACTTTGTCTCATATCGCTTATTCCATTCACCAGCCTTAACCGCCCGATCCCAGAAGGGAATCTGCTTAACCAGGGCCAAGAGCATGGCTAATGCTCCTTCAGCTACGGCAGTCGCACCCGCTCCCGGGGCGAAAACAACAGGAATTCGCTTGGCTGTTGCCGCTTCTATATCTACACTATCATAGCCAACTCCTGGTCGGCCGATGACTTTTAGATCTTTTGCCTGCTGAATAACCCTGCCACTGGCACTTCCTTCACCGCGTACTACAATACCAATTGTGCTTTCAAGGTTAGCTAGAAGAGTTTCTTCGCTAGTATCGGCAGCTATCTCAACTTTTCCGCACTTAGCCAGTATCTGTATGGCCACATCATCAATGGGGGCAGTGGCAACGATTCTCGGATTTGCAGTCATAGTCTGTTAATTGTACCAAGATTGGTAAAGGTTGTCAATTCTCTGCTTATCTTATGCCTAATTGCTCAAATGTCTTCCGGTAGCAGAGGAAAGTGTCTTTTACGGCTAGCAAATCTCCGCCGTGTGCCAAAAAACGTGCACCGTTTTCGACCAGCCGTCTTCCTTCTTCAATAGAACTGAAAGGCATCCCCCACCATTTGCCTTGTGCGTCAGCCGCATCTCTTACTCTTTTTAGAGCCTTCTTTATTGTCGGATGTTCAAATTGAAAGGGAAGCCCGTAACTCAGGCTGAGGTCAGCAGGTCCGATGAACAGTATATCAATTCCCTCCACAGCGGCAATGTCTTCAATCTGCTCAATTGCCTCCCGATCTTCAATCTGTACTGCCAGAAATGTCTCCTGGTTGGAATGTACCATGTATTCGGCCAGGTCAGCCATCAAATAGTCGGCATCCGGACCTGCATTGTCGAACCCTCTCTTACCCTGTGGATGATATTTGGCCCAGCTAACTATCTGACGAGCCTCCTCGGGGCTCATGCAGTGAGGAATCATCAGGCCGGTAGCTCCTCCCTGCAGCGGCTTCATCAGACTGGTGTATCCTCCCTTAATCACTCGCACCATAGCCTCCATTCCGGTCGCCCGGCAAGCCAGGGCCATCTCATCGAATTCCTTCAATCCGAAGCTGCGGTGTTCCATATCAAACCAGCCGCAGTCAAATCCTATCCGGCCAACGGCCTCCACTAGTGAAGAACATGGAAAAAATCCCAAGTTAACAACGCTCACACATTCTCCCCTTCTTAATTTCTCCAAAACCCGATTCTTATGCATAGACTCTTCCCCTCCTCGCAAGACATTTCGGTCAGTTTTATCCTGTTTCGACTATCTCAATGGCCTCTTCCACGGTTCCTTCTCCGTAAATTTTATGAGCCATGGCTTTTATTCCCCTGGTCAGGTTCTCTGCCTGCCATACATTTCTTCCATAGGTTACTCCGGCTGCCCCTGTCTCATTATGCGCTGGTTTTTATCTATTTCTTTCCGCACAATTCCATGGCAGTTTCAACTATATCATCACATCCCGGGATTACATCCTTTTCTAAAACAAAAGCATAAGGGATAGGTGCCCTCTTTGCTCCAATCACTTTTACCGGCATATCCAGGCAATCAAATATTCTTTCAACTACCTCCCTGCATATTTCAGCGCCCACTCCATAATTCTTACAGGCCTCATGCGCCACAATTAGCTTTCCTGTCTTTTTCACAGAATCCAGAATGGTATCAATATCCAGCGGCACAAGAGTCTGTAAATCAATTACCTCCGCATCTATGCCTTGCCTGGAAAGTACATCGGCAGCGGTCAATGCCTCATGAACCATATTTGAATAGACAACAACTGTTATATCGTCACCGCCGCGTTTTATATCAGCTTTGCCTAAAGGTACAATGTATTCTTCTTCTGGAACTTCACCTTCCCTGTAGTAAATAAGTTTATGTTCGATAAAGAGAACCGGGTTATCATCCTTTATTGAGGCAATCAAAAGACCTTTAGCATTATAGGGGGTAGAAGGCATTACAATCTTCAGTCCCGGCACATGGCAGAATATAGATTCCCAGCATTGGGAATGCTGGGCTGCCTCACCGGTTCCGCCGCCACACTGAGTTCTTATAACCAGCGGGACTTTTGCTTTACCCCCTGTCATGTAATGTATCTTGGCTACTTGATTTAGTATCTGGTCCATACAGACACCGGTGAAATCTATATACATTATCTCCACTATGGGCCTGAGCCCTGTCAGAGACGCTCCCAGTCCCGCTCCAACAATAGCGGATTCAGATATAGGTGTGTCCTTTACTCTCCTTTCTCCAAATCTGTCACGCAATCCTTTAGTAACTGTAAACGGACCGCCATGTATGCCAATATCTTCTCCCAGAACGATAATTGACGGATCCTCAGCCATCTTTTCATGCAAAGTCTCATTTAAAGCCGTAGCAAGAGTCATCTTCCTCATGCCAGTCCCCCCTCTGAATAAACATCCGTAACGGACTCAATGAGCTCAGGCTCCGGGCTTTCCAGGGCAAACTTTTCTGCTTTTTGTATTGCCTTAAGGACCGACCCTTCCAGACTTCTCACATCTTCTTCCTTGCATACGCCCTGCGATATCAGATGGTTTTTAAAGTTGCTTATTGGGTCTTTTTTTTTCCACTCATCAACTTCTTCCTTAGTGCGATACCGTATGGGGTCACCCAGCCAGTGTCCTTCAAAACGGTAGGTCTTTGCCTCAACCAGCGTAGGGCCATCACCTTTCCTAGCCCTCTCTACGGCTTCCAAAACAGTCTCATAGACCTTTAATACATCCATACCGTCTACAATTTTACCCGGCATCGCATAAGAACCAGCTCTTACAGCAATATCTTTGACCGAAGTGCTTCTTGACGCAGCTACAGTCATACCAAAACGATTATTCTCACATATGAACACCACCGGCAGGCTCCATAAAGAGGCAAGGTTAAGAGACTCATGGAATGTCCCCTGGTTTGCCGCGCCGTCACCGAAGAAACATATACATACCTGTGAAGACTTTCTGTATTGTGCTGACAGCCCTGCTCCAACAGACATGGGAATTCCGCCCCCGACAATACCGTTCGCTCCAAGAATTCCTATTGATAAATCTGCTATATGCATAGAACCGCCTTTGCCCTTGCAGTATCCGGTCTTTTTTCCCAGCAATTCTGCCATCATCAGGGAAAGGTTTCCTCCTTTGGCAATGCAGTGAGCATGCCCCCGGTGAGTACTGGAGATGTAGTCATCGGACCTTAAGGGCAAACAAGCGCCGGCAGCGACCGCTTCTTGTCCTGTGTAAACGTGCAAACCACCCCTGATTAAATCCCGCCGGTTAAAATCCTTTACCTTCTGCTCAAAATACCTTATCTTCAGCATGACTTCCAGCAATTTCATCTTAAGGTCATTGGAAACCATAATAAATGTGCTCCTTATCCTTAGATGGTTATTTGCCTATCTCCTTTATGAACCCCTTTATTGTCTTTGTAAGAGAATCAGAATCCAACCCGTATCTCGCCCATAGCGCTTCCTGCGGCCCTATCGCTGAGTAAATATCAGGAAGCCCCACGCGTTTCAGGAATGCTGGTTTTTCTTCTGCTAATACTTCTGCGACTGCTCCACCCAGACCCCCTACAATAGTGTGGTCTTCTACAGTAACTATACCGCTTGTTTCATCAGCTGCCTTTACAACTGCTTCCTTATCAATCGGCTTTATTGTAGGCATATCAATTACCCGCACATGTATGCCTTCTTTCTCTAATTCGTTCGCTGCCACAAAAGAGTTTTGTACCGCCGGATTCCCCGCAGCAATTACAGTTATATCATTTCCGTCTCTGACAGTGGTACTCTTGCCTATTTCAAAAGGGCATTGTTCTACGCTCTCATAAATCATCACCGAAGAGCCTTTTCCTGTAATCAAACGGATATAGCAGGGGCCCTCATACTCTACAATGCATTTTAGAATCTTCACGATTTGAAAGGGATCCGAAGGGGCAATAACGACCATATTGGCTAGACTGCGCATAATAGCCATATCCTCAGTCGAATGATGTGTTGTCCCCATGGGCCCTCCGCTCAATCCTGTATGAGTCCCTATTATTTTTACATTGAGATTTGGATAAGCGATATCAGTTCTTACCTGTTCAAGGTCTCTCATGCTGGCAAAACAGGCAAGGCTGGTGTAAAAAGGAATCAATCCGCAGGTAGCCATCCCGGCAGCCATACCTACTGTAGTCTGCTCTGTAACTCCGGTCTCAAAAGCTCGTTCCGGGAACTCCTCGGCAAAATCTCTAACTCGGGTAGAGAGCAAGACATCAGGAGACAAAACTACAATTCTCTTATTCTCTCTGCCCAGCTCAATTAAAACCTTACCGAAAAGGTCTCTGGGAGTTCCATATGCCACCTCGTCCATTGTCCACAGTTTAGCCATTCTTAATCTCCTTAATTTTATCTGCTCACTTTAATCCTCTCCTCACAGGGAAGAGGGTAGGACAAGGGGGAGTCCCCAAAACTTAACTTAATGTTATTTATACTCTTCTAACTTACTGGTTAATTCATCAATTGCCTTTGCAGTCAGCTCTGCGTCAAATCCTCCATAGTGCCATTCAGCCTTATTCTCGATGAAGGAAATACCTTTCCCCTTGATAGTATCTGCTATGATCACTGTGGGTTTGCCTTTAATACTCGCTGCTTCATCATAAGCATCCAATAGCCGGGCGATGTCATGCCCGTCACACTTAATAACATGGCAGCCAAAAGCCTCCAGCTTTTTATCCAAAGGCTCAAGGGACAAAGTTCCGTTGATACCATAACCTTCACCTTTACGGACTACTCCGGGCCCCTCAGTTAGACCGTCGCAGCTGAATCCATTTCTATCCACGATAAAACACAAATTGTCAACTTTGAAGTGGGCGGCAATCGCAAAAGATTCCCAGTTAGAGCCTTCCGCTATCTCTCCGTCACCAAGGGCCCCATACACCCGGAAATCCTTTTTAAGATACCTTCCGGCAAGCGCCATACCTAAAGCCACGGGAGCGCCATGACCTAAGGAGCCAGTGCTCATGTCACAACCTATAATCTTGTTCATATCCGGATGCATTCCGAAAGGGCTGTCTAATTTATTAAATGTAGTTAAAAGCTCATGGGAGAAAAACCCTTTTTCTGCCAGCACCGGACAGAAAGCAACACAAGCATGGCCCTTACTTAAAACGAAACGGTCTCGGTCTTCCCAATCCGGGTTGGCCGGATCAACTCTCAATACCCCGCCAAAATAGAGCACAGTTAAAATATCCATAATTGACATACCACCGCCATAATGCCCGCTCGCCCCTGAGTCTCTCAACATCTTCACCATCATTAATCTTAGTTCCAGAGCCTTTTTTTCAAGTTCTCGCACCAGGTCTTCTGAGTTTTTCTTAATCATTTTCATTTCCCTCTCTTTAACCTAAACTTGCTCCCAAATAGCCTTAGTTCTATTTTTCCCCTCGTCGCCTAAAACAATAGGGACAATACCCGACATTTCACAAAAATAAACTAAAGAGTCCAACACATCTCCAGCCATGCCCAATATATGGTTAGATGGAAAGTTATCTTCTTGAAATTCTCTGCCGGGTCAAAACTCCGGGAAGCATACCAGCTGGAGTGATTGCCTGAATTACAAAAATCCCACATATCCTTATCCTGATGATACTTGCGTACATCCATGAATAGTGCAGGCAGCCCTCCCGAAATATATTTCAGTACCTGCATTGTTATTGCCGCGTATGCGTCCGCTTCAGTTGCGCAAACAGTAGGTTCTTTTTTCCCGCTCCCCCCTCCCTGAGGAGGCAAGGGAGGAATAGTTACGTTGTTGCTAAAATCCTTTTACTGTCCAACCGCCATCAACCATCAGATTAGCGCCAGTTATATATTTAGAATCATCTGAAGCAAAGAAGAGAGCTGCTTTCGCCACATCTTCAGCATAAGCTGCTCTTCCCATAGGTATTGAATTCTCAACTTCTTTCCATGCCTGTTTATCATGGTCTATTAGTTCTGCGTGCATTGGAGTTTGCCCGGCACCTGGACTGACAGTGTTTGCCCTTATTCCTTGCTTGACGTACTCCATAGCAACAACCCTTGAGAACGCCAGCACTGCACCTTTGGTAGCAGAATAGACCGATAAACCCCTGTTGCCTAAAAAAGCACTATCGGAACCCGTTGTGATGATCGAGCCCCCACCTGATTTTATCATTTCCGGAATGGCATACTTTGTTCCAAGGTAGACTCCCTTGAAATTGATGTTAATTAGCTTTTCAGCGTCTTCTTCTTTTAAATCTGCCGTCATAACTCCCCGGGGACCAAGAATACCAGCGTTGTTAAAAAGGATATCCAATCTACCATAGTTGTCTACAGCAGTTTTAACCATTTTCTGGGAATCTTCCGCTTTTGATACATCAACATTAGTAAATATAGCCTCACCACTTCCATCTACAATTTCTTTGACCGTAGCCTCTGCGCCCTCAACAACAATATCAGCAACGACCACCTTCGCCCCCTCTTGGGCCCAGAGTATTGACGTTGACTTTCCAAATCCTGAGCCGCCTCCAGTTACTATGGCTACTTTACCATCTAATTTTCCCATAATCTACCTCCTCAATAGTTTTTCTCTATTTCCCATTTTTAAATAGACCAGAAAAGTTTTGCTTAGTATTTTTTATCCGTCAATTGTAGGCTTAAACCCTGCTTTTTCAAATAGCTGCTTTATTTCTTCTATCCGCTCGACCGGGAGCGGTTCAAGGGCTCCCAGATGATATTCCATATGTAATCGATGATACTTCGTCTTACCCAGACGATGGTACGGAATAAGGTCAACAAGAATCCCGGGTGCATTTTTGACCAGGAATTTTATTAGAGCTTGAATATTTTCACTATCATCGTTGAAAGTGGGGACAACCGGAACTCTTATTATGATTTGTTTCCCGCATTTTTGTAATCGTTTAAAGTTTTCCAGTAATAATTCGTTGGGCACTCCTGTAAGTGCTGCATGTTTCTTTGTATTCATTTGCTTAAAATCGTAAAGAAAAATATCAATAAAAGGCATTGCTTCCTTTACTATATCCCAGGGTGCATAACCAGTGGTGTCCAAACATGTATGAATAGAATTTTGTTTACAAAGTTTTGCGAGTGCTTTAAGGAAATCAACCTGGAAAAGGGGTTCGCCGCCGGAAAAGGTAACTCCACCACCTGAGTTTTTATAAAAAAGTTCATCCTTTGCAATCTCATCGAAAACTTCCCCTGTGCTCATCCTACGGCCTAGTAATACCAAGGCCTCTGTATTGCAAGTCATAGCACACTGTCCACATATCTTGCATTTTCCCCTATTGATTTCAATCCCTTGTGGACCTCTCTTCAATGCTTCTTCTGGACAAGCCAGAACGCAATTGCCACATCCTATGCACTTCTCATTGTAGTAAACGAGTTGTGGTTGATGTTCATAAGACTCTGGATTAGAACACCATAAACATCTTAACGGACATCCTTTCAAAAAGATTACGGTTCTGATACCGGGGCCATCATGGATAGCATATCTCTCGATCTCGAAGACTATTCCAGTTTCAACTCTCATTTGACATAACTGCTTTTTTACTCAATTTGATTTCCCTTCACAATAAACCAAAAAAATAAATAAACAAGTAGTCTTGTTAGGTAGAAAAACAGATGCCCACAATTGTATTCTTACAGAACCTGTTCCGTACGAGCTATGATATCCTGCTGGGTTAGTGGTTCAAGATTGGTAAATAAAGCACTGTATCCGGCTACCCTAACTACAAGGTTACGGTATTCTTCAGGGTTTTTCTGTGCATTCCGCAGCTCATCAGCAGAAACAACATTGAACTGAACATGCCATCCTTTGAGTTCAAAGAAAGTACGGATCAAAGCCTCAAGCTTTTGCACACCCTGATCTGCTCTGAGAGAAGAAGGGTTAATCTTTTGATTCAAAAGATTCCCTCCTGTTATCAAAATATTGGGCATTTTAGAAACAGATTTAATGACTGCAGTTGGACCGAGCCGATCTGTATAACGATAGGGTGAACATCCTTCAGCCAGTGGCTCTCCGGTCTTTCGGCCGTCAGGGGTTGCCCCTACCACTAATCCACTCGGAACATTACCAGATATTGTCGCCGTACAAGGATAATTAATACCACCTATCGGGCCACGTCCGAACCGCGTATTTTTGTATTTATCCAACTCTCGAATAAAGATCATATAGGTTTCATTTGCTAAACTATCAACATAGTCATCATCATTTCCAAATTTAGGTGCCTTATTTAAAAGCATTTGACGAATCTGTTCCCCATTGGGACACGAAAAATTTGAGTCAAGAGCGTCCTTTAATTCACTGCCGCTAATCATTTTATCTTCGAAAACCAGTTTTTTAATTGCCGCTAAAGCATTCCCAACATTGGGAACACCTGTCTCGGGGCCAGTCACCATATCATAAACCGCCCCACCTTCTTTGGGAGTTTTACCACGCTTAATGCAATCCTGAACTAAACCTGTACAGAATGGCTCCGGAACAAGTTCTTCAATTGCATAGTCTATTACATGTTCCCCGCGTATTCTGATATTGACATAGTATTCCATTTGCTGCTCATAAGCGTTCATCACCTGATCGAAGGATGAAAAAGTTGATAGGTTGCCGCATCCTGGGCACAGCTGGACACCGGTTCTGGGATCAATTCCATTATTTAGAGCAAGTTCCAGGATTTTAGCAAAGTTCGTAAAGCTCATACCAGCTGCTCTGTAACCATGCTTACCCGGTATAATCGGTTCAATACAACCGACTATGGCATAATTATTTGCATCTTCAAGGCTTACACCCCGACTCAATAAGGAGGGAATCATTAGCTCATCATTGTGCATTGCAGGCATCCCAAACCCCAGTTTTATCACTTCCACACATTTTCGGAGAAAGACCGGGGGCGAACACCGATGATAACGAACAGAAACATTTGGTTGTGGTAAACGGGTTAATGTAATACTGTCCAGACATAAAAGTGTTAACTCATTTGTTGCGTCTTCTCCTCCTGGTGTGATCCCTCCAAGTGTAAGGTTCTGATAGGTAGGACCACCTGCACTAAAACGGGTGTGTGACCACGGCCTAATCTTTGTTATGCCAAACATCTTAATCCAGAGACAGGCAAGCAATTCTATCAACCGGTTATCCGTCATCACACCGTTTGCTATATCTTTCCGGTAAAATGGAAACATATATTGGTCAAATCTACCCAGAGACATGGAATGACCGTTACTTTCAATTTGAGAAATTAAATGGATGAACCAGATTGACTGAATCGCTTCATAAAAAGTAGCAGGCGGATTAGCTGGTACTTTACGACATATACGTGCAATTTCCTTCAATTCTTTTTTCCGGCAATTATCCCCTTCATTTTCGCTTAACCGTTCTGCCAATTCTGCGTAGCGACTTGCAAAATCGAGAACTCCACGATAAGCTGTCTTTATAGACTCAAAGACCATTCTTTTTTTAAAATGTTCCGTATCTGCAGGATTTAGGGATGCAAGAACCGTGTCCACTTCTGCAATAATACCATTGACTCCCACCTCAAGTACTTTTGGGAAATCAAGCATAATATGGCCATCGCCCGAAGTCATGTTTCCGCGGGCCGAAAGTGTGCCTATATCATATGCCTGTTTTATATCATCAGGTAAAGTGGCAAGACAGCGATCATGCATAGTCTTTCCCTGCCACCAGCGGCATATTTCCAATATCTCTTCTCGCACCTCCTTTCTGACCTCAAACCGGTCAGCTGAACGTGTGTGAAGATCATCAATCTCCTCTATAATCCAATCTACTGTATATTCCGGGAATATGGGGGCAGCTCTCAATTTACATGCCTGATTTGCTACTATGAGTTCCTCAGGATCAATAGAAATCGTCATTCTTGAAAGAATATTTTGCAATGCTTTAGCCCTACGGATAATCACAGGGTCACTCGGGTTCTTTTGGTATGCCTCTGTCACATATCGAGCTCTTTCAGGACAAACTTCCTGAATTACATTTATTGACCTGTCTTTCAAAACATTTATACGTTCTTTGACATTCGAACTTATCTCTGTTTTAACATAATTCATTGTCTGATCTCACAATGTTTTTGGCTGGACAATATATTATTTTTCTTGAGGAAAGAATTTACTTCTTGTCTACTCGGCATGGCGCGAGACGACCCGGATTTTGTAACACACAGAGCGGCAACTGCACTCCCAAAACGAGAAGCGTTAAAGATATCTTTACCTTCCCACAGAGCACAGGCCAAACCACCGTTAAATGCATCTCCCGCTGCTGTTGTGTCTATTGCATTAACCTGGAAAATGGGTATCCATTCCTTTTTTTTGGATGTTGATATATATACTCCATTCCTTCCCAAGGTTATCACGACATTCTCTACCCCCTTTTTATGAAAAAACTCAGCCGCACTTATTGTGGATTCAGTATCCTTAACATGATATCCAGTCAATATTGAAGCTTCAGTTTCATTTGGAGTAATAATATCAATGGCATCGTAGAATTGATCACGTATTTCAACAGCGGGAGCAGGATTAATTATGGTGCAGCATCCAGCGGCTTTTGCCATAAGAGCTGCATGTTCTGCTGTCTCAATTGGTATTCCAAACTCAGTAACTATAATCTTGGAAGATTCAATCAACTTTCTATGCTTTTCAAGGAAGTCCTTGGTAATGCACGCATTGGCATTTGCAATGACGGAAATTATATTCTGGGCTTTCTCACCAACCATAATCAAGGCAATTCCACAGTACGTATCAGCTTCCACCTCTACACAACTGTAGTCCACACCAGCCCATCTAAATCCTTCCAGAAGAATGTCAGCATATTTATCCTTTCCCCCAATTTTGCTCAAGAATCTTACCTTTCCGCCCAAACGAGCAACAGCTACAGCCTGATTTGCCCCCTTGCCACCCGGAGTTACTATAAAGTTCTTCCCGATGACAGTTTCCCCTGGTAATGGCAGATGGTCGTTATGAGATATGAAATCGATATTTGAGCTTCCCAGTATGGTAATCATCAGTTTTCTGTCAAATCTCGAATTTCTGTTTGGTGTTTCACTTTCAATATGTCCTTTATTATTGGGCACGCCAAGTTCAACTTGGCTCACTACAGTCCTAATATGGAGTAAATTATATCCTTGATCACACCGGCGGTCTCCAAGCGCTCCAGCACCAGATTAACCTCCGTCGCTGCTCCGGCCAGAAAATAGGTCCAACCGGAGGCGTCGGTACTCATCAATTCGTTGACCAGGAACGCTGTTTCGCCCACCACATCACGCGGCATGAGTTCCCGGGACGCCAGGATGATGACAGACTTCCGAATGGCCTCAGACTCGTAGGGACGTTCCTCCAACCGGATCACCTTGCTTAGCCGTTTGATCTTACGGACCATTATGTCCTTGTTCTCTTCACTGCACGAGAAGGTCAGAATCACACTGCCATCTACGCCCACCTGCTTTTCAAGCCCGTGGCCCACGACTGTCTCGATGCTGATATTTTCGTTGCTGAAAGCCGAGGCGATGCTGGTTAGTGCGCCAGCGCGGTCAACCACATGGGCACGGAAAAACCAACGACGTTTCTCAGTTTCGCTCATGTTGTACATCTCCTGACTTTAAGACCGAGTCCGGCAGGCTGTAACGACGAGGTTGCTCACGGCCTGATAATACATTGATCGTGCCGGCGGCCAGCGCTTCCATCTCCAATGAGCCTTCAAAGACCATCACGGGTGCCAGCAGGCCTACAAGGCGCCGCAATGCAGTCCGTATCAGTCCACTGCGCGCCAGCCCCCCGGTCACCACGATCGCCTCAACATCACAGCCTGCAGCCACAAACTTCCCCCCTATTTCCTTGGCAATTTGATGCACCATGGCATCCACCACCAGACGTGCCTGTTGGTCGCCATCTGCGATCCTCTTCTCGATCACTTCCATACGATGCTCCCCGAGGTAGGACTGTAACCCACCGTGCCTGGTGAGATCTTCGATCAGCTCACTGCGTGTGAACCGGCCCGAGTAACACAACTCGATCAACTCAGCAAGAGGTAACTGTCCGCTACGCTGGGGCGTGAACGGCCCGTCACCCAGCAGGGCGATGTTGCTGTCAACCATCTTTCCCCGCTTGAGTGCCGCTACCGTAATACCCCCACCTAAATGAGCAACAACCAGGTTCATGTCCTCTATCGGTCTGCCAATCACCTCAGCTGCCCGCCTTGCCGCGGCACGCACACTCAGAGCATGCGATGTGCTCCGGCGGACGATTCGCGCATAGCCGGAAATCTCAGCCTCGGGAATAAACTCATCAACCACGACCGGATCAACAACAAAAGCAGGTACCTTGAGCTCTCGTGCCAGGGCCGCCGCAACCGGGATACCCAGATTGCTGGCGTGGTCCCTCTCCGGATGATCCAATACTGCTGAAACTATGTCCTGATCTACAATAATGCGGCCATCCCGACATTCAGCTACGAGGTACGTGCCGCTGGGCAGCTTTCCAGGCGGCCGCGGCAGGAATCCTCCTCGTGCAGCCACGGCATCTACTTCATTGCTACCTGATCGATCAAACACCTCGCGAACGAGCTTTGTCAAATGCTCAATTTGATTTGTGCGTTCAGCCGGCATGCTAATAGCAGGAGCCTCGTATGCAACTTCGGTCGTATGGGCACAACGGTTATTCTCATAAATGGCAACTTTCATTGACGTTGAGCCCGGATTGACTGCCAAAACCCGGTAGGTCTTTACGGTCGGACATGCTGCCGGGCGCGGCCTCTGAGCCTGTCTGCCGAGACTTCGCTGTCTATAGACATTGCACAAGGCAATCGACTCCAGACGTGTCTCCAGGGTATCCGTGCGCGAGAGGATAATATATGGCATGGGAAACCCCACGGTAATCCCCGCAATTG
>SDBT01008564.1_pt1 | contig 16692 bp, 19 predicted proteins | sample 2277101 | NCBI WGS metagenome assembly SDBT01 (sample SAMN10404973, study PRJNA504765) | marine sediment metagenome | isolation source: marine sediment core GS10_PC15, 103 cmbsf | place: Arctic Ocean: Southern Knipovich Ridge | collected 2010
TCAGGATACGCGGTCTCTCCCAGGGGTCCTCGTTTAGAAATCTGGTAGCAACATCAAAGGTGGCACCACCCCAGACCTCCATGGAATAGAAGCCGGCTTTGTTCATCTCCTCGGCTATACTTTCCATATCCTTGGTTCGCATGCGGGTGGCTAGGATGGATTGATGCCCGTCACGGAAGGTAACATCGGTAATTTTTAGAGGGTTCTTTATCACTACGATTCGGCCTTTCCTTAATTATTCCTGCCCGTTACAGGGGAATATTGCCGTGCTTTTTCCAGGGGCGCTCCTCTTTCTTATTCAGTAGCGATTCCAGAGCTGTAATAACCTCGCGGCGGGAATCCCTGGCCCTGATTATTTTGTCGATAAAGCCGCTGGCGGCAGCGACATACGGGTTGTTGAACGTTTTACGATATAGTTCCGTCATCTCCTGGAGCTTGGTCTTGGGGTCAGGAGCCTTAGCGATTTCGCGGCGGAAGATAACGGCGGCGGCACCTTCGGCACCCATCACCGCTAGCTGGGCGGTTGGCCAGGCCAGGTAGATATCCGCCCCGATTGACCTTGAGCACATAGAAATCTGGGAACCACCGTAGGCCTTATGGATGCAGATGGTAATCTTGGGCACGGTAGCTTCAGAGTAGGCAGAGAGCAGCTTGGCTCCATGGCGGATGACGCCGCCAAACTCCTGGTGAGTGCCGGGCATGTAGCCGGGGACGTCAACCAGGGTGAGCAGAGGGATGTTGAAGGCGTCGCAGAAGCGGACAAATCGAGCGGCTTTGTCTGAGGCATTAATATCAAGCACCCCAGCCACGTAGCTGGGTTGATTAGCAATTATGCCGACGACATGCCCGTTGAGACGGGCAAAACAGACAATTATGTTCGGGGCGTAGTGTTTGTGGGGTTCAAAGAACTCACCATCATCGACAATAGCCTTAATTACCGTCTTCATATCATAGACCTTGCGCGGGTCCTCGGGTACGATGGTATCGAGCTCAGGACAAATTCGGTCGGGGGAGTCAGCCGGCTTTTTGTAGGTGGCATCCAGCTTATCATAGACACTCTGAGGAAGGTAACCCAGGAGCTCCTTACAGGCTTCAATACACTCAGCATCACTATTATAGACAAAGTGGGCAACACCACTCTTGACATTGTGCACCATGGATCCCCCCAGTCCCTCATGGGTAACTTCCTCACTCATGACCGCCTTGACGACGTCGGGACCGGTGACATACATATAGCTTGAGCCCTTGACCATGAGTATCCAATCAGTAAGGGCTGGGGAATATACGGCGCCACCGGCACAGGGCCCCATGCTCAGTGTTATCTGGGGAATGATTCCGGAGTAGAGGGTGTTACGGTGGAAGATTTGGCCGTAACCATCCAGGGCATTGATTCCCTCCTGAATCCGGGCGCCACCGGTATCCAGCATGCCAATTATCGGCACCCTCATCTTAGCCGCTAAGTCCATAGTTCTGGCTATCTTCCAGGCGTGCATCTCGCCCAGGCTGCCGCCCCGTGAGGTGAAATCTTCAGCGTAGCAGCATACCGTCCGACCGTTCACCTTACCAAATCCGGTCACGACACCGTCAGCCGGGATGTCAATCTTGTCTAGACCAAAGTAGTGACAGTGGTGTTTAACGTGCATGCCGGTTTCCTCAAAGGTATTAGGGTCAAGGAGAAGGTCAATCCTCTCACGGACAGTTAGCTTATTTAGAGCGTGCTGCTTTTTGACTGACTCTGGTCCGCCCATCTCTTTAATCTTGGCTTCTTTCGCCTCTAGTTCGGCAATAAGTTCTTCGTTAGTCGGCATTGTCAGATTTCTCCTCCCCCGTGCCTTTTTCTTACCTAAGTTAATGGATTCCTGACGCCTGAATACTAGCACAAACCATATTCTGTTTCAAGGTGATCCCTAGATGTTTCTGTAGTCCTGAAGCTGGGCTGCAATTTGGGTGGGATTAGGGAAGTAGTAGTAGCCCCGGCAAAGCGCTTTGTTACTGATGAAGTAGATGTTATATTATAGATGTAGGTAGTGAGTCTTTAGCCAGGAGGTATCAGGGTGAATAATGAATCGGTGGTGGTATATCTTGGCCTTGGCTCAAATATGGGCAATCGCCAGGAGAATTTGGAGAGGGCACTCGGCTTCCTCTCACAAAGGTTGCGAATAGCTAAAGTCTCCTCTGTCTACGATACCGAGCCGGTGGGGAGTGTTAACCAGCCCCACTTTCTGAATCTGGTGTGCCAGGTTTATACCCGCCTGGTGTCAACGGCGCTCCTTGCTTTAGCCAAGGGTATTGAGAGCAAGCTGGGTAGGAGGGGTAAATCCGGGGATCCTCGTCCTATTGACATAGATATCCTGTTTTATGGTGACCAGGTTATGGAGACCCCGGAGCTGGTTATTCCTCACCCCAGGCTGACAGACAGAGCCTTCGTTCTGGTTCCTTTGGCTGAGATTGCCCCTGACCTTAGGCATCCCGTAACTGGCAAGACTATTACCGAGCTGTTAGGTGAAGTAACCGAGAGACATAAGGTGTGCTTAAGTGGGAGAATAGCTAAGGAGGGAGAATGTACCAGGTATCGGTAGAGCAGCATTTTGATGCCGCCCATTTCCTGCGGGGTTATCGTGGTAAGTGTGAGGCCTTGCACGGACATCGCTTCCGGGTAGTGGTCAGGGTGAAAGCTTCTGCGGTTGACGATATAGGTATAGCCTATGATTTTACGGAGTTAAAAAGGCACCTATGGGATATCCTATCCCGGCTTGACCACACCTGTCTCAATGACGTGCCGCCGTTTGATAAAATAAATCCGTCGTCTGAGAATATTGCCGCCACTATCTACAATGAACTCCAGCCCAAGCTGGCTAAAGCCCCGGTTTCCCTCACTGGTGTTGAGGTGTGGGAGTCTCCCCAGAGTGGGGTAGCCTATAGTCCTGATTAGCAGCGCTGGTCCGGTGGTAACAGGTTTGGGATAGCCTCTGAAATAGGGTAGTGCACATCGCATCCCCGGCAGTATAGGGAACCGGTAACTATCTCTGTCTCATTCTCCTTCTCTACCTTAAGCTCTAGCTTCCCCTTACACACCGGACACACCAGAATATCCATAAGTTCTCGTTTCATAGTTTGATTATACCACAACTCTTTTTAGTATGGTTTTTTGATGGTTATTTCTGATTGCTCGGCAACACTAAAGAAAGGCCAGGTTATTATAAGCCTGGTTATCCCTAAATAATATAAAGTTACTACAGGGTATTGACAACGCTGTTGACCAAGGCTATAATGTGTGTGATTTTTGCCAATAATCTATTGGGAGTTGGAGTGGTCAAGTCCCTATGCGTAGCTGAAAGAACTTCTGTGGGTGGGTTACCTCAAATAGTGAAATTGGCGTGTCAATCCCGAGATATAATCACTAAGAGAGACGGTGGATACAGAGGGCGATTTATTCAGTAGATTTGATTCTACCCATATATTTATAGGAGAGAAGTAGAGGAATGACTGAAACTACAGAAAGACCCCAATCCGCTGTTGAACGTGCCCGACATGTAGCGAGGCGTTTTTTCAGACATGAAAACACTCCCCTGTTATTTGTTCTGATAGCACTAATATTTGTAATGGGGTATATGACGGGGGGGAAAACACTCTCACTGGCTAATATGAAGAATACCGTGTTACTAAGCTCCATCAGGGGGATAGCCGCTATAGGTCAGGCTTTTGTCATCCTAACCGCGGGCATTGATATCTCGGTGGGCGGCAATGCAATGTTCTGTTCAATCCTGGGCGCCGGAGTAATGGCCACAAACTGGCAAAATATTATTGGCAATCCTCTGCCTGTAAGCCTGGGGGCTCTAATCATGCTGATGGCGGGGTTGGGTTGGGGAGTACTTAATGGCACGCTGGTGTCACGTATTGGCATACCGGGATTAATATCAACACTGGGTCTTTGGCAAATAACAGCAGGAGCTGGCCTCTTAGTAGGTAAGGGGCATGACATTGGTTGGCAACCAGAGGCGCTAATTTGGTGGGGGTCAGGTACCATAGTCGGGGTTCCGGTGCCTACCGTTATTTTTATCGTTGTGGCAGTAGCGGCCTATTTTATACTTCACCACACTACTTATGGTCGTTCCGTCTATGCTACCGGCGGCAATCCAGTAGCTGCCTGGCTTTCGGGAGTAAACGTAAAGATGGTACTATTTTCGGTCTATGCTATTGCGGGACTCCTCTCCGGATTGGCTGCTTTTGGAATGGTAAGTCGTATGATGTTTGCTTCCAGTCGTAGCCTGGAGGGTCTTGAAATAGACACTATCGCCGCGGCTACTGTTGGCGGCGTCAGTCTAATGGGTGGTAGAGGCACTCTGATTGGAGTAGTGCTTGGAACGCTAATAATTGGTGTTGTTAATAACGCTATTACCGTATTAAATGCCGACCCCTCTACCGCGGGTATTGTTAAGGGAGCTATAATAATTCTGGCAGTGGTCATTGACTATGAGCGCCGGCGACGCGGCTAAATCTAGTAATAAATTTAGTATAGGTGCTTGAAAAAATATTGTGCCTAGTGGCCAACTTTCAGCACGTCTTATCTGTCCGATAGGGACACGGAGACAATTAATGATATACAATTCGTTCACTAGGGGAAATATTGGTGTAGACATCGTCTAGCTGGGCAGTCTAAGTCGGGGGTGAAATTTTGGAGAAGCCAGAAACTTTACGCGGCGGTGTCGGGGCGAGGATGCGAGCCGTCCTTAGACATGAAAACGCTACCCTCGGTATGGTATTGTTAGCACTAATATTCGGGCTGGGAGGCTTCACCGGTGGGGGCACGCTTAGCTTAGTTAATGTGAGGAACGTCCTGTTACAAAGCTCCATCAGGGGGATAACCGCCGTAGGTCAGGCTTTTGTCATCCTAACCGGCGGCATTGATGTCTCGGTGGGGGGTAATGCACTTTTTTGTTCAATCCTGGGTACATCACTGATGTCCAGTGACTGGCAAAGTATTATTGGCTATCCTCTTCCTATTGGCTTAGGTGTTCTAATCATGATACTGGCAGGGTTAGGCTGGGGGATAGTTAATAGCACACTAGTGTCACGTGTTGGCATACCGGCGTTAATATCAACCTTGGGTCTGTGGCTAATAACGACAGGAGCCGCCTTCAGGTTAACGGCGGGTAAAACCATTGGTGGGGTACCAGAGGGGCTAGCCTGGTGGGGGCAAGGTATTGTCGGCGGGGTTCCGGTGCCGGTTATTATGTTTATTTTTGTGGCAATAGTAGGTTATTATGTGCTTAACTATACCAGTTATGGTCGTTCCATCTATGCTACCGGCGGCAATCCAGTAAGTGCCTGGCTTTCTGGCATAAACGTACCGATGGTACTATTTTCGGTCTATGCTGTTGCTGGGCTTCTCTCTGGATTAGCTTCTTTTATACAGTTAGGCCGTATTATGTCGGCTTCCATGATGAGCCTGAAGGGTCTTGAAATAGACACTATCGCCGCGGTTACTATTGGCGGCGTTAGTCTAATGGGTGGCAGAGGCAATCTGATTGGAGTAGTGTTTGGAACGCTAATACTTGGCGTTGTTAATAACGGTCTCAGCGTGTTAAAGGCCGGCCCTCCTGCCATACGTATCGTTAAGGGAACTATCATAATTGCCTCTGTCGCTATTGATTATATACGGCGCTGGCGTAGCTAAAGGGAGTAATGAATTCAGTATAAATCATATAAGATGCTTGACAAAAAATTCTTTTATGGTATCCTTTAAAGGTAACTGATGATTTTGGTGATTGGTGAAGGGGGGTATTGCCTATGGTAGAAAGGACAAGCCAAACCAAGCAAAATAACTGATTGGAACGGTTAAGAATCCAAGGGAAAGGAGACAGAGATGAAAAGCATCATTATACCGTTAGTGACAGTAGCTGTAATTATGGCTATATTTTTTGGTGGTTGTGTGCCAGGAGCGGCACCAACTCCAGCTCCAGCCCCGGCCCCAGCTCCAACGGGGCCAACGACAGCTGCTGACGTACCAGAATTAGCGGGAAAAGCTAGACCAGACCTTGCCATGGACTACGGAGAGCCCTTTGCCTTTAAGCCTGATGGCACACCGTATGAGGTCGCCGTCGCCTACGTTGTTATGAACTGCGAGGAGATGGTTAATTACGAGGGGGTTATACGTACCAATATGGGTAGGGCTGGCGTAGATTACGGCATGTTCGATTCTCAATTTAATTCGGACATCCAGATAGCTTATATAGAGGACTTAGCTGCGGTAAGCCCCCCGGATATCGCCATTATTCACCCTGTCAACGAACTGGCATTGGTGCCAGCGGTTGACAAGCTCGCGGCAGCGGGCACTAGGATCTATACATTTGACCTGCCTCTCTTCAGTGACAATGTTATTTCGTCTGTACATCACTGGCATGAAGGACCGGCTAGTGCCGGCGGAGGCGGGATAATCGGCGAAAAGTGGGTAGAAATTGCTGAGGCAACTAATCAGCAGATGAATGTAATAGATATCTGGTGTATGAGAGCCGCATTATTCTCCCAGCAACGTCACGAATCAATGTGGAACTATGTTAAAGACCACCCCCTGATTAAGGTGGTAGAATCCATTGACAACGGAGGTTCGGAGGAGGTCACCGCCCAGATAGTTATTGATAATTTCACTGCCGACCCGACAATGAACGGTATCTATATGCAATGCGGTGGGCAGTCTGGCGTTATCTCCGCGCTAAGGGCAATCGACAGACTTTTACCTATTGGTGACCCGAATCACGTCACAGTCGTTACCTATGAAGGCGCCCTCCCCGTCATGCAGGAAATGGAGAATGGTAATATTGATTTCGTGATGACGCATGGTCCCTGGGATGTGTGCGACTTGATGGTCAAGGTAGTACTTTGGGATGCTGTTTGTGGCGTAGATATGCCCCAAAACATAGTTCCCCCAATGTACTTGCTAAGTGCAGAAACCCTCAATAACCCCAACAACTTCATGTATGGGGCGTTATACTGGACTCAGATGCCGGCGGCGCAGTGGGATAAATGGCCAATTCTTGATACAGCAGCTCCCGGTAGTCTGGTTCTATTACCAGAACACCTGAGGGGCAACTACTACGGCGATTATACAACCTGGGAATTGCCGGCTCCTTCACTTGCGGCCAGGCAGGCAAACGCGGGCTACTGACCCTCGCCCAATGTTATAGCAGACAGGCTATGTTAGCCTTGTCATAAGATAGGGCTACTGGGAGTTGACTTCGAATGAGTTGGCTTCCGGTAGCCTTTTTGTTGTCAAAAAGGGATAACATAAGCGGTCAATGAAGAAATTACCCATGTATGCCCGATTAGTCTAGATATGGCCAATCAATCCAGCGGAGGGCAGGCGGCCAGTGAATCAGTAGGAATGGCAGCGACAACGCGATAGTTATTCCGAGGTAAACGGCAAGTGTGCCGATGACCTGCCTTCGGTTCTGAGGAAGGTCTGTCTTAAACATGGTTCTGATGGGAGACGTTATCAGGGAAGAAAGGCGCTTGGGGATGGGGAACATGAACGGGGCACTCTCTTTGTAGGCCAGATAGCCCTCAGGGTCTTTCTTCCTCATGTCGAGCTCTTCCATCAATGCCACGCAAACTATGATCAGCGCCGAGATAACCCAGGGCAGGGTTATTGGCGGGTAGCGCCGCCCGGCGTATACTTGGGTCAGCGCACCCATGATCATCACACCGTAGCTCCAGATAATAAAGCCAAGATACTGGGGATGCCTCGAATACTTGTAAATCCCGAAGTCAATTGTTTCCCTGCCCTGGTGTTTGCCGTAAAACCAGGTAACTGTGCCCAAGGTGAACATAAAAAGTCCGGCGCCTACTGCGATATAGGCTAATATCATCCTGATATCAATATTTCCCGCCAGTTCGAAAATATATACCGGAATCATGTATGGCACGTAGACGATGTCGCCCAGGCGAATGATAGATTCAGCGTTGCTGAAGGGCAACCAGCCGACCTTAAGCAAGCCGAGTCCGGCGAGAAAAAACATGGGCGCCGCAAAGTAACCGAAGGTAGGCAGGAAGAGAAAGATGGAGCCAAGCGATGACAGACCTCTTTTCTTGCTCACAAAACCGATGATAATTAGGGCAACAACCACACCAAGGAGAACATAGCCCACAGTCCGCATAGAATCCACAAAGGGCTCGAAGACATGGGGGCCCCATAGTCCGTGGGCGTCAGGGACGTGTTGGCTCAGCGCTTGGTTAAGCAGCCGGGGTATCTCTTCCGTGGCAAAAGCCAGTGCTAGAGTAAAAACCACCGCCAGAACAGTGAGCAGTACTAAAATGGGTGGTTTTGAGATTCTTCTAATTGTCTTACTACTCCACTAGCTTGTTTTGAACCCTGATTTATCTAGGTTTCATTCTAAATCAAAGTGATGGCATTTTTCAACTTACTAAAGATTCGGATAGCTATGGCGGCGAAGGGCTAGAGACTAGCTAGAGATTTCTTGACAAGGGGAAGAGCCTGGGTCTATTATCTTGTTACCTAAAGGCTGGGGAGTGGGGTTTTACTTATCAAAAGAGGAGGTGATAGCTATGGCAATGGAAAGATGGCGGCGCTTCCCTGTTACCGAGATGGCGTGGGCCCCGGCTGTGGAGGTGTTTGAGAAGGAAGCAAGTAAGTAGTCTAGAATTTACGCTCTCCCGCTTCCCGTCCTTTTCGTTTGAAGACAATAACAATGAAGGAGGTCAAGATGTACCAAAAAATATTAGTACCGATGGATGGTTCCAAGTTAGCCGAGTGTGTCGTAGAGCATGTTAAATTAATTGCTACCGGATGTCAGGTGCCTACAGTGGTTTTGCTACGGGTAATTGAGCCTATTAGTCCCCCAGGATATTTACCTCGGGGGATGGCTGAAGACGCCTATCGCGATGCTAGGGAAACAGCCGAGATTCAGGCGAAGGATTACCTTAACGAAATAGCAGAGGGGCTGAAGGCAGAAGGCATTGCAGTTGAGACTGATATAGCCGATGGTCTGCCCGCCAACGAGATACTGGACTATGCTGATCATAACCAGGTTGACCTAATTGTTGTGAGCACCCATGGGAGGTCAGGAATTTCACGTTGGTGGTCTGGGAGTGTTGCTGAGAAGGTTGTAAGTCAGTCTCTAATCCCGGTGCTCATAGTTACACCACCTGGCTGTAGAATTAAGTAGAATTAATAGGTAGGGCGATAATAAGTCGCATACGTCGAGGTCTCATAAAGACTGGAGAGGGCGGAAGTCTGATAGAAATCTAGCTCTCGGCGGGGAAAGGGGAAGGCATGTCGGATAATAAAGCCAGAATCAAAGAGATAATAGAAGAGCATCATACCATCAGAGGAAATGTGAAACTTGTTGGCGACTCGGTATCTGACCAGGAAGCTCTAAACTCTTTAAAAAGTACCCGCTCCGATTGGGTTCCGGGCCAACTGGAGATTCTGTCTGAGAAGCGAAACAAGCTGCAACAGACGATAAACTTTCTTGATGAGGGTCTTAGGAACCACTTTGCTAGAGAGGAAGAGGTTCTACCAGCGGTTTTGGGTGGATTCCTTATGCAGGCGCTCAGACGTGAACATCAAGAAATAGAAAAACTAATTCATGACGCCAACTTGCTGGTGGTCAGTACGAATCTAGAGGGATTGAGCCAAGAGGAATTAACATCCTATGATTCAAAGATAAAGCAAACAGTCAGTAGCATCAGCCGCCTGATTGAAGGACACACTGACAGGGAAGATATATTTCTAGAAATGGTGTGGCGGGTGTTGGAAGAAGGGGGATAGAACCAGGAGGCTCTTCTTGAGGAGCAACTACCAGCTTTAGCTAAGGGGCCACTGGTAAAACAAAAGATAGAGCCAAGCCGAGTAGCTGAGCTGTTTGGTGAATTCGTATAGAGAGAAAAAACCAAAGATTTTACTAGACGGGGGTGGGGATACCACTGAGTTTAATGGTGTGGTTCGAGGAGCCGAGCGGTTGGCTCCATAAGTCTGGTAAGGAGGTATCTGGGAGTGTCTATTTCTTTTTATGGCAATGAGCTTATAAACATAGCCATCGGTATTGAAAGAAGGGGAATTGTCTTCTACGATGTCCTCGCCAAGTCAACCAAAAACGCTAAGGCTCGTGATATCTTTCACTACTTGGTCGGTATGGAGCGAGACCATATCCAGATTTTCAAGAATATGCTTGATGAGGCTGATAAATATGAAATAGCGGAGACCTATGCCGGGGAATACGCGGCTTATCTACAGGCACTGGTTAACAGTGCTGTCTTCACTGATGACCTAGCCACCAGCGAAATGGCGACCCGGGCGGAGAGCGATATCGCGGCTATAGAGCTGGGTATCGGTGCCGAGAAGGACTCCATACTATTTTACTACGAAATGAAAGAAATAATGCCCGAGCGGGCCCGTCCCACAATAGATAAGGTAATAGCTGAAGAGAAGTTGCACCTGAGGCAGCTTTCCGACTTAAAGAAAGAGCTAGCCGCCTAACAGTGGCTAACAAATGGAGACTGTCATACTGGAAGCCAGGATACTGAATGAATGCAACTCTATTGCGGTGGTTGGTGCCTCATCCAACCCGGAGCGAGCCAGCTACCAGGTAATCAGCTATCTTATGGAGCATGGTTACGAGGTGCACCCGGTCAATCCCAACGCTCGGGAAATACTGGGTAAGCCCAGCTACCCTGACCTCAGTTCCATACCAGAAGAGGTGGAGGTTGTGGACATATTCCGGCGTTCCGAGGAAGTTATGCCCATTGTTGAGGCGGCTATCAAAATTGGGGCTAAGGCAGTCTGGATGCAGGCGGGGGTTGTCAATGAGGAAGCCGCCGCTAAGGCTAGAGACGCCGGGCTACTGGTAGTTATGGACAGTTGTATCCGTGAGGCGCATCAGCACCATAGCTAAGATAATAGACTGACTATCTCCTAGTCATCGGAATTGGAGGGTAAGGCAATGGTAACCGAGATGACACTTGGGGAGATTTTAAGAAAAGCGATACAGAAAGAGATTGCTTCGTGGCTGCTATATAACGATTTAAGTCGGAAGATGAGCCACGAAGTCGCCAGAGACACCTTCAAGAAGCTAGCCCAGCAAGAGCGGGGCCATCAAAACCTGCTGGAAAGGTACCTGCGGGGTGAGATTAAGGAGGGAGTGCTGGGTAGTGGTCAGGCTATAGATTACAGGATTGCCGAACACCTTGACCAGCCGAAAATATACCCTGATATGAACCTTAAGGACATCTTCCTGCTGGCGGCCAATCGGGAAAAGGCCTCCCATGAGTTATATCTCAGTCTGGCCCAGATTCATCCGGCGGGGGAAGTGAAAAAACTGCTGGAAGAGCTGGCGGCGCAGGAGCTAGAGCACAAGCAACAGGTAGAATTTCTCTATACCGAAGTGGCTTTTCCTCAGACTGATGGCGGCTAAAGACCGGTGAGAGGCGGCCGTAGCTGCCCACAACGCATTTCGCGGTGCGAGATTAGAGATGGACTATAGTGCTGTATCCCATACTGTTTATTCCTATCCTCAGATTGCCTCGGTAGGGCTGACTGAGGAGCAGGCAAGAGCTCATCACAATATCTTAGTAAGCAGGGCGAAGTATTTAAGTGTCGCCAAGGGCGAAGCCATGATGGAGACAGAGGGTTTTACTAAAGCCATAATCGAGAAGGGTAGCGGCCGGATATTAGGCTTTCATATTATAGTGCCCTATGCCCCGATACTCATTCAGGAAGTGGTTAATGCTATGGCATCCGGGGGTCATGGGGACGAAATAAACGATGGTATTCATATTCATCCGGTGCTTCCTGAATTGATATGGGTGACGCTTGCTAGTCTTGAGGAGTCTTAAGTCCGAGATGGGTTTTAGGGAAATAGCTCGGGCACCTTTTTACCCTAGGTTGAGGAAGCGAACCGGGATAAAGGTATTCTGGTTCACCGGGTCAAAAGAGTAATCTTTCCTAAGTGAGGTCTTTTATCGCAAGCTCGATGTGGTTGAGGGCCTCGTCTATGTCTGCGGTGCTGACCATGCGGTGGGTCACGGCTCGCATCCAGCGTCCGCTGCGGTGAATTAATCTGACCCCGCGTTCATCCAGCTGTTGGGTGAACTCAGGGGTGGGGATGGAGGTTGGTGCCTCGAACATAACGATGTTGGTCTGAGCCTTCTCCGGGTTGATAGTGATGCCGGGAATGCCGGCTAGACCATGGGCTAGCCGGCGGGTGGTGGCGTGGTCCTCAGCCAGGCGATTAACCATTGTCTTTAGGGCAACAATGCCGGCAGCAGCAATGACGCCCGCCTGACGCATACCGCCTCCCATCATTTTGCGCCACTTGCGTGCCTTATCCACAAACTCTCGGGTGCTGCAGAGGAGAGAGCCTACCGGAGCGCTGAGGCCTTTTGAGAGGCAGAAGCAGATGGAGTCTGCATTCTTAGCCAGTTCGCTGGCGGGCGCGTTGTGAGCAATGGCAGCGTTAAAGATGCGGGCGCCATCTAAGTGAACCCGAAGGCCGTGTTGGTGGGCAAGCTGGCAAATAGTTGACGTATATTCAGGGGTGAGGGCAGCACCGCCACAGCGGTTGTGAGTATTCTCCAGGCAGAGTAGCGTGGTCTGGGGGTGGTGGATGTTTTTTGGGCGAATAGCTTGCGCCACCGCATCGGGGTCTATCCGACCGTCCTGGTCATTGGGCACGGTGTGCATTACAACCCCGCCGAAGGTGGAGACACCGCCCACCTCATACCAAAATATGTGGGCCTCACTGCCCAGGATGAGTTCGTGGCCGGGGTGGGTGTGAGTCAGGACGGCGATAAGGTTGCTCATGGTACCACTGGCGGTAAAGAGGGCGGCCTCTTTGGCTAGCATCTGGGCGGCCAGTGCCTCTAGGCGGTTAACGGTAGGATCCTCTTGGTAGACGTCATCCCCCAGCTCAGCCTCATACATTGCCTGACGCATCGCTTCTGTCGGCAGGGTTATCGTATCGCTGCGCAGGTCAATAATCTTCACTAGGCCCCTCCCTTCTTGTTTGTCTCTTCCTTATATATACTACATATACTACCAGACTTGCTGTCAGACTGCCAGAGGCAGATATCAAGGAAGTTTGACAGCTATAGTAAAGTTATGCTACCATCTTGACTAAATTAGATAATATTTCTCTCCGAGCCAGTTCCCCTAAGGGGTGTATCCCTATGGAGGCTGGCCGGCAGGGTACCACGGGAAACGGTGGTGCCTCCCGTGTTTGGAAAGGAGAGCTGGCTCATGGCAAGATTATGTCGTGTCGAGCACCTCCTTCCGAGGTGCTTTTCCATTTTTCGTTACGTCTTTTAGAAATAATTCTGCGAAGTGAAAGTTGAGAAAAATAGGTCGTTACTTAATAGGTATGTTCGTGCTTTTGAGTTTGGTGGCGGGCACTGTTGGCTGCGCTGCTTACGGGACGGAGGTTCAGGGAATGGAGCCGCTTCCGCCACAAGACAGGCTGCATGTCGCCACGACCACCAGTCTTTATGACACTGGCCTCTGGGGCTACCTGGAACCGATGTTTGAGGAAAGATATGATGTTGAACTGGATGTACTGTATGCCGGAACCGGTATTGCCCTGGAGTATGGCCGCAGAGGGGATGTGGATGTCATTACGGTTCACTCCAAGAGCCGCGAGGAGCAATTTGTTGCTGAGGGGTATGGGGTAGAGCGGGTTCCCTTCGCCTATAACTACTTCCTGATTGTGGGGCCGGAAAACGACCCGGCGGGCATTAAGGGGATGCTGCCCGAAGATGTCTTCAGGAGGCTTGTTGATACCGGCACGGCATCTTTTATCTCTCGGGGTGACGATTCAGGGACCCACGGTAAGGAAAAGGCGATATGGAAGAGCGCTGGCTATGATTACGAGACGATTCAAAATGCCGGGGAGTGGTATGTAGAGGCTGGGAGAGGTATGGGGCCAACCCTGCTTATGGCCAGCGAGAAGCAAGCCTATACCTTGACTGATATGGGGACCTTCCTCTCTTATAAAGGCAAAGTAGATCTGGTACCGCTGGTGGACGAGGGGGGTATACTGCTTAATGTTTACTCGGTTATTGCCTGTAATCCCGAAACAAACCCGAAGGTGAATTATGAAATGGCGAGTAACCTGGTGAGCTTTCTTACTTCACCTGAAATACAAGGGCTAATTGGTAACTACGGCGTTGAAGAATATGGCCTGTCCCTGTTTAATCCCGGCGCCGGTGCTGAACCTCAACCGTAGGAATCTTGTTGGTGTTAAGATACATTGGATGAATTATGGCAAGGGCTGGTTAGAGCCGTACAACTTATCGTGTCCTTCGACCCGGAAGTAGTGGAGATAGCCAGGAGGTCACTGGCCATCTCGGTGGCCTCCTGCGGTATTGTCACCCTAATCTCGGTGCCACTGGGCAGTCTCATCCACCTTTCCCACTTTCGGGGCAAGCGGGGTCTGGTCAGTGTGATTCAAACCCTGTTCAGCGTGCCCACCGTTGTTATTGGTCTCCTGGTGTTCATGCTTTTTTCTCGAGCCGGACCGCTGGGCGAATTAAATATCATGTTCACGCCTACGGTGATGATTATCGGCCAGGTCATTCTGATTATGCCGCTGATGCTGGGCCTGGTCATCTCGGCTCTGAGTGGTGTGGATAAGGCGATACCGGAGACGGCGATTTCTCTCGGTGCCAGCCGGTTTCAGACGGTGGTCATAACCCTTAAGGAAGCAAGACACGCTGTAATGGCGGCGGTAATAATGGGGTTCGGCCGGGCCCTCTCGGAGGTTGGGCTAGCCTTGATGGTTGGTGGCAACATCAAGGGGTTCACCAGAATCCTGACTACCGCTATCTCGCTTGAGACATCGAAGGGCGATATTGAGCTGGCGTTAGCCTTAGGAATAATACTGCTCTTAATTGCGCTGGCAGTAAATATAACCTTACATAGACTCCAGCAGAGGTAAGAAGGTGGCGGTGATAGAAACAATTAATCTGGGCCAGGAATATGGGGGGCAATATGTCCTGAGGGATGTAGACCTCAAAATCCAGAGGGGTGAGGTCTTTGCCCTGATTGGACCCACCGGTGCCGGTAAGACAACCTTTCTCCGGCTGTTGGACCTCTTGGAGCTGCCAGCCTCAGGCAGGGTATATTTTGACGGGGTAGATGTTACCACTTCCAGGCAAGAGAGGCAGGAGGCACGTCGCCGGATGGCGTTTGTGCAGCAGAAGCCGGTGGTGTTTACGATGAGTGTCTACGATAACGTTGCCTGCGGACTGAGGTGGCGACGGGAGAGGGATGAGGTTATCCGGCAACGGGTAGAGGGTGTTCTTAAGCTCGTCGGTTTGGCCAAATATAGAGATAGGAATGCCAAAACCCTTTCCGGAGGTGAGACCCAGCGGGTGGCTATCGCCCGGGCTTTAGCTACCCAGCCGGAGGTGCTACTCCTTGATGAGCCGACGGCCAATCTAGACCCTGTTTCCGTATCAAAAATAGAGGAGGTTCTGGAGCATATTATTGGGGAGCACAAGATAACGGTGGTGATGGCTACCCACGATATGTCCCAGGGGCAACGCCTGGCGGACAGGATTGGCGTACTCGTGAGTGGGAAAATACTGCAGTTGGGTAGCCCTAGCGAGATATTTACCTCACCGAAGAGCCGGGAAGTGGCTGAGTTTGTCGGTGTCGAGAACATCCTGGCCGGCGTGGTTACGGAAAGGGATAACAGCCTGGTTACTATAGAGATAAACGGTGGCCGTATTGAAGCGATTTCGGATTATAAGGTGGGAGAAAGGGTTTATGTTCTCATCAGACCTGAGGAAATAACATTAACGCTCTCCAGAGATATTAGCAGTGCCAGAAATGCTTTTCCGGGTAGGATAGTTAGGGCGGCCTTGGTAGGAGCGCTTGTTAGAATCGAGGTAGACTGTGGCTTCCCCCTGCTGGGTCTGGTGACGAAAAGGTCAGCCGAGGAATTGAATCTTACACCCGGCAGGTCTGTTCATGCCAGTTTTAAGGCCAGCGCCGTCCGCACCATTAAAAGATGGCATTGACCCCTGGTAGAACCTGCGGTTAAGAAAATATGTGGTCACGGTTGATTAGCTGGCTAGTAACTTTTGGGAAATTGACAGCCTAACTTGGCTATGCTATATTCTGCCTGTGGCAGCGTAGCTCAGTGGCAGAGCAGGGGACTCATAAGCCCTTGGTCGCAGGTTCGAATCCCGCCGCTGCCAGTTTTTCTTTTGAGTCTTTACGCCTCACGCTCAGAAATCCTCTTTGATCTGTTTTACAGTAATAATGCGAGACAATAGTCTTTCTACAGTATCTATATCATATCGACGACCTTTGATATCTCTAACTTTCTCTATTACTTTGTTTATTTGGCTTTCTTCGCTAATGATTATGTACTTAATATCATCTGCTGTGAATGACAACCTAGTTGGTCCTATCTCAAGTTTACGATTTGCAGCTTCTAATTCTTTTAAGTTCATGTATCTATGTCTTTGTAAAAACAGCTCTATTTGGTTATCAGTCAAAATACTTTTCGCCGGCAGATAACGCCACTCATGTTCATCATAGAATCTTACCTTATCCTTTACTCGTCGTCCTTTTCTAAACAAAGTACCCTTGTATGGTTTCATATACCCCATAGTTTCATGAAATGCTTGCCCTACTGGTGTATGATTCCAAAGCAAACCATTTGTAATCATGGC
>SDBT01008565.1_pt1 | contig 16692 bp, 16 predicted proteins | sample 2277101 | NCBI WGS metagenome assembly SDBT01 (sample SAMN10404973, study PRJNA504765) | marine sediment metagenome | isolation source: marine sediment core GS10_PC15, 103 cmbsf | place: Arctic Ocean: Southern Knipovich Ridge | collected 2010
CTAAAAATAGATTCAATTCCTTTGTGATCTTATCTACTTTCTTATCCTTTATCCAATATCTAATTTTTGGAGATTTGAGGAAAGTTTGAATTTTCTCATTTAATTCATTAAATTTAATCTTATCTTCTTTTGATAATTGTGGTATTGTTTCTTCTATTTCTTTTTTTATCTGTTTAACTTCTTCTTCAATAATATGAATGTTTACTTGTTCTTTTCTTTGGATAAGTCTCTTTCTCAAAATTTCTTTAATATACTTTATCCATCCTTCGACCCATGGATAGTTTCCCTGCTTCTTAGGATCTTCAATTATAACATCTTTTCTCTCAACAACAATTAAATCATCTGGGCAAGAATTTTCACATGCGCCACAATAAAAACACTCATCTTCATTGCAGGCAATTTTTCCATATTTTTTGACATCTACTGCGCTTTCTGGAATAAAAAAGGATTCTGTAGGGCAGATATTAATGCATGCTTTACAATTTTCTGGAGAGCATTTATGCAACATATTCTTTTTAATAATGACTTCCCCTTGAATAGGGGAATCAATTTGAAAGCACTTAGTAGGGCACTCTTTTTCAATTTTATAATAATCTTCAATTTTATTCTTTTCACGGACATTTAAACACAGCTTACAAATTTCATTTTTCTTATCTTCGATACACTTGTCGAAATCTATCTTATAAAATTGTCCAATAGTAGGAAATTCATTAAGGTCAATTTGACCTTCTGGTTCTATGTTTTCATGAAACGCATCATTAGGACACACTATTACACATAGCATACAGTAGCAACATTTTTCATGATCTATTAAAATTTTTGGATTACTCTTGTCAAGTTTCTCTTGAGCGATATCCGGAATTGGTCCTAACTCAATCGCATCTACAGGGCAAACTAACTTACATAAACTACAGCCTATGCATTTCTTTATATCATAGGTAAGTTTTTTGTTAATATCCTTGAATTTCCAGTTTAAAATCAATTGATCTGGACCTATTTCTAACTCCTTTCCTATTATTTCATCTTTATCTTTAGTTTTTTCAGATTTTAGACCAGAAGTAATCTTTATCGAACCTTCAATTAATTTTTTAGAGATCTAATTATCGTATTATATAATTTCAAATAAGATTAATTGTTAAAAATTTTAAAAAATCTGCTTAATTTTTAGATAGCTTATAAGGTGTCTCTATTATATTGGAAGGTTTTTGATATAGATTTCCAATATAATAATACCTTATATAATATGATTATCTCACTTTTCTATAAGGAATTTTCAATTTTTTGTCCTAATGATTTATTTTCTTTGAAATTTTCTTATTAATTTATTAAAATCGATCAGAAATGAAAACGTTTATATATTAAAAAATAAATTAATAACTTAATGAAATAGGTTGATAAAGAGTGATATAAACTGAGACAGAGTGAAGAAAATATTAAATCTTGTATGGATGTAAAAGATAAAGATGGTAAGACATTGGGTGCTGTTTGCGTATTAAAAGGAAAAGATTTAGAAAAGAATGATATATTATTTATGCCTGCAAATAATAATGCTTTTTCAGTGAGGAGTGTGACCGAATTAGTTAATAAACTTTCTAAAAAAGATATTTCCTATGAAGAAAGAAAGAGAATCTTAGATTTTACATCAGAAAGGCTTTCATATTTGGAAAATAGAAAAAAAATTATATAAATGATTTAGAAAAATAAATTTTAAAAGTTTTGATTTAATTGCCAAACAGGAATACCCATAATCGACATTGTGAAGATGTTGGCATCGATAAAATAATTTGTGACGTGGTTAATGAATGGATGGATGAACCAATAAAAAATCATCCAGGGTGTGGACATAGGAATTATAGACATGGTAGTAAGGATTGCCGTGATATTTCTAAGAGAGGAAGAAATTTTACTGAAATACAACAATATAATAATGCTTGTCAAATTCATCGAGATTTGGATAGGAAATATAATGGATGTGGATGCATTCCACTTTATGATGATATTATTTAATTTAGCAAGGGATTTTGATGAAATTAAAGTTTTATAAAAATATTTTTTTATATTTTTTACCCTATCTTATAATCCAAATATTAGTAGTGTATAATTCAATAATACAAGGATTTTTTTTATCCAATTTTGATCTTTCTTTTTTATTATTTCAATATCTTCCTTTAGGAAGTATAAATTCTCAGTATTGTTACTTTTTTATTTTGCTCATAATTTTTAGTAAGAAATAACTTATAAAATTAAGAATAAAATTCTTCTTTTTGAAATACAAGTAGAATGTATATAATTGTTAATTAAACAGGACTCAATATTTTTAAATAAATTATTACATCATAATATAATAGAAACACAGGTCTTTATACATCTAATTCTACTTTCTTTGAAAAGAATATCTCTCCCATTCTTAATTTTACAAATGCTTGTATTTTATATGGAGGTTTAATTTCTCCTGCTTTTAAAAAATGAGTAAGCTGCATTTTATTAATCCTATGAATAAATGATTTGGTGGGCTTTAAAAAATCATTTAGATTTTCCTTAAGTTTAATATCAGAATTTATGTATATTCCATATCTCTCCACTTCAAAAGGATAGTTTCCAGTATTTTTAAATGCCAATTCTAAAAAATCCAACAGTGATATATGCATAGGTTTTAAAAGAGGAGATGTCTTCATCATTTGTTCATATCCTTCTAGAGTTACCTCACAGTGAGGAATGTCTCTTGGAATTTTTAGCTCATAACCATAAATAGAGAGGATGTAACCTTTCAATTCCACTAAAATTTCTAATATATTACTGAAATTGGAATATAAAAGATTTTTATTTTCTTTTTGAATTTGGATTTTCATACCTTCCATGTATGAACTTATCATAATAATATATTTCTCTCCCATGATATCGATTTTATTTGAAAATCCTTTTCTTTTTTGATAAATTTCTATTCCAAAATAGATTTTCTCTTCAGAAAATCGCAAATCTTGTAATGTTTGTTTTATCTCTACCGCAGAGAGTCGATTTTTTGAAAGCTTAGATAAAAATATTGCAAAACGATTGAAATAAGCTTGCAATTTAAAACGTTGAATTTCTGATATAGAATCTTTAGAGTACGATGAGCTTGTATCTTCTTTCCATTTGAGCTTGACTTGATTCAAGATTTCTTCGGCATAAGAATAATTTTCAATCCATCGTATCTTTCTCTTGCCTTCTTTCTTTAGATGTTGTAGTCGTTCTATGAACTCATATAGCCCCATTTGAGCTTTATATCCTAAATTAGAAAAATTTTTCTCTAAATAACCCTTATCATGTTTTCTGTGTTTATGATACATTCCTGCTTGTGTAAATGTATTCCGGTAAATGAATATCAAAATAGGTATATTTTCACGATGAGCTGTCATGAATTCTTCTTCGGTTATTGAATATTTATAGGAACCATCAGGATATGTCTCGGAAGTATTATAAGGAATGCCATATCTTTCTTTCAAAACTAATATAAATCTATCGCATTTTTTCACGTTTTCCAAACATGTATCAAATGTATCCTCGGTTTCAACATCAAATCGTTTATGAAACCAAATAAGTTCATACTCTAATTCTGGTAATCTGCTTTCTAAGTGTTCTAATATATCCTTTACATCGTCAGTCCCTGCAAGAAAAACACGCTCTTTTCTTTTTTTAGAATCATTCATCATCAGAACATAGAATTCTTGAATTTAACTTATATTTAAATATAAAATAACCTTTCTCATTAAACTTTTTTTTCCCCCAATAATCTAACAAATAAAAATTTCACCTATTACTCGATTAGTTTTAGGATATTCAACAAATGTAATAGTAAAAGAAGTTTTATATTATTACTAAGTGAAATAAAATATGGAATGAAATACTATTACTATATTTATAGCATAGATTTTCTAAAAATACCTTATGCTTTGTTATTGGATGAGAATATATTTTTATATCTTCTAAATTAATTTCTATTAAAATTCCTTGTCTAAATATATCTTTCTACTCAAGATTGAATGATCTATATATTAATAATGAATTTTTTTATTATTTAGGATAATAGAATCTTCAATCTAAAGAAAATGTTTGCTTTCACTGAATTCTAATTAATTCAACAAAATCATATTTGATAATTTTAACCTAACTATTAATTAAAAAAAACAATAATAGGTAAAAGAAATTATTTTAATCTTTTGAGATCATTATAAAGATCAGTTCTTTTTGAATTTTTGGGGATTTTTCTACTCAATAAGCACGAGTTTCTATTAGAATTTGTGAATTTAACAAATTGTAGAAGTTTAGGATACAAATCTTCTGGATTAAACGAATAAGCCATATCTTTACTAAATCCAATACATAATAAATTATTGTTAATGTGAACACCATAATCTTCTAATCTATCTTTTAATAATATACCATAAGCAGTGAGTTGCGGTAATGATCTATATATTTCATTCTCATCTTGCTTATAGTCGGCAATTATTAAAGATCCATTTATAAAAAGAATTATATCAATATGACCAATATTAAATAAGTTTGAATTTTCAATAGGTTTCCAAACTGGGGATTCAATTGCAATAGTATTATAATCATTTGTTATTATGTAAGCCAAAATAGGTGGATGATCTGGTTTTTTACCTATTCTATTCTTTTTATAATGCTCAAAAACTTTTTGAACATGTTTACATAAAAAAAAGGAAGAATTATATGTTTTTAGTTCATTTTTAAAAAAATCTTCTATATATTCAAATTTTAAGTGCTCATCATAAGATCCATAGAATTTTAACATTGAAGCTCTGGGATTATCGACAGACATGAATATATCACGAGGAAAGTTTTCTCTCCAAAGATCATTAAGAAAGTTATAAAGCCCTAGTCTTAATTGATTTTTATTAATGATATTTAAGCGTTCTTCTTTCCATCTAAAAGGATATGTAACACTTTGATGCATAAAGTCCTTTCGCTTTAAATCTTGTATATTATTAATCCAATCTATAAAGTATCTTTCAGAATATTCAATATGGTTTGCTCTTATAAATTCACGAATATATTCAAAGGTATTAGGGTCGCTAAACGACGTTCTATTTCGAATTACACGTAATACACCACTGGTTCCAGGTGTATTGTGAATATATAAGTTATCTCCGAATTCTTTCGGTTCCATATCTAAAGATTGATATAATTCAAGTAGAAATTGAGTCTCGTTGTGATAACATTCTAGTAAGGATTTTCTCATCATTTTAATAAAAGTGTCTCTACTATATATCTGCCCTTTATATCTTCCTATATAATCTGCTATATAATCATATAACCGATTACTACTTTTATCATTCAAATGTCTAAAAGTAAATTCAGATCCAAAACATTGTTCCAATTTCGAGGGAGTTGCTAAATCTTCTAAACCTTTTATCTTTTTAAATGTGTAGTAAAGTAAAGAAAATGCAAAATTCTGAGGAAAATAATAATCTATTTCATTATTTCTATTTATATCTAAAATTAGAAAATCATTTACAATTGCATAATCAAAAATAGCCATGGCGCTTTCAATTGATTTATTATTTAATCTATTCATGTTATACTTTCCAAAATTAATTCCAAGTTTTTGATTTAAATAAGATTCTAATTTATCAATATATTGGATCAGGTATTTTTCTACTTTCTGACGATATTTATCTTTGTTTATGACAAAAAATTCTAACATAATTTGATGTAAAGTCTCTGTGAAATTAGTAGGTGGCATATAAAAATTTTCATTTTCAAATAATAAGTCAAGAAAGTCACTTTTATTCAATTTTACGTCTTTTTCGTATTTTAAAAATATAAAACACAAGACTGCCGCTAAAATATCCGGTTTCTTTTTTTTTAACCTGCTAAAAAAGACCTTAAATTTATCATCTCCTTCTATAGCATCAAAGATATTCCAAAATATATCGAATACTCTTATAGAGTCCCCTTCATAGAATTTGAACTCACACAAATCATTATTATTTAGATACTCTATATATTCATCAATATAACTCTCTATTAAGGTTAAATATTCATCTTCTGTTAACTTGTCTGCGTTTATTAGCTCAAGAATAAAAGCGTATCCCAGAATTCCTTTAAGATGACTTGAAACTGTAGAACAAACGCTGTTTAAACTTGAGAGAGATAAGTTCAATGCTTTAGCTAAATCTTTTCGAGTTATATTTTCACCTAATCTAGCAAAGTTAAAATAAATCAAAGAAGTTGCTATATAATTAGGATTTTTTACTTTTCGTGCCCCAAAACTCTTATAAAATTCAAAAAATGAGAGGAAATTTAAAAAATCGTCATATATCTTAATACATTCTTCTTGGAAAATCTTAGTTAGTTTGTATTTTAATTCAAAATTTAATGTATTTATATATTCATTAAGATAAACAATAATTTTATTCCTATACTTCTTAGCATCACTATCTTGGATTTTTTGTGTTAATTCATTTTCTTGAATTTCAATAATATCCCAAAATGATTCAGAACCACATGAATTTATATTATCACCACTAATTTTAGGTCGGTTCTTATCTGGACAATTAAGGTTTTCTTTTTCTCTCATATCAATATACACCGTCTGTAATAGATATGTTTAAACTAAAATATATCGAGATTCAATCCTAATTCTTTAAGGAAATTTTATTCCTATTAATATTATTATCATGATCTTTTTAAATTAATAGAAAAAATCTCAAAAATCTTATACAATATAAACAATAAAGAATTAATTTGAACTCATCTAATTATTTTTATCTCTAATAAATTAAATCGAGTCGATCTTTATAAATTTTTGCAAGATCCTGTTTTTCGATTTTGTCTTTATAAATAAATAAAAAATCTTTCATAAATTTTTCCCTTTATAAATATTACGTGAAATTCATAAATTATTATTATCTGAGAATACCTTATACTACTATAAAGTGTTTTTAACCCAAGAATGATCTGCTAAATTTAAGGATTAAATTAAATAATTATCAATTAAAACTGATTATATGAATCTTGAAGATATTTTAATTATTGGAATTAATATTGGAACTTGCAAGACATTGACGATAAGAGAGAAAGATTTTTTTTTTTATAAAAAAATCCGTTATACACTAACGCAATTGATAACGTCTCTTGATAAATTTGCAACTCAAAAAGAAATTTCAAATGAAATTAAGGAAATAATCCAAAATTACGACACAACGATAATTTCATCAGAATCCACTTCTGGTGATAGTGAAATTGCAATAATTGATGAAGATTTATTAAGTAAAATCCCTATTTGGCAAGATAGAATAGCAACTGAATTAAAAAACACTCATGTCATAGAATTGTCGAAAGATACATCTATAAATCCAGAAAAATTATGTATAGGTAGCAAAAGCTTTTTTTGATGAAAATATTTGGTGTTTAATGAAGAATCTTGAAAAAGAGGATTTAGATGATGGATGTCGATGTTTATCACTTCAAGCTTGGACTCCTGCTTCTATGATTAATATGAGAGTCGTCGAGTCTGTCTTAAGGTCATATTATAAAAAAATTACTGGAAAAGATCCAAATAGAAAGCAATGGAATAACATTCTAATCGAATTAAAAGCAAGTCCTTCAACAAATACTTTATTAATCGGATATTTAGATTATTTAAGGGATATTCGCAATAGACTTCAACATCCTGATGCTAGGGTCGAACAATCCGAAGCAGAGGAGGTATTTAGTCATGCATTAAATATTATTAATATCCTTTATTCGTAGACTAATATAAAATTCAACTTATTATCAAGATCTGTTTCATTCAATTTAATTTAATGATTCTGGGATTGAACAATTTGGAGCTACCTTAATAATGTAAAATTTTGGATTGAATAAAGTTAAATAATCTTCTAATGAAATATCAATCTCCTTATCAGTATAGATTCTTAAATCAATGTTATTTTCTTTAAATTTTTTAAAATCCTCTGTTAAAATTCTTAATTCTGGAAGCTCAATCCATAAATGTGTTAAATTGGATAACTCATGGAGGAAATCTGGAAATTTACAATTAGGTTTTACCTTAATCTTGAAAGTACAAATATCTTTTGAATTCCAAAAATCATTTGAAAATTCTATAAATTTAGCTGTTATGATCAATTGTTGTATTTGTTTGAAATGCATTAAATCTCTTGGTATTTGTTCAATAAATTCCGTATTTACCTCAAGATACATTAAATTTTTACATTCCTTAACAAAATAGGGAAAATAATTATTGTTATCAATTCTTACATAAGTAATTTTATCGAAATTACTCTCTGATAAATCAAAAAAGCTACTTACTCTTGAACCTGAAACCCTCAAATGAATAAGATTTTGAGAATTTGAAAATTGTATAGGTTTTTTATGCAAGATCGAAATTTCCAGACGATTATTTTTATTATCTTCCCAAAAATTTTCTCGAAAATCTTGAGACCCCCCGAATGAAATATGTAGACACTTTATTTTTGGAAGATTTTTAATTAATTCTGGAATTTTATATAATGGAGGATTTATCCAACGTATGTATGCTAAATTTTTAAAATTCTCCCAAGATTTTGGTAAGTCTTTTGCTGCTATATCAGTTATTTGAAGATGTGTTAAATTTTCTAATTTATTAAGCGATTCACTTAATAAACATCTTTCATTTACTCTAAGTTCTAATCTAAATTTAGTTTCTTTGATTCCAAATTCTCCAGTTAATTTACTTAATTCTTTAGATGTTATTAAAGCTTGATTAAATTGAGTCAAATTTCCGAGAAAATTTGGTAATTTTGTCATCTGAGAAAGAGAGATTCGAAGATGCGTTAATTTTTGCATGTTAATCTTATTTTTAGGGAATTTACAATTAGTTCTCACTCTTATCATAAAGTTCCCCTTATTATCATCTTGAACAAATATTTCCTAATATTTGTGCAGTTCTTAAAAAAATAGAAGAAGAACAGTAAAAACATAAAGTTAAATATAACTTTTTTTTTCTTAATGAATATATTATATCCAAAATAATAAGAATATGATTTAATAATATGAGATCCAATATTTTAAAAAAGATTTTATTATCAATACTTCTGATTACAATAGTTTTATTAACATTTCCAGTTAATTTAAAAGAAATTCGGCAAAACAACATTAGAGAAAGAAAATTATTCACTAGTAGCAGCCCTAATAAAATACACATAAATGGAAATTGGTCGCAAACGGCAAGTGTTTATACTTGGTGTACTGGTTCGGGAACTTATTCTGATCCTTATATAATTCAAGATCTAGTTATAGACGCAACTAATATCGGTAATGCCATACTCATAGAATATACTTCTGATTATTTCGTAATTAAAAATTGTATAATCTTCAATTCTGGAATAGATGGTGGTGATGCCGCAATTAAGCTACATAATGTTTCGAATGGTAAAGTGATAAAAAATAATTGCTCTAATAATTTAAAAAGTGGTATTGGAATCACTAGTAGTTTTAATACTACAATTTCAGGAAATATAGCAAATAACAATTCTCGTCACGGGATGTATATTCAAGGTTCCACCGATCAACCATGTTATAATAATACAATTTCAGGCAATTTTTTTATTGATAATGATGAAACGGGGATTTTGATACTATACAGCAGTAATTGCATTCTATACCTTAACAATATTGTAGGAAAAATAGATCATAATGCCTACGACGATGGAGTAAACAATCAATGGGATAATGGAACAATAGGTAATTATTGGTCAGATTATTCTGGTAAAGATATTGATGATGATGGCATTGGAGATAGCCCATATAGTATTTCAGGTACGGCAAGTTCCCAAGATAACTATCCTATTTTTTGGGATCCTCCAAATATGTCTATTATTACGCCATTAGTGAATGGGACTTTCGGAAAAACAGCTCCTGAATATAATCTTTCTATAGAGGGAGTACCTCAGACTATGTGGTATACAATAGCGGGTACTAGTGGAAATTTTTCTATTACAGAATTAACTGGAACAATCGATCAAGATGCATGGAATAACTTGACTGAAGGAGACATCACTATAACCTTTTATGCTCAAGATAGTGAAGGTGAGGTTGGATTTAATAGCATAACTGTTATAAAAAGTATTCCATCTAAAATTCCCGGGTATAATCTATTCTTTCTGCTCGGCATTCTTTCAGTTGCTGCAATCATTATAACAAAGAAAATAAAGAAATAGTGAAAAATAAATTAAATTCAAAATTCTAATTCTTTTTTTTTTTCCAACTTATTTCGACGTATTTCGACATATTTGTTATTTTTTCTCACTTTTACCAAGTTTTCCACCTTCATTATGGGAGGAATTGAAATTTACGAGAGTAATTCCAAATATCACTAAAAATAAGGCAAAGGGATAGATGAAAATGTCGAATTGTTCATGTAAAAAAATGGCAGAAAAGATCACACCAAATAATGGAACTAATGTCTGAAAAATTGCTGCTCTACTAGCACCTAAACGTTTAACCCCTTCTAAATAAAACGTATATGCGCCTACTGTGGATAGAAATGCTAAATATGCAACTCCTATCCATATACGGGTTGGAATTATAAAATATTCTAGTGGATTAAGATATTCAGGGCTAATAAGTAATGCTATGGGAGTGGTTATTAAAAATCCAAAAAGAGACACCCAGGTTATTATCCATAAAGAGCTAGGTTGGTATAGTTCAGGATCATTTTGAGTTTTATTTAAAAAATAACGTGATATAACAGTATAAGTTGCATAAGCAAATGCGGCAGCTAATATTAAAATATCTCCTAGGATTCGATTAGGGACATCAACGTTCGGAGAAAACCCTACAACGATGATGACAGCCATGAATGCTAATAGAGTTCCAGTAGCTTTTTTCCATGTAAAGAATTCTGTTTTTAAAAATGTACTTGAAAGAATTACGACCCATATTGCATTAGTTGCAACCATTATACTAGCATAACTTGCAGCAGTGAAAATCTCCCCTATAAGATAACCTGCTTGATAAATTGTTACAGATAATAGCCCCATTAAAGTTAATATTTTCCAATTTTCTTTTGCAAATTGCCAATTTAAAGTCCCTTCTTTATATTTGAGAATAAGAAAAAAACATATTATTGCTAAGAAATAACGGATTACTGCTATCATAAACGGGGGGATAGTTTCCCCTCCAACTTCTTCAGATACTAACCATCGACCTAATGGCCAAGTACCACCCCAAATAACCATAGTTAAGATTAATAATATATAGGCAATGATTTCTTGTTTCTATGAATATCTGAAATTGAATTCATAATTACTTCACATATTATACCATTTATTAATTAAATCATGTTTCTTTATATATCTAAGAAGAAAGATTGATATAACTCCAGTAATTAAGGTTTCAATCATCCATATAAGTTGATAGACTGTTAAATTACGTTCGATTTGCATTTGTCCAATATTAATAGGGCCAAAATCAATTATAGAGTATAATAAATTGTCAGGTGATTGTAGTATTATAGGAAAAAATAATTCTATGGTTGCGTGAGCAGGAAGATCGAGTAAAAAATTTTCCAATTGAGGGGAACTCAATTAGATCAATCTGATCTTCTGGAATAATATTTTCATGAAAAGCATCGTTTGGGCATACTACAGCACATAACATGCAATAACAACACTTTTCATGGTCAATAAGGATTTTTGGATTATTATTATCTAGAATTCCTTGAGCAATATCTGGAATGGGTCCAAGCTCGATTGCATCTACAGGGCATACAATTTTACATAAAGAACAACCAATACATTTTTTTATATCGTACGTAAGCTTTTTATCAATATTTTGAAATTTCCATTTAAGTATAAATTGATCTGAATTGACTTCAATATTTTTCTCAATTACCTCCTTTTCCTCCTCGAGCTTTTTATCAGCCTGTTTAGCTTGTGAAATTTTAATCCTCCATTTGGCAAAAATACTATTTTATAACTTGAGTAATTTTCTATGTTCTTGTAAACCTAAAGTAAAAATAAAATTTTCGAAAATGAATTGTTATAAAAAGTTAAATTATGATGGAATTCATATTTTAGATTTATACCTTTTCTAGCTTGTGTAAACACTTTATTTATAAATTCTTCTAATGTTATGTTATACTTAGGAATAATAATCATAACTTTGTTTATCAAATTCATATACATACTCAATGGGGATTCCTTCAGGCCTTAGATTTGGTGGAGCATAAATTAAATGCAAATTTGGGAAATACGTGCCGATACCGTTTTTTGCGAGAATAATTGCAGGGTGGTCTGGTTCCATGAATTTTTCTTCACTTATTTTAAGAGTAACTATTCGACATTGCTGTTCATTGAGAATTCCTAAAGAATGAATATATTCATGTAAGAGAATGTGATAAGTATAAGCCCAAACGATTCTAAATGGTTGCTCTTTCAGAATTATTTTTAAGGGTGTTTTATTCATAACAATATCCGTTCCTGGATAGAAATGCATTCCACCTATAAAACCACCTCTGTACATACCCATTTCAACCAATCCAAGATTTAAACCTGCTCGATGACGTCCATATACTCTTCTTACATCTTTTTTGATCTGTTCGAATATTTCAGGCATTTGTTTTTTTAATTCTTGAAGATTCAAATTAGTCCCTCCATTTTAGAAAAATGTGTTTTATTAGTACAAGATGAGGTTCTAAATATCGAAAAACCAATCATCCTCATCTTCTCGTAAGAAGTCCATGAATTTTGATAAATCTCTTAATAAATGATTGATAGAAACTTTTGTCATATCTCTTCTTATAAGATCCATTCCACTGAAAAACATATCATCCAACAGTGAATCGATATTTATTCTTTTAAAGTATCTATCTGTATTAAAAAACATTGTATAAAAGATTTCTTTCTCTAAGTTAGGTTGTTCATGTCGAAATTTATTTTCATATTGTTTTGCCATAATAATCTTTAGTTCCCGAATGAAACATTCTTTATTGCTAAGGAGAATTTTTCTTTTTTGTTCAAGATCTTTAATATTTTCTTCAATATTTTTAATTTTTTCTCCTATAAATCTGATTTTATTGTTCGGACTCTTAATATTTTTATAGTGTACATCACAACCCATATCTTTTAAATTAATGCCCGTTACTTTTTTATCCACTTCTGAAATACTATAATTTATAGCATAATAATCTGGCATTATGTCTATCCTCACAGATAAATTGCTTTTTATTCGATATTTAACTCCTCTTTTCTCATCACTTATTCTTTCAATTATTTTGTTGGTATTCAGGATTTCCAATTGTTGATGGATTGCTTGTCGAGAAAGATCTAGAGATTTTGCTAATCCTGAAGCAGCATGAGGTACTTTTGCAAGCTTGGCCAAAATTATTCTTCTAGTTGGATTTCCTAAAATTTCTAATAACGTATCTAGATTAATCAATGATCTTTGTTCCTCTAATCCCAGTTTAAAACACTTCTTTTTTTAATATTTACCACACTTTTTAAAACATTAATAAATTTCTTATCTATACAATCCTTCTGAAGGTTCTTTTGAATATAGTTCATGAGATTTTCGAGCTTTATCAGCAGATCGTAGAATCTTCTCAATTGCATCATCAAATTCATTTTTCGAAATTTTTACTCCTTTCACGGAATCCGAGTTTTGGGTATTGATATTTGTATCTGCAACTGCCTTTCGAATTGTCAATAGCGTTGCTTCTTCACAAATTGCCTGAATATCTGCTCCAGTATATCCTTCTAGTTGATGTGCCAATTGATTAATATCTACATTTGAAGATATTGGCTTGTTTTTAAGATGGATTTTAAATATTTCAACGCGTGTTTTTTTATCTGGTATAGTTATCTCAACATGTCTGCCAAATCTTCCAGATCGCAATAAAGCAGGATCAAGCATATCTGGTCTATTTGTCGCTGCAAGTAAAATTACATCTTTTAACCTTTCTAAACCGTCCATTTCTGTTAGTAATTGTGAAACTACCTGTTCTGTAGCTTGAGAGCCGGAAAATCTGCCTCTCACTCCAGCAATAGCATCAATTTCATCGAAAAAGATAATACATGGAGATGCCGCTCTTGCTTTCCTAAATGTCTCTCTTACTGCCTTTTCACTCTCACCAACCCATTTAGATAAAAATTCTGGGCCTTTTACCGAAATAAAGTTGATTTCACTCTCATGAGCTAATGCTTTAGCTAAGAGTGTTTTCCCCGTTCCTGGTGGCCCTAATAGTAAGATCCCGTTGGGAGGATTTGAATTCAAATGGGCATATAATTCTGGATATTTGAAAGGCCATTCTATAATTTCTCTTAATTGCTGTTTTGCTTCTTCTAAACCTCCAACATCATCCCAAGTTTCAGTAGGTTGGGAAATTAATACTTCTCTTAAAGCTGAAGGTTCGATACTATTTAAAGATATTTGAAAATGTTTCATTGTGAGCTGAAGCTCCATTAACGCTTCTGGAGGAATTGGTTTGTCTAAATTAATTTTTGGTATTAGCTCTCTTATTGCAAGCATAGCTGCTTCCTTAGCTAATGATTCCACGTCTGCTCCGACAAATCCATGAGTTTTTTCAGCTATTAAGCGAAGATCAACATCACTATATAAAGGCATACCACGTGTATGTATCAACAAAATGTCATACCGTCCATCTGTATCTGGAACACCAATTTCGATTTCTCGGTCAAATCTACCGGGTCGCCTAAGAGCAGGATCTATGTCATTTACTCTATTTGTTGCTCCAATAACAATAACTTCACCTCTCCCCTCTAAACCATCTAATAAGGAAAGTAACTGAGCAACAACCCTCCTCTCTACTTCACCAGTAACTTCACCTCTTTTAGGGGCTATTGAATCTAATTCATCAATAAAAATTATCGAAGGTGCCATTTCTTTAGCTTCTTCAAATACTTTCCGGAGGTTCTCTTCACTCTGACCATAAAATTTACTCATAATTTCAGGACCACTTATTGTTATGAAATGAGCTTCTGTTTCATAGGCAACTGCTCTAGCAAGCAAAGTTTTTCCTGTCCCAGGAGGTCCATGAAGTAGGACACCCTTAGGAGGATCTATACCTATTCTTTTGAATAATTCTGGATGTCTTATTGGTAATTCAATCATTTCACGTATTTTCTGAATTTCCTCTTCTAAACCTCCTATATCTTCATAAGTAACCCTTCTTGATTCTAATTCTTCAAGTTCTTTATGAGTTTTTTCTGAAATGGTAATTTTTGTATCTAAGTGAATCCTAACAGCATCCGCTTTAGGAGAATAATCTATTACAATAAAATCAATTCTTCGCCCCATCGCATTAAAGCTTAAAATATCACCCTTTGTAATAACGCGATTTTCCAACATTCTTACTAATTGCTCAGATCTTCGTATTATAACAGACTCTTCTAATCCAGCAAATGTAATTCTTTCTGCTAAACTCGCTTCAATTTTACGGATCTTCACAATATCATCTAAAGAAGCACCGATATTCCTTCTTAATGATGAATCTATTCTAATTGTATTTTTACCCTTGTCTTCTAATTTTCCAGGGTATAACAAGGCAGCTGTTTTTTTTAGGACTACTGAATGGGAGATTTCAATTACATCACCAGTTTTAAAATTAAGCTCATTGATTATCTCTGGATCTATCCTTATTCTCCCTCTTCCAGCATCTCCTTTATACGCATCCTTTATCCTTACTTTTTTGCCCTCCCCTTTATATTCTCGAGTTATTCCACTCATGATTCATTCCTCATTACTTCTTTTTTATAAGTTTTTTTTATTAGTTCCTAATAATAAATTATTTATCTGATTTATACACTTTTAGAATTGCTAAGCCGTTGTTAACTTCTAATTTATAATCTCTTTTGGATGATTTAAACGGCAATGGTATATTTTTTGCGTATTTTCGGTTCTTATTTTCTGCTGTAAATATTATCCTTCTACCTTCTTCACTAAAATCTATTCTCACATTATCCTCTTCCATTCCGGGAATTTCAAATAAAATTTCGGATAAATCTTTTCCATCATTAATCTCGGTATAAGGTTCTAAAACGTATAGGTCATTTTTTTGCTTATAAGAGTCTAAAGAAAGCTTACTCGCGTCAATTTCTTTAATAGGCTTTGATTTAATTAGTTTCTTCAAATTTAGATGTTTACTTAAATCAATATCCTTTAAATATTCCCGAATTCTACTCTTATCAATATTACTTTCAATTTTTATCTCAGGTTTTTCCATTCCTGTCTCAAAATGATATGATATCTTAAACTCTTTGATATTTTTTTTATCACGACCGAAATCTAAATCAACATCAGATGCGGGAATAAATAAAAAATCCACTTCAAAAGTATCTGAATCTAAATCTAACATTTTTTTAAATTCGTCAATAATTTCGTCAAAATCGTCCGACACATTTCTCACCTAAATTTAACATTTTATTGTCAACCTTCACTTTACATATGTTACTTGAACTATAAAAATTTATCGTTTTCATAAAATAAGACATATAATTATGAAAGAATCCAATAGATTTAAAAAATAATTCTTTGATTAAACTTCTTTCATTTAATTTTCATAATAAGTGATTAAATGTTAAGTTTTTTGTATATTTATGTAACTACTTCATTATCTAAAAACCATTCTACATTTCCAGATAATTGCGTATTTAACCTCCCAAGCACTCGTTCTTTCTTTAAAAGGTTGTT
>SDBT01008566.1_pt1 | contig 16690 bp, 11 predicted proteins | sample 2277101 | NCBI WGS metagenome assembly SDBT01 (sample SAMN10404973, study PRJNA504765) | marine sediment metagenome | isolation source: marine sediment core GS10_PC15, 103 cmbsf | place: Arctic Ocean: Southern Knipovich Ridge | collected 2010
ATCGTCATCGTCATCGTCATCATTATCGTCATAAATACAAAATATTATTTTTGTTTTTTTAGTATCACAAAGATATTTTACTTTACAAATATCACAGTTATATCTTACTTTGCCGTGTATACAATTATTAAAACTAGTAACAGTCTTACTAGTCTTACTAGTCTTACTAGTCTTACTAGTCTTACTAGTCTTACTAGTCTTACTAGTCTTACAAATTTTACACTTGTATTTTATCTTGCCATGACCACAATCATTACAAACATTACAGAAGCGTAATATTCTACCATGACCACAATCATTACAAATGTTACAATTACGCTTTATTTTACCATGACTACAATCATTACAAATCTTACAATTATAAGTTATGTTATCATGACCACAATTATTACAAACCTTACAGAAACGCTTTACCCTACCGTGACCACAATTATTACAAATTTTACAATTATAAATTACATTATCATGACCACAATTATTACAAACCTTACAATTACGTTTTATTCTACCATGACCACAATCATTACAAATATTACAAAAACGCTTTTTCCTGCGATGTAAACAAATATTCATTGTTATTTTTATATAATATTAAAAATTATTATATTCATTTTTATATATTATATAAAAATGAATATAATAATACCATGACGTAATAAAAAACATTTATGAATTGTAAACAAACTGTAAAAGTAATATGTATTGGAGATCCTCATTTCATGAATAGTAATATCAATGAGATGAAGATTTTTACTACGAAATTTCATGATCTAGTTAAAGAGATTAAACCTGATTTAATAGTTAATTTAGGTGATACTCTTAATGACCATGGGAAATCTGATTCTTATCCAGCTGAAATGTGTCGTAAATTTCATAAACCACTTCCTAAAATAGCACCATTAGCTATTATTATTGGTAATCATGACTTAATTGATAATCAAGCATTTTTATCTAAATGGCATCATTTAGGAGCTTATAAACAATGGGATAATACTATAGTAGCTGATAAAGTACGAACTTTAAATATTAAAGGTAATAAATTTGTTTTTGTTCCTTATGTTTATAAAGGACGTTTTATGGAAGCATTAAACACTTTACCTGATAGTTTAGTAGATACTAGAACAATATTCGCACATCAAGAATTTAAAGGTGCGAATTACGGAGGGCAAAAATCACTTGATGGTGATGATTGGCCAAAAGAAAATCCTATGGTTATATCTGGACATATACATGACTATCAAGAGTGCCAAGATAATATCAGATATCCTGGTACTCCTCTACCTCATACATTTGGCAAAGAGAAACGTAAAACTATTTCAGTATTTACATTTCATCCAGATGGTAATTATACAGAAGAGAGATATGATCTTAAAGTAGTTAAAAAAAGAAAAATAACATTAACTGCAGAAGAAGCTATGGTATGGTCTCCTCCTGAAGGAGTATTAATTAAATTAATAATAACCGGATCAATAGCAGCAATAGATATATTTAAAAAAAGTGATCAATTTAATTATTTAAAGAAAAAAGTAGTACTATTAAGATTAGAGAGAGATCCAATCACTAAATCAAAAACCGGAATATCATTTGCTACTAAAAGAACATTTTTAAAACATCTTAAAACTATTATTAAAACTAAAGAAGAAAGAGAAATATACTGTGATATATTTGATGATAGTTTGGCTAGTTTTAGAACTAGAAAAATAATTAGAAAACGAATAATTATTAAAAGGAAAAATAAAGCCTGATAATTATTAAATATATAAAAATGTTTTTTTATATTATTAGTTTAACATTTACTATAGTATCATATTTATTAATCTGGTTTATGTTTAAATATATTGGGGAGATTGTATGGTTAGATGATCATATCGTTTAATATGATTTTTTCTTTTATTATTTTCATAGTATCTCTTTTAGATACATTTAAACCTTTTAAATACGCATATCCAAGTAGTTCAGTTTTAGTTAAATTATCATAATCATACCATAGTCCACATCCCCTAACAGAAGTTTTAACTGATTTACTACAAACAGCATATGGATTATAACATCTTTTACCATCTATAGTAGTAGACCATTCTTTATTAAGTAAACATTTTTTGCCTTGTTTTTCTGCTACATGTAATATACATCTACAATAACGTTGTTGTTTATCACTTAGTGGAGATATTTTTTTTATCATACGAGTTGTCTTTAATGATTTTAAAGTAATACTTCTTTTAGGGTTACTTCTTTTTCTGGGACTAACTCTACTTCTGGGACTAACTCTACTTCTGGGACTAACTCTTTTTCTGGGACTAACTCTACTTCTGGGACTAACTCTACTTCTAGGACTAACTCTACTTCTAGGACTAACTCTACTTCTGGGACTAACTCTTTTTCTAGGACTAACTCTACTTCTAGGACTAACTCTACTTCTAGGACTAACTCTACTTCTAGGACTAATATTTCTAGGACTAACTCTACTTCTGGGACTGAGATTATTCTTGGTTAATTTAAACCAACGATATCCAGTTTTAATTCTACGCGATTCGTAATTGTCACCATAATTACCAATTTGTATTTTTCCTGGAAAATACTTAGCTGGATATGGTGGACTTGGTCTTTTGTAATTTGGTTTTACTTTATCCATTTTATATAACCAAAATAAAAAAGAATTTTTTATTTTTAACTTTAATTATCAAAATAGATAGAAAACTGATAATTATTATTTTTATTACTACTTTTATTAACTAACTGATCTATCGTCAATATTATAAGAGTTACATTTAAAATGATAATTTAAGCTAAATATGTATTATAATCATGTGAAAACTACTCTATGATATTTAAGTTTTTTTAGATTTTTTTTTAGAATCACTTTCACTAATAAAATAAATTATGACACCGATAATTACAAATAAAACTATAACACCAAGTGTTATCCATAACCAATCGTGATTATGAGGATTTACCGCTATTCCAGGGCCCTGAGGGGTTATGATCTCATTAGTATTAATATTTCTATGAGTTTTTTTATGAATAATATATACTATTATAAATATTACTATTATAAATATTATAATACATATAATCCAGGGGACATAGTTAGACTTTTTTTTAGTAGCCTTCTTCTTAGTAGAACCTAAAGGTTTAGGTTCCATTTCAAAAGGATTATCATCAAGTTGAAAAGACATATTTTAAGTATAGAATTTTTTTATTTTTTAATATATTATTTTTAATAATATATTTATTTTTTAATCTTTTTAAACTTATCTACTTTGGTTAACCCATTTACTTCATTTTTCAGTTTTATCTCTATTATAATATGTAATCCACCAAGCAACACCAAGAACTATAATAGTAATAATTACTACAACAAAGATTTCTTCATTAATATTAGTAGTAGTTGCTGGAGTAATACTTGAACTAGGTACTTCTCAAGTATTATCAATTACTCCTACTCCAGGAGTAGTAGCAATAATTTTTCTATTATCACGACGATGTATAAATATAGCGATGATAATAAAGAATATAATTATTATTATAACGAATGCAAAAATACCAATCCACCCACTATTATTTTTTTTAGTAGATTTATTAGTAGATTTTTTCTTTTTATAATTTTTATTATTATTATAAGACATATTTTAAGTATATATTTTTTATGATTTAGAATATAATTTTTTACAACATTTTTCAAACTCTAATAATTCATCAATCCAGAGTTTATCAACATCTACGTTTTGATAATACTCTAATTTTTCACGTATTATATCTTGTTGTTTTTCTACTTTTTCTAAACCTTTTTTAGTGTAGCTAGAAGTAGGTACTTTTTTTAACAAACTATAATCTAAATTTAAAGCTTCTAATTGTTTTAAAATACTTTCTTTTGGTTCTTTTACTATAATTATAGTTTCTCCTAATTTTTTACCCTCTTCAAATCCTTTTACCACAGCTTTAATAAATTTATAACGATTTCTAATGTCAATAGTTTCTTTTTCTATAATCTCTATCATTTTAGTTATTCTTTTAGGATAATATTGTCGACGCCATTGAAACCAATATTCGATAAGTTTATCTACTCTTTTAAATATACGAGGGAAGTTATTTTCATCTAATATAGTCATATTAGTCATACCTAATCCGGATTTTAACCTAAGCTTTTTAAGAGTAGGTTTTTCCATTCCTTTTATATGAAATTCGATATTATTATTTCCACAAACATTTTTAAACATTTTAATTTCTTTCTTTTTATGCATAGGTTTTAATACAACTTCTTCATACCAACTGGGAAATCTTCCTATAGGTAATTCTGTAACAATTACCCATTCTTCTTCTTTACGTCCTTCTTTTATCATTCTATGTTCAAATTTCCCTTTAGTGATCATAGTTCTATTAGTTTCTGTTGAAAAAAATTCTGAAGCTCCTGGTTCTAATATATTCTTTTTTAATTTCTTAGTTATCTTTTTTCCATCTTCAGTAGTAGTAGTAATATCATATTTAAATACTACTTTAATATCACCAATAAAGTCTTTATACCACGGCACTAATTTTGGTAATTTTTCTTTTTTCAAACGCGCAATTAGCCATTTTACTATATGAAATGGATTGTAATTAGGTATTTTACTACTCCATCCTGTTCCTACCCCAGAAGAACCATTTATTAAAAATAATGGGACGATTGGAAGAAGATTTTTTGGTTCACAGATCTTACTCTCTTCTATAACATATTCCCATATATGAAAATCATCTTTATGAAAAACATATTGCCACCAAACCATTTTAGATACAGAAGTATATCTTGATTTACCAGCTTTAGTACCATTATTTTTTCTAGTACCAAATAGTCCCCCTTGAATAAAATATGGTAGATTATTAGATCCAGTAAAATCTAAAGCCATCTTTTCTATAGCACCTATAAGACTAGTATCACCATAATGATAATTAGTATTTTTTTTTGCTATTGTAGCTAGTGTATTTGTTCCTAACTCTATCCCGTTTTTCCATTTTTTTAAACATGTATACTGAATCTTTCTTCCACCCTCTTTATAACCATCAAGACCAGGTATTGTTCTATGTACATTAGCAAGAGAATGAAGTATAAGTTCTTTATCTATAAATGTAGAGATAGCTAATTTAGCTAGTTTTTCTAAATGTTTCTCTGGCTTATATTTTTTAAGCCAGAGTTTACGAATATTAGTATCTTTACCAAAAGCCATTTGAATAAACATATCTGTTTGTATATCAACTGTAAATTCTACTAAACGAGGTTTTATACTATCGCGTTGGACTTCTTCTTTTTTAGAAGAAGCTAAACCTTTACAATATTTAACTTGACAACCTTTAGTCAAGTTATTTTCAGCCCAATCATTAAATTTCCAAGTATAAAAGAAATCAAAGAACTTTTTTCCTTTTTTAACACGTATAATAGGAGTACGTAATAAGTACATTACTCCTTTTCTTTCAAATAACGATTTAAACATTTTCCAAAATAACGCTACTAATAAACAAGCGATGTGTATACCATCAACATCTGCATCAGCTAAAAATGTTATTTTACCGTATCTCATAGTAAGAAAATTCTTCTCTATCGTATAGTCCATATTCTCTCTTAATCCTATAGCTTTTTTAATATTAGAGTATATTACATTTTCGTTAAGTTTTAATATACCATCAATAGAATCCATAGCTTTGATCACATTGATAATTTTACCTCTTAAAGCTAAACTTCCAATATAATCAGATCTATTAATACCGCCATTAACTGCTATTGATCTAACATCAGAATAAATCTGTGCTGAATTACCTTCTACTAAATCAATAGTACAAAGATGTGATTTTTTACTACCGGCAAGTGGAGCATCAGATAAAGTATCCATATCATATATTATTCTATTCTTTTTACCATCAGTAGACTGAAGTATTTTTAATTGTTTTGCTTTAATGGTGTTGTTAAGTCTTTCAAGAAGCTTCCACTTTAACATTGATTTGATCTTATTTGGTGGAATAATAAGATGTGGTTTTGGATGATTAAGATAACCTTTCATTTGACTACGATATTTTGGCGCGTCCACATGACAAGTAACTACTATAGAAAGATGTGGACGAAGATCTCTAAGAGTAAGTTTAGATTTACGCCCTTGTTCTTTCATTTTTTCATTAAGATCAGGTAGTATTACATCTTTGATGCTATTAAGAATAGCATCAACATGTACTCCACCATCATATGTAATAAGCCCATTTACAAACGAAATGATAACGCTATTGTCTGGAGTATCATAGACACAAACTTCAATATTACTAAAATTTTCTTTTTCAGTATTAACAACATTATTTATACCAGTTTTAGTTTTAATTTCACCATTTTCAGTCCATTCAACATGTGTTAAATAATTAACTTGGTTTAAATCAGTCCCTGTAATCTTCATTATATATTCTTTAATATTCATAGGATCGAATTTTATACCATTACACCATACTGGAATTTTAGTAGTAAAAGCAGTGCTAATACAATGAAAAGTGTAAAGACCAATGAGATCTTCAGTGTAACCATCTTTATATATTTTATCAAAACGTTTAAAGTCTAAAAAATAAGTTATTTCAGTATATGTTTGTTCTGATTTATTAGTATCGTCAATTATAGGTTTAGTAACATCTATCATATTGTTACTCCATACTTGATAATAAGATTTATTTTGAACACCATCAACTAAATCAAGAATAAATTTAGTAGAATAAGTATTAACTAATTTAATACCATATCCATTAGTTCCAGCTACTCTAGTTCTATTTTCATCATCATAATTGGTACTAGTACCAATAACACCAAAGGCCATCTCTTGTACATATTTTTCAGTATTATTAAACTTTTTAATAGTGTATGGTTTACCAGTATTATAAACTATTACTTTCTTTTTAGTAATAGTTACTTTAATATATCCAGGGTCTATTTTTAATATTTGTGACTCTGATGCATTATCAGAAGCATTAGAGATTGCTTCTAAAAAGAATCTCTCTACACCTTCAGCTATAAGTACTTTTTTATACTCTATTTCATTAGTCTTAAAATTATAAATAAATCTCTTTACAGTATTAGCTAAAAGAGATCCAATAACTGCTCCAGGACGATGAAGAAAGTGCTCTCGTTGAGTCAAATGTTTTAATTCTTTATCTTTCATATTATTTTTTTATCTTAACGTTAATATTTTTTATCTTTATTTAATTTTGATATTCATTTTTTTCAGTAGTTGGTATATATGAAAAAATAATAAAAAATTATAAAGATAAAAAAATAATAAAAACTATAAAGATAAAAAAATAACAATAAAAATATGAAAAAAAGAGACTATATATTATTAATATTAACGGGTTATATTATAGGTACTGTAATAACAGCCGTAGTAACTATATCTATTAATGATAGAAATCGTAAAATATTATATATTTTATTGTTCATTATATCATATGGTTCAAAGCGATTAATAAAACATAAATTTAGTGATTTTATTAATCGCTTAAATTATTTTGATATTTTTTCCTTTGTAACGTCGTTCCTTAAAGGAAAAGACGATGTTAAAGAACCAGAGATAAAAACTACTATATATGATAAAAAAATACATATTACTTATACTCATCAAGGAAAAATTAAATATTTCTTGTTACCATATCAAAAAGACGAAGGAAATATTCTTAATAATAAGGTAGTATACTTGATAAATCAAGACAAAACAGAAATAGATGTAACGCAGATATCAGGGGTTCAATATCCTAATGCAAAAGAAATAGGAGGTATTTGTTATCGAGTCGTTGATACGGTAACCGATGAAGAAATAGAATGTCACAATCCTTATTTAATATAAATAAAATACGAATTAATTCGTATTTATTACTAAAAAATAAATTTTAATTATTTTAATTATATACTACTAAAAGATAAATTTTAATTATTTACTACTAAAAGATGAATTTCTCATCTTTTTGGTATGATTATAGACGATTGAAAAATTTATTAAAATTGTTTAATAGACGTGGAGGATTGAAAAAATATATACTAAAATATATGGTGTGTCCAAAAGAAAAAGAAAATAAAACTTTAATTAAAAATCATCGTAATAAATTAGTTGATATTAATTATAATGGAATATTGTATTATTATTCTCTTTCTACTAAATTAAGAAATGATATGTTTAAGTTTTTCAGTGATGGATCTCAGATAAAAATAGATTTTAACACTTTTAATAATGAATATATACCTCTTATTTATAAATGGGAGATAAAAATGAGAAATAGCTCAAGAAAAACAATACAAGAGATGTTTAAAATTGTTTTCCCTAAATCTGATAAACGATTAATAGATCTTGAAATTTTTAAAGGAAAATCTACTATTGTTACAAATTTTTATAAACAATATTTATACAGTGGAAAAAGAGGGTATGATACGTTATTATTTTGGCAAAAACATTGGCCTATTATAATAACGTATATCCTTACTACTAAAAAAAATTTAATAACTAAAACTAATATACTTAAAAATAATAAAGTTCTTAGTATGTCCTTTTAAATAGGTCTTCCTATATAATTTTAATATCTAAAATTAGATATTAACTATTTAGTTTTAAAATTTTGATACGCCATATTTAATGTTAAAGTTTTAGTTCTATCTACTTCATATTGATATAATGCTAAACTCTCTTTCTCAGTTAATATAATATCAGCCGTTTCATAAAGAGTTGGTTTATATAATACACCATTTAAATATTGAATAAATTGATATTCAATATTTTTTAATAACTTATAATTTAAAAATGATACAACTCCAAACATTTTCTGAAAAGAAGATAGATCACTGGGATTTACAAATAACTTAGTGGCTAAATATAAACATAATCTTATTCCTAATCTAGTTTCTATCTTTATATTTGAGTTTAATAATTCGGTATATATACGTAGTGAATGAAACATGATTCGTGTTGGGTGATATTTCTTTTTCATTGAACTAATATATTGATGAATTAATATGGCTGCTTTATAACGTAATTTCTGTTTTCTTAAATCATTTAATACTGTTAATTTATATTCTGGTGAGATTATTTTTTTAGTCTTAGTTTTTTTAATTTTATCAAAGAATGGATGATTTATAGCTTGTGTAGCAGTGTATCTCTCCCTAGGATCTAGAACTAATATATATGAAAGTAGATCTAAAAGCTGTTTATATGACCCCGGTGATTTATTAAACTCAGTAGAATCAAAATCTAACATCTCTCCAATGTTAGAATTTTTATTAGATTTAATATATTTTCTATATTTTGCCTTAGGATCGAGATAATTTAGAGTTTTCTTTTTTATTTTTTTTGGGAATCTAGAGAAAATGTGTCTTGCTAAGATGTTATTAGATACGTCTTTTTTGTCTAAAGTGACAAAAGTTAATTCATTACCTAATAATATAGACATTATTACACATGCAAATGACCAAATATCAGATTTGGTAGTATAATTAGTTAATCCAAAAGCAATTTCTGGTGCTCTATATATATACGTTACACATCCTACTGGATCTTTTTTCTCTTGTATGGTGTGATTTAATGCTCCACCGAAATCACACCACTTAGTAACCATACCATTTTTAGTCTTTATTTGTATAAAATTATTTATTTTAATATCTCTATGTATAATATCAAGTGAATGCATATATTCTAATCCAAAAAGAAGATCTAACATCATCTTCTTTTTGGATTTCCATTTAATTCGTCGATCTGTCATCATACGAGCTCCATCGCGTATACCTAAAGGCATTATAATACTAATGCTATCGGGTTTGCTCGTATCAGTATCTGTCATATCAGTCATACCAGTCATACCAGTAAATACTTCCTTATCAAGACGTATACTAAGAATATTTACAATATTCTCATGATTTAAACGTGACATAAAATCTATTTCTTGTATAGAACCTATAAAATTTCCTCTTCCTGTTTTATAATTTCGCTTTACTGCTACTATTTTTTTTATATTATTAAATAACATTTCTATACGATATACATCTCCATAAGCACCACCAGCGATATGATAAGCGTCCTTAGTACTTATAATTATATTTATGGCTTCATCATCCATTTTTGTTTTAACTTCAGTTAACATTTTATATTGTATATTTTATCTTAATATCATTTAATGATAAGAAGATCGTATTTAATTCGAAATTAGAACTATTAAACTTAGGAATAAAATCGTCAATAAAGAAGAGTGATATATCACTTTTTAGTCTCCCTTGATACTTTAAACTTAAAGCAGATATAATAACATTAAGAGTAGTATTAATATTTGAATTGACTAAACCTAATAATCTTAAACGTCTAAATTCGTTTATTTTTTCTCTAGAATTCAAATTTAAAATAAAATATTTATCATTAATCTCTTTAACGTATTGATTATTGCTGTAAGGAAAAATAATATTATAACCAAGAGTTCTAACATCGTCTATATTAATACTCATTTCAGATGGTAGACGATGTATTGTTTTATCCCCGGAAAGATCACCAGAAAGATCACCAGAAAAATAAAATTTTGGGAAAGCAGAATCTAAAGTATACTGATATGTATGTAAAGAAGAGAATATATCTATCAATTCCTCTCTAGTAACTTTTTCTAATGTATGATCATCATAAAAAATAAATCCCTGATTACCACACACATAAGCATTTGTAGCTATATCTATTAATACATTTTTAGTCGATAAATAACGATTTATAATAACTTTAAGACTAAATGTGTCTAGTCTTAATTGTTCATTAAGACTACCAGCTATAGCTACGGGCACAATATCAATATCAATAGAAACTTTATTGTCTAAGTATAATTCTTTATAAAGTGAGATTTGACTACATTCTTTACATTCATAAAATGCTTCTAATTTATTATTTTTAGTTAATTTAGTATTACATAAACGATCTACTGAATAAAATCCAGACTTTTGTAAAAAATCCGTTATTTTAGTTATATTCTCTAGTGTAGATATAATATTATTTGATTTTTTACGATAATCACTAAAAAAATCAAATATAGAATTTATTTTACATCCTATTTTCATATTAACCTGGTAATAAGAATAAAATAAATATATTTATTTTATTCTTATTTTAAATAGTATTTTTTTTATTAACATTGTTTCTCCCACTCTTTACAAAAAGAATTTAAATTAATCTTTTCATTAATTTTATTTGATAACAAAATTACTTTAGTTGAACATACTGGTATATAAGAATCACTATAATAATCATAATGTTTATATTGATCTTTAAATAAAGATTTTTCATCTTTATAAAATCTGTTCTTAGTTAAATCTTCATCTAAATTATATATAGATGGTATATTAATGATAATAGTAATTTCTGGTGTATTGGTTAAACATTCAATTAATCTGGTGATCATTTTTTGAACTAATTTTATATCATAGGGTGGATTAGCCAAATAATTACCAGAAGGAATCTTAGAAGTAAAAAAATTACCTCTAGAACCAAAATATTTCTCTTCTTTAAATGGACTATAATAATTTTCAGAAATAGTATTAAGAGGAGAACCAAATAATTCTGTTAATTTATAATTATCAATTAACTTAGGGGGAAGAGAACAATGAGCATTATTATTACCGATGCTTTTATATCGGTATATTAGTAAAAATACAAGTTTATTAAATAATGATTCATCGTGATTATATCTTTGACTAAGTCTTCTATATTGTTTATGTGTAATAATCACCTGATCTTTTCGTTCTATAAAAGAAACACCGCTATTTAATGTCTTTTTATATACTTTTAAATAATAACATTTGTTTATTATCTCCATATTATATATTTTAATATTTAAATCTAAATCTAAAAGAGAATGTTTAATTGTTTTAAATACGTCTGGTGCAACACTTTCTCCATCTATCAATTCATGATTTATGGGGATCGTACGACCAATACATAAATCATCAAATAAATCAATATCGAGCTGTCTTATAAAATCAGAATATAAGAGATTATTATCATAATTAAAAACATCTATTCCTCTGGATATAAAATCAAAAATACTTTTACTGATGGTATCTCGAAAATAATTAATACCTTTTTTATTCATAATACTACTACTATAATTAATATTAGAATAAAAAGTTTTAATAATTAATTTAGGTAATATATAATATATTTTTTTAAATACTCGAATGGTGTTTACTTTAGTCCATATATCATTATTAATTTTAACCGTGTCATTAAGGGAGAAATAATCAATTGATGGTGGAGAAATACTCCAATGTCGTTCGTGACCCCTTTTATTTTTAGGAATAGCATATGAGTCACTATACCGTCTTCTATTTCTATTATTTTTAAAATCCATAATTATATATATATTTTCATTGGTATAAATATATAAGATTTCAATTTTGTTATAATCAACATATTAAGTATAATTAAAAGTATTATTATTTTAATTAAAGTATTATTATTTTATAAGTATATATTTAAAAATTAGTTTATATTAAAATAGAAAACTAACGAAAAAAATGAAAATTTTAATATTAATAATTATTATACTCCCGATAGTTTTATCGGAACCATGTAGTATAAGTATAACAGATCCAGGTGATAACACCATTTATGATTGTCATAATAATAATACTGATAGTTTTTTCACCAGTATATACGGTTTAATATCAAATGAGAATTTATTTAATATTACTTTTATATTTACTGGTGAAATTAATATCACGGTACCAACAAATAGTATTAATATAGCTCCTAATAATATTATTTTTGATACAATATCATGTGATTCTTTTCCAGATTTTGGAAATTATAATTTTACGATATTAGCAGAAAATAATAATGGAAGTTGTGAAGATACACACCAGATAGGTATTAGAACAAATGAATCATGTATTGTTAATATTACTTCTCCAGTAGAAAATGAAATAATAATCTGTGATACTGAGAATTGGTTAAATTTTACGGTAAGTGTACAAAAAAATGATATTTATGAAATTATAATATTAATTAATAATATACCTATAATACAATTACAAGAAAATATTATAGGAGAACGTCAATTTAATATTAATAATATATGTTCATCATTATTCGATAATATTAATGGATCAACTTCAATATTAATCCATGTTTCTCCGATAATTGATGTTAGATGTACTAATGATGTCAATGTTATAATTATTAATAACATTACGGCTCCTACTGATGCTCCTACCACAGTTCCTACTACGGTTCCTACTGATTCTCCTACTACGGTTCCTACTGATACTCCTACTAAACCAAATCATGGTAGTTTAATCATCTCTATTATCTTCTTAATAACAGTTATACTTATCTTCTTTTTAATTTTATGTGTAATGATAGTAGTGATAAAATTATTTAAAAAAGAAAAATGTGATGATGAAACTGAAATGGAAAGTTCTTCTAAAGAATGTGAAGAAGAGAGTGAAGAAGAGAGTGAAGAATCAGAAGAAAGCGAAGAATGTGAAGAATCAGGAATAATTGAGTATCAACTAGATGAATCAGATGATTAATCTTAAAATAATAAAAAGATCTGATTATATTTTAAAAATAATATTTTAATTAAAATATTACTAATTATATAAAAAATAGTATATTTAAAATAGAAAACTAAAGAAAAAAATGAAAATTTTAATATTATTAATTTTATTAATACCGTTAGTTTTGTCTGAAACATGCAATTTAGATATTATATCACCATTATCAAATGATGATATATTCTGTGATAACTCATTTCCTATTAATTATAATTTAACTACTGACTCAATTGATACATTTAATATTACTTTGCTTTATACTGGAGCTTCTAATGGATCAATAAGATTAAATATAGCAACTGCAGGAATTTCTTTTGATAATGTTCCTTGTTTTGAAATAACAAAAGATGGTGCATATAATTTTACACTATTAGCTACAGTTAACAATATATCATGTAGTGATACTATAGAAATAGATTATATTAGAAAATGTGATCTTAATACAATTAATATTATTAATTGTTATAATGATAATGGCAATGACATTATGAATGTTATTTTTAGTTTATTTGCAAGTGATAATAATTTATATAATATCACTTATGTATTTGTTGGTGAAATAAATATAACAATACCAACTTCCAGTATTAATATAGCTCCTAGTAATATTATTTTTGATACAATATCATGTGATCCTTTTCCAGATTTTGGAAATTATAATTTTACGATATTAGCAGAAAATAATAAAAGTTCTTGTGAAGATACACAAGAGATAGAGATTAAAAAAAACGAATCATGTATTGTTGATATTACTTCGCCAGTACCAGAAAAAGTAATAATCTGTAATAATGGTGATTGGTTAAATTTTACTATAAACGTACAAAAAAATGATACTTATAATATTGTCATCACTTCTAGCAATAGCAATAGTGATATTATTAATATTGACTCAGTAAATATAGATGGAGAACAACAATTTAATATTAGTGATATATGTTCATTACTTTATTTTGGTGTTAATGAAACTGCTAGTATTCAAATAGCAGTTATTACAAATACTCTTAAATGTATTAGTAATGTTAATGTTACAGAAGAATTTGGTACTAAAACATGTGATATACAATTTATATCACCTAGTGATAACGATATTATATTTTGTGATGATAGTTTTCTTATTAATTATAATTTAACTTCTAATTTTATTGGTTTATATAATATCACTTTACTTTATACAGGAGCTTCTAATGGATCAATAATATTAAATCCTGAAGCTCCAGGAACCCATTTTGTTAATATATCATGTATATTAACAAAAAATGGAATCTATAATTTTACTTTATTAGCTAATTATGATAATACGACTTGTAGCGATAGTGTAGGGATAGATTATACTAAAAAATGTGAATTAAATATAATTATACCTGAAAATAATACTATTAGTGATTGTTATAATAATAACACTAATAATATTATTTTAAGTAAATTGAATTTGTTATCTGGAGATGACAATTTATATAATATTACTTATGTATTTACTGGAGAAGTAAATATTACTGTAATATTTAATAATATAGCTCCTGCTCCTGATATTTTTAATATAATACCATGTGATTCTTTTCCAGATTTTGGAAATTATAATTTGACGGTATTAGCAGAAAATAATAAAAGTTCTTGTGAAGATACACACCAGATAGGTATTAGAACAAATGAATCATGTATTGTTGATATTACTTCACCAGTACCAGAAGAAATAATAATTTGTAATTCTAATACTTGGTTAAATTTTACTGTGAGTGTACAAAAAAATGATACTTATAATATTGTCATCACTTCTAGTAACAATAATAGTAACAGTATCACTATTGACTCAGTAATAGATGTAGAACAACAATTTAATATTAGTGATATATGTTCATTACTTTATTTTGGTGTTAATGAAACAGCTAGTATTCAAATAACAGTTAGTACAAATATTCTTAAATGTATTAGTAATGTTAATGTTACAGAAGAATTTGGTACTAGAACATGTGATATGAAATTTATATCACCTAGTGATAATGATACTATTTTATGTGATAATAATTTTGATGTTAATTATAATTTAACTTCTAATTTTATTGGTTTATATAATATCACTTTGCTTTATACAGGAGCTTCTAATGGATCAATAAAATTAATTTCTAAAAGTCCAGGGATTAATTCTGATAATCCATTATGTAGTTTATCAAAGAATGGAATCTATAATTTTACTTTAGTAGCTAATTATGACAATACAACTTGTAGCGATAGTGTAGAGATAGATTATATTAAAAAATGCGATCTATTTATAAAGGTACCAGAAAATGATATTATTATTGATTGTTTTCATAATAATACTAATAATTTATTTACCATTTTATATGGATTATTATCGAATGATAATTTATATAATGTTACTTACATATTTACTGGAGAAATAAATATTACAATACCGTCAAATAATATTAATATAGCTCCTAGTAATAATATTATTGATACAATATCGTGTGATTCCTTTCCAGATTTTGGATATTATAATTTTACGATATTAACAGAAGATAATGATGGAAATTTTTGTGAAGATACACACCAGATAGGTATTAGAACAAATGAATCATGTCTTATTAATATCACATCACCAGCAGAAAATGAAATAATAATCTGTGATAATATTAATACTGAGAATTGGTTAAATTTTACAGTAAGTGTACAAAAAAATGACACTTATCTTATTGATATTTTATCTATTCCAAATAATATAAATTTTGAAGAAGATATTAATGATGAACATCAATTTAATATTGCTAATATTTGTTCATCGTTACTATTAAATAGTAACAAATTAACAAATATTAGAATATTTGCCAATACAGGTATTATTTTTAATAATCTATTATGTATTGGTAATGTTAATATTGAAGTTATTCATAATATTACTGCTCCTACTTTAGCTCCTACTTTAGCTCCTACTTTAGCTCCTACTACGGTTCCTACTTTAGCTCCTACTACGGTTCCTACTTTAGCTCCTACTATAGCTCCTACTTTTGCTCCTACTACGGTTCCTACTTTATCTCTTACTACGTTTCCTACTTTAGTTCTTACTATATCTCCTATTATTGTTTTTACTAAGTTTGTTACTATATTTTTTACTACTTTTTTTACTTTAGT
>SDBT01008567.1_pt1 | contig 16689 bp, 11 predicted proteins | sample 2277101 | NCBI WGS metagenome assembly SDBT01 (sample SAMN10404973, study PRJNA504765) | marine sediment metagenome | isolation source: marine sediment core GS10_PC15, 103 cmbsf | place: Arctic Ocean: Southern Knipovich Ridge | collected 2010
AGCGTTGGTGTCGGTGAAGAAGTAGGGATAGGTATGGCTGTCGTAGATGATCGGGCTCCCAATGATATCGGCAGTGTAGGCTTGGAGCGCTCCGTAGAGGATCGCTTGCAGACCCTCGATTTCGTAGTAGATACCCTCCGTCACGTAAAAGCCGTCGCCATCGTAGTCTGCGAGCGAGCCCTCGAGCCTTGCGGCCTTCAGCTGGTTCACTTCAGAGACACCCGGATGACAGGCGGCGCACTCATCGACGCGCACCTCGAGCGTGTGAGGATCGTGGCAGCCGACACAAGTGTCGAAGTCCTCCACGTGAGCGAACTTGGCGTCGTAGGTCTTGCCGGCATATTGGTAGCCACCCTGTGCGAGGGCTCCATATTGGGTGGCGGCCGCGGCGAAATAGTGAACGTTGCGGAAGCCTAGATCGGCGCTTACGACGTCGTCGCTTTCGACAGCGGCGGACTCAATCCTCGCGTTGACGCTCACCGTTGACTCGCGCCCCTGGTGGCATTGCATACATTTCGCCTCAGCGCCCAAGCCGACGATTTCCAAACCGGACGGCATCGTTACGCTATCCATAGCGATCGTTGCCTCATTGTGACAGGCGATACAGGTGATAACGCCCGGCTCTGGGGCATTATCGATCGTACCCGCCTCCGTCCCATCGACCCCGAGGAAGTCAAGGAAACCGGCGCCACTGTGGCACTTGGCGCAGCTTTCCGACACCAAGGGTGGATCGTCTTCATCCCAATGGATGAAGGCTTCGGCGGTCGCATCGGCGTGCCCGGATGACGTCCATTGAGCCTCGAATGGTATCTCTGGATGACCGTCGTCGGCAGCGCACAGCAGCGCGCCGCCAAGCACGAGCACCACGAACATCAGAAGAATCAGCATCCCGCGGTTCTTCACTCCGTACCTCCTTGGCGAGGAGCCTGTGCACCTCGCTTAAACCTACGGCGGACTGAGGGCCCAGTACGCCTCCCACCTCTAGTGAAAAACACCGTATCAGGTGTCCAGGACGCCTGATTCGCTTACACGTGAGGTCCTTTGGTTCTCACACCCCGGCCGGTGTTCCCCACGATATGACGAACAACCGGACGGTCACGCTGCTAACCTACCATGCAAAGGCAATGAAAGTCAACTACCAACCACTGTTGTCAGGATTCATTACTCCATCTACCAGAGGCATTCGGACCATGAGAGACAGTCTTCCGCTGGCGGGGCGGAGCCATGCGGCCAGAAGAAGGCGGAGGACATTCGATAGTAATGGGTGCGAAAGAAGGAGCGGGGCGCAGAGCGCCCCGCCCTAAAAGAACTCGTGAAAGTCCTCGGATCGTTCTACGGTCGGGTGTAGCCACTCACATCCGCTCCGAGATCAGCGATGCTGTCAACCAGCAGCTGAATCGCATACGTCGGATTGTGGGCGTAGAACCCGGCTTCCTTGGCTACCAACTGGTAGTTGTAGGCTGCTTTGAGCAGACGAGGCGTCCACGCCCCGAATCTCTCTCCGGCCCCGTCAAACCAGTAGGGATAGGAATGCGCGTCGTACACCAACTCCATGGACTCGAGGGCGACGAGAAGCGCCTCATGCAGCGTCTCGATTTCGCCCTTGACACCTTCGGCCACGTCGCCGTCGCCGTCGTAGTCAGTCGTACCCATGCGGATTGCACCCGCATCCTCGACCCCAGGATGACAAACACAACCCTCGAGCTTCAGCTCGAGCGAGTGCGAGTCGTGGCAGGCTGCGCAGGCGTCGAATCCGCTGGCGTGAGCGAATGCACCGACGTATGTATTGCCTTCGTACTCGTAGCCGACATTGGCAACGCTTCCCTCGCGGGTCGCACCGGCGGCCGCGTAGTGGACGTTGATGAAGCCTTGTCCCTCGATCACGGCATCTGCGTCAACGCCCTCAGCGGCAGCGGCAACAGCACCCCCGTAAGAGCGTCCCTGGTGACACTGGACACACGGAGCCTCAGCGGAAACCACGTCAACGACCGCACCGGACGGGAACGTCACGGTAGACAGAGCATCCACGGAATCGTTATGACACGTGCCACACTCGATGACGCCGGGCTCGGAGTCATTATCTACCACACCGGCCTCCGTGCCGTCTTCACCGAGATAGTCGAGATAGCCAGCTCCGGAATGGCACTGGCCGCAACGCGCCGGTACTACAGCCGGATCATCTTCATCCCAATGGGCAAATCCCTCCGACTCACGGTCGGCATGAGGGGATGAGGCCCAAGCGTCTTGCGGTGTGTCTGCGAAAGCGACAAAGGCCGCAAGGCACATGATCGCTGCCAGCAGTATCGCAAGTTTCGTCTTAGCCATAAGTTCAATACCTCCCAAAATATTGAGGCTAACCTGTCAAACAGTCATTGTCGAAAGCACTCGAGATGCGCTCTGCGGCCCCCTTTCCCCTTGACCGAAAGCCCTGGGTGAACAGTACCCAATGGGTACGAACCTGTAAGCCACTATTATCAAGTATTGTACTGCGAACTGTAGGTAGGGTTCAACCCTGGAAGAGCGTTCAATCGAGAGTGTGAGCTATCGCACTACGTACTGTGGCACGAGAGAATGGGATTGCCTGGTACGGACAGTGAACAGAGAAAGGGACAGGACTATGTTCCGTCCTGTCCCTCAAGCTCTGCTCTTGTTAAGAGCAGATTGTCGTTTTACGGTCTGGCGTAGGCGCTCGCGTCTGCTCCAAGATCGGCAATGCTGTCGATCAGGATCTGGACCGCGTACTTGGGATTGTGTGCGTAGAAGCCGGCTTCCTTGGCCACCAGTTGGTAGTTGTACGCCGCCTTCAACATGCGAGGCGTCCACGCGCCAAATCTCTCTCCCGCCCCGTCAAACCAGTAGGGATAGGAATGTGCGTCGTAAACCAGATCCAGGGACTCGAGGGCGGCGAGAAGCGCTTCATGCAGCGTCTCGATTTCGCCTTTGACACCTTCGGCCACGTCGCCGTCGCCGTCGTAGTCGACCGTGGACATGCGAATCGTCGCCGGATCTTCGACAGCGCCGTGACAGACACAACCCTCGAGCTTCACCTCAAGTGAATGCTGGTCGTGGCAGGCTGCGCAGACGTCGAATCCACCGGCGTGGCCGAACTCACCAACGTAGTCCTGGCCGGCGTATTCGTAGCCGACGCCCGAGACGCTTCCCGCACGGGTTGCACCAGCGGCCGCGTAGTGAACGTTGATGAATCCCTGACCCTCGATTGCCGTGTCTGCGTCAACGCCCTCAGCAGCGGCGTCAACGGCTCCCCCATACGAACGTCCCTGGTGACACTGAACGCAGGGAGCCTCAGCGGAAGCCACATCAACGACCGCACCAGACGAGAACGTCACGGTGGTGAGTGCTTCAACAGCGTCGTTGTGGCAGGAATCGCAGCCAATCACACCGGGCTCGGCGTCGTTGTCCACTACGCCGGCTTCGGTTCCGTCTGCTCCAACGAAATCGATGAAACCGGCACCACTGTGGCACTTGCCGCACCGTGCCGGTACGACGGCGGGATCGTCCTCGTCCCAATGAACGAATGCTTCAGACTCGGCGGCGGCATGTGGGCCGTTTGCCCAGGCTTCTTGCGGTGTATCTGCGAAGGCGACAAAGGCACAAAGGCACAAAATCGCCGCCAGCAGTAACGCAAGCTTAGTCTTAACCATAGGTACTGTACCTCCCAGAATCATTTGGCTAGCCTGTACTTCAATAGTGACTTCACAACAGATTTGCGTCGGTTGCCTCCTTTTTCTACCTACCCGCGATAGATTATGGCGGGCGAAGAGTTCTGGATCTGGTTATCCAAATACTTTACTACGCCGAATATCAACTTTCAATCAAGGATTGGCTGTTGTTGTCGTGCTTTGATTGCAGGTCCGCGAAGGATTAGGGGACGTACCCTTCACGGACCTGCGTCATGGATGGCGCGGCTCTCAATCGCGTCTTGCGGAACTCGACTAGGATTCACCGACCCCATGGCATGCCGTGCATGCTTCGTCGACGATTCCCTCGTGGGACGACGGAACCGCTAGCGCGCCGGCCGCGTGACACATCAGGCACTGATCGCGGCCTTCCAATGTGTGAGAAATTGCAGGGATGGCAAGCTCCTGCACAGGGTCAGGCGTCGAGCTGGACAAGTGACATGCCACACAGGCTTCGTCGACGATAGCCTCGTGTGATGCTGGAACGGCCAATGCACCGGTCTGATGGCACATCAGGCACTGTTCTCGGCCCTCTAATGTGTGAGAGATTGCGGTAACGACGCGTTCTGCGGACACGGGCTGTTCTGCGGATAGAGTCGGTGTCGGCGCGGGGGCAGACACTGCCTCCTGAGCTGACGGCGAACTCGGCAGGGAGTGACACGTCGTGCAGTCTTGTGGGATCGAATCACCCACCGCGGCTACGTGGTCCCCGTCGTGGCATCGGAAACACCCGGGAGACTCGCTGTGACCAAGGTTGTCGGCGTAGACATCCCATGTCAGGTTCATCTCGGGGAAGACGGTCGTGTGGTAGATCTCCTCGAGGGCCTCGACGGCACTCTCGACACTCGCGCTCATCGACTCGTAGGTCGTCGGATACTCGGACCGGTAGAAGTCGGCCAGATCCGCCATCCGCTCGATTCCTTCCTCCTGGGAGGGATACGAGCCAGAGAGCAGAGCTATGGCCTCCCGCTTAACGAACGGAAGTTCGGCGTCGATTCGGCCATCGGCAAGAGCCTCATCCAACACCAGCTCCGGGTTACGGAATTGGTGCGCGGCTCGGTTGTGGCAGTCGAGGCAATCCATCTCCTCCCGAGATAGGGCTCGCAGTTCGTCAGCGGACAGATCGGATCCTCTGTCGATGTATTCGACTAAAGCTCCGTCCTCCTCTTCGACCGCTACCCAGGGGATCTCCTGGTGCAGTTCGTCGGTGCTCGCATACCACACGGTGTTTTCCACGTGCCAGTGGGCTCCGGCTGCTTCAGCTTGATTCCTGTCGCCGATGTAGACGGACATGATCGTCTGCGTCTCGGTGTTGTTCTCGTCCTCGGCAAATCGGCTGATCAGATGCACCCTCTCGGGATACTCTTTCTCCGGCCAGTGGCACTGCTCGCAGATCACATCGGCCGGCTTGAGACGTTCCACCGGCAGCTCGGTCGGCCGGTCGTACGAGTTGGCGATCAAGCTGACGAGCTCTGCGATTCCGAGGATCTTGGCCTCCACCTTTGGCCACAGCCCAGGTCCGATGTGGCAAGTTCCGCACTCGACGCTGGCATGAGGTGATTCCTCATGCGCGATGCCCTGCGGTCGATTGGGATGGCACAACGCGCCGCAGAACCAATCCCCTTCTGTAACATGGTCGAAATAGAACGCTGCTGCTACAACAACGACCGCTCCGACGACAACGATCGCTCCCCAAAATACGAGTCGTCGAAACTTCCATGCGTGGCGTTCACTAAACTGCCTGCCCAGATTTCGAAGTCCACTCATCTCTTCCCCCTATTAGCCATTCGTTCGAAGCGGAGCAACCACGGCCCACGCCGGGTTCCCGCCTATTCCTCCCTGTCCTCTGCAAACTCGGTCAATGCACCCAACGCGTCCCGTGCGGCAGATGGTACCAGCACGGCCAGCTGTTCTTTGGCCGCTTTCGAGTACTCCCTCGTCCGCCGGTTCGCGTAATCGAGCGCCCCTGTGCTCTCCAGGAGGTCGAGCACCGAGTCCCGATCCTTGCTCATGAGGATCTCATGCGCCTCCTCGGATTCCGAGAGGGCGTGTAACATCGCCAGACTCATCTTCTCTTGATCCAGATCTTGTACTACCGGCTTCCCCAGGCGCCAGCTACTCCCGACCAGGTCGAGCACGTCATCCCTCAGCTGGAATGCGACACCGAAATCGTACCCGTAGTCTCTGAGCGCGGTTCGCACCTCCGGAGATCCTCCGGCGACGATCGCACCGAGTTCGGCGCAGGCCGAGAACAGCGATGCGGTCTTTCGTCCCACGACCTCCAGATATTCCTCTTCGGTGAGCTGGCCTTCGCTCTGAGTCGCCGTCTGAAGAGTCTCTCCTTCGACCAACGCGATGCAGGCCTCCCCCAGCACCCGAATCACGTCCGCATCAAACCCTGCAACAATGTCAAGCACCTTGAGAAAAATGAAGTCGCCGGTGAGGAGAGCCAGCGTGTCCCCCCATCGGGCATTGATCGTCGCACGACCACGGCGCATCTCGCTGTGATCGTTGATGTCATCATGCACAAGAGACGCGGTATGAATCAGTTCCACAGCCGCCGCAAGAGGTGTAACGCGAGATAGATCGTCACCGCCGGCCGCTTCGTACGCCAAGAAGACCACCCGGGGGCGAAGTCGTTTTCCCCCTGCACTCACAATATGTGTGCAGGCCTGCTTCAGGAGAGGTACGTCGGTCGATGTGAGATCGCGAAGCATCTCCTCGACCTGCGTCAGCGCACTTTCAAGGCCGCTGCTCGTCTCGATGATCATCAGAAGAAGCCGGCCACGACATACCCGGCACACAGAAGCAGTCCGGTAACGAGGTGGATCTGGATCGTCGCCGCGCTCACCGGAATCAACTTCGGTGTGTCGCTGTGATGGCGGTATGCTCCGCGGACCGCTCGGAATGCAAGCGGTAGCGAAAGAAGTCCGAACAGCAGTGTCAGTGGCAGAACGCGTGCACCGACGGCCGCCAGGATTGCCACGTAGGAGGCGCCAACCAGGGCGGCGTAGCCCCACACCGCGCGCTCCCGTCCGAGCACGACAGGCAGGGTCTTCTTCCCGACGCTGCGGTCGGCTTCCACGTCGTGAAACTCGTTGATGTAAAGCAAGGCGGTGATCAAGAACGCCACCGGCAGCGATACGTAGAACGCTTCGAGCGTCAATCGTTGGGTCTGTACGAAGTAGGCTCCCAACACGGTGATCGGTCCGCAACCGATCCCGACGGCGAGTTCCCCGGCCCCCGGGAAGCGCTTGTAGAGGTTGAACGGAGGCGCATTGTGGAAGAATGCAAGGAAGACGCCGATTGCGCCCAGGGCGAGGATCGTCCAGCCTCTTGTCGCTGCAAGGTATAGGCCGATCCCGATTCCGATGGCATAGAACGCGAGAGCAGCCAGGAGTACGGTTCTCGGCTTCAGAATGCCGTCTTGGATCGTTCGACTGCCACCGCTGAATGGAGTCAGGTTTCGGTTCGCGGCATCGGTTCCCGAGCGGTGGTCGAAGTAGTCGTTGCTCATATCGAACGCAGCGTTGATCGCAACGGTCCCAACCAGGGCCGCTACGAACAGCCCCCAATTGATGCCTCCGTCATGCCAGGCGATCGCGGTGCCAAGAAGGACAGGAACGATGGTGGCAGTGAAAAAGGGAGCCCGGGTGATTCTAACGAAGTCTCGCAGTACCACCAGACGCCTCCCTCCCCTCAAAACGCCAGAAGCTTAGACCAGAACCCGGATCGTGTCAAGGACAACCATGACTTCGGCCCGTTGTCTGGTGCCTTCGAGTTACGCCTGTAACCGAGCCTTGCGGGGCTCTTATGCCGCGGCGTCGAGGATGTCGGGGACCCGTTCCTCTTTGCCGATTGCCATGATGTGAACCCCGTCGCACATCTTCTCTTCCCGCAGCTGCCGGATCATCCGCCCGGCGATGCGGATGCCGGTTTCAATCCGGTCGTCCTTGCTGGCGGTGCTCATCTCGTCGATGAGTTCCTCGGGGACGAAGATGCCCGGTACGTTCTTGTTCATGTAGCGGGCCATACCCGTAGAGACCAGCAGCACGATCCCGGCCATGATCTTCACGCCGTCGCGTCCGGCCTTCTCCATGAACCGCCTGAAGTTTTCCAGATCGTAGATCGCCTGGGTCTGGATGAACTTCGCTCCGGCCGCGATCTTCTTCTCAAACTTGATCATCTGCGGCTCGATCGGATCGGCTTCGGGTGTAACCACAGCTCCCGGGAAGAAATCGGTTGCTCCCTGCAATTCTGCGCCGGAGAGATCAGTTCCATCGTTGAGCAATCCCACCGTCTGCAACAATTGGACGCTGTCGAGATCGAACACCGGCCGTGCCTGTGGGTGATCGCCGACCGAGACGTAGTCGCCGGTTAAGCAGAGCACGTTGTTCACACCGAGGACGGCAGCCGACAGCAACTCCGATTGCAGTGCAAGACGATTGCGGTCGCGGCATGTCAGCTGGAGAATGGGCTCACCGCCGCGGTCGAGTATCAGACGGCAGACGGCCAGCGAACCGATCCGCATCACCGAGCTCTGGTTGTCGGTTACGTTCAGGGCATCCACCTTGTCCTTAAGCAGATCGATGTGATGGATCATCTGCGCGATGTCAGTCCCTTTGGGAGGACCGATCTCCGCGGTGACCACGAAATCCTTCTCAGAGAACGCATTCATGAACGCACTAGCCATCTGACTGCTCCTCCTCGTCTTGAGCCTGCTCGAACGCGGCGTGTGTGTACTTGCCCGGCTTGGCCATGACGCTGAAGTCCTTGGGCGGCTGGATCTCTCTCATCGAATCCAATCGTCCAAGTTTCTCCAACTTCTTGTAGATCAGCGTCCAGGCGCAGTCGTTGTCCGCATCGACCTCGCACTTTCCATGATCCGTCCCGCCGCACGGACCGTTGAGCAGGTTCTTGGCGCAGATCGTCATCGGGCAGATCCCACCCGTTTGGTCGAGGATACAGTCCTCGCATGCCATGCACCGTTGCGTCCAGACTCCCGCCCCCTCCGCCACGCCGATGAACAGCGTGTTGAGAGCCGGCAGGACGATCTTGTCGTCGAACCGCTCCGCCAAGAACTGGACGCCCGCACCGCATGCGGCGGAGATCACGACGTCGTAACGATCGATGTGCTTCTCCAGCTGATCGAGATACTCCGTGTCGCATTGGCGGGTGATCGTGATCTCGTCGACGACTCGCTCTCTCTCGTCCAGTTTGGCCTTCATTCTCAGCTGGGCGGCGAGCAATTCGACTTCTTTCTCACCACCGGCCATACACACCGCCACGCAGGTGCCGCAGCCGACCACGAGGATCTTCTCGAAATCACCGGCCATCGCCTCGATCTGCTCCAACGGCTTTCGTTCCGCGACAATCATGATTGCACTCCCGTTTCATTCCGGTTCGTCCCCGCGACCTCTCGCTCCTCTTGACGAATCAGTCGACCGAGCCTCGCCTCGGGCAACGAGGAGCCGTTGTCAATCGGTTGGGGGAGCTTCCCTCCTGCATTCCGCCGTACCGCATTCCGTAAGGGGTTGGGGCCGAGTTTGCGAGCACGGTCGGTCATCTCGTTGGCCCGTTGTGCAAACAGCGGCCCGGCCGACGCGGGGATGTGGAAGAACTCGAGACGCTCCGGTTCGAGCCCCGTCTCGGCGAGCAGCCTCTTGGCATGGGCCACTGTCTGAACCGCTTGAAGGTTTCCCTCCAGGAAGTGGCAATCGCCGACGGCACAGCCGGCTACGTAGACGGCGTCAGCGCCGTTCTCGAACGCTCGCAGCAGCAACAGCGCGTCGATCTTCCCGCTACAGAGAATCTTAATCACGCGAACGTTGGGGGCATACTCGAGGCGCATCGAGCCGGCAAGATCACCCGCGGTGTAGGCGCAGTACGTACAGCAATAGGCGATCACCTTTGGCTCGTAGGTCGAATTACCGTTGGATTGGCTCACGATACACCTCCCGAGACGGCCGTCCCCGTGGTCTCGTACTCCGGATCGCCGAAGATTGCGTCCAACGCAGGAACGAGCTGTTTGTCGTCGTAGTGCTTGGTGACGATGGCCTTGCGCGGACAGACGGATGCGCAAAGCCCGCATCCCTGGCAGCTGGCCGGCTCGATGAACGCCACCCCATCTTCGCCGATGACCGGTACGTCGTAGGGGCATATGCGAACGCAGGTCAGGCATCCAGCGCACCGTGCCGTATCGACTTCCGAGACGACGGCCGACCGGAACATGGTCGGTCGAGAGATGACGGTCGCGGCACGCGCGGCGGCTCCCTTCGCCTGGCTGATCGACTCGGCGATCGTCTTCGGCGCATGGGCCAGCCCGGCGAGGAAGATTCCGTCGCTTCCGAAGTCCAACGGCCGCAACTTGACATGAGCTTCGAGGAAGAAACCGTCCGCCGTGACCGGCACCTTCAGCGCTTGCGAGACCGAGTGAGCCTCAGGATGGGGTCGAACGCCGGCCGACAGCACGACGATGTCCGGTTTCAGGAGTACCGTCCGGTTCAATGTCTGATCGATCACCCTCACTTCGATACCCTCGGACGTCTTCACTTCCGGCGGAGTCTCGGAATCGAAGCGGATGAAGACTACGCCCGCCTCCCTGGCCCGCTGGTAATAGACTTCGTCGAGGCCGTACGTTCGAATGTCTCGAAACAGAACATAGACCCGTGCCGCCGGGGTTGCTTCGATGATCGCCAGGGCGTTCTTCACCGCCTCTTGGCAACAGATGCGCGAGCAATACGGATGTTCATCATCCCTCGAGCCGACGCACTGGATCATCACGACTTCCTCCAGTTCGGCGGCAAAGTCCGGCTTCTCGAGATTCTCCTCCAACTCCATTTGGGTGAGGACCCGATCGCTTTCCAAATAGCCGAATTCCGTCGGCTGATACGCCGCCCCTCCGGTGGCCACGATGACTGCGCCGCCGCCAATTTCGATGGCCCGTTCCCCTTGGCGAAGCGTCGCCTTGAATGCGCCGATGTGGCCGGAGAAGTCCTCCACTTCCGCGCCGGTATAGAGATTCACCAAATCGTGCTCATCGATCCGTGCCGACAAATCGCGGACCAAGGCTCGAGGATCGTCTCCCTGCAGGGTGTGAAGAATCTCGCGGGCGATCCCGCCCGGTTCGCTCTCCCGCTCGACCAACGCAACCTCGAATCCTTGGTCGGCGAGGCTGAGGGCCGCGGTCATGCCCGTCACCCCGGCGCCGAGGACGACGGCCCGTTGATCCACGTCGAGCAGAATGTCGTCCAGCGGCTGCAACGTCGCCGCCCGGGCCACCGCCATGCGGACCAGATCCTTGGCCTTGAAGGTGGCCTCTTCCGGCTGATTGAAGTGGACCCAGGAACACTGGTCGCGGATGTTGGCCATCTCGAATAGGTGTCGATTCAGTCCGGCGTCACGCAACGTCTCCTGAAACAGCGGCTCGTGCGTCCGCGGTGTACAACTGGCCACAACGACACGGTTCAGATTGTGCTCCAGAATCGTCTCGTGGATCTTGGTTTGGGTGTCTGTGGAGCAGGTGTAGAGATTCTCCTCAGCGTAGACGACGTTGGGGAGCGATGACGCATACTCGACCACGTCCGGAACGCCGACGACGCGAGCAATGTTTGTCCCGCAACGACAGACGAAGACCCCGATTCGGGGCTCCTCGCCCGTGATGTCCCGCTCTTCCGGGTATTCCTTTTCTCGGATCCGTGTTCCCCTGGCCGCGGCAAGTTCTTCGCCGACCATAGCTGCCGACGCACTCGCCGTCATCACCGTCTCGGGGATGTCCATCGGCGCCGAGAACGCACCGGCAACGAAGACGCCGTTTCTTGTCGTGCGGCCGGGCGTCAGCGCGTCGGTCCGGCAGAAGCCGAACCGATCGAGTTCCAACCCGAGTGCTGCAGCCAACTCGGGCGTTGTCTTCGACGGACGGAGCCCGATGCTTAACACGACCAGATCGAACTCCTCCTGCGCAACCTTCCCGTCTTCGGAAACGAAGGTCAGGAGGAGATTCTTCGTCTGCTGTCGCTCCTTGATCGAGGAGATGATGCCGCGTTTGTATGCCACGCCAAATTGCCTCTTGGAACTCTCGTAGTAGGTCTCGAAGCCCTTCCCATAGGCCCGGATGTCGTTGTAGAAGATCGTAGCTTCCAGCCCGGGCACGTGGTCGACGGCCATGATCGCTTCCTTGATCGCATACATGCAGCAAACGCCGCTGCAGTAGTCGTTCCCGCTTTGCACATCGCGAGAGCCGACGCACTGAATCCAGGCGACCCGCTTCGGCTCCTCAAGGTCGGACGGGCGCAAGATGTGGCCCTGATACGGCCCGGAGGCGCTCACGACCCGTTCGAATTCGAGGCTTGTGATGACGTTCCGGTAGACCCCGTAGCCGTATTCACCCCGCAGTGAGGCGTCGAACGGATCGACTCCCGGCGTCAGGATCAACGCACCGGCCTCGATGGTCACCTCTTCCGGCTCCATGTCGTGGAGGATTGCGTCAGCGCTGCATGCCTCGACGCATTGCAGACATTCGCTGCAGATCCCGCAGGCAAGGCATCGCTCGGCCTCAGCCACCGCGATCTCCTCGTCCAACGTCCCCTCGATCTCGGCGTAGCCCTCGCGCTCGGCAACACTGACCCGAGTGGGAACAGCCCGCGCCCGCACCACGTGTGGCCAGTCGGGCAGGGCGGCCGCCTCCGGCTTGGGCAGGTCTCGTCCTTCCGTCATGTCGGCGCCTTGGAGGAATCTGTCGATTGACTCGGCCGCTTCGTGCCCGTGCGATACCGCTTCGATTACCGACGCAGGGCCGGAGACCATGTCGCCGCCGGCGAACACCCAGTCGACGTTCGTCTGCAACGTGACGCCGTCGGCGTGGACGAGGCGTTTCGTCTCGTTCCACAACGGATCGTCATCGGGCAGGAAAGAGAAGTCGCTACGTTGCCCGATGGCGACGATCAGATGGTCGGCATCGACCTGAGAGAGTTCGTCTCCGAATCGAGGCGCGAACCTACCATCTTCATCGAAAACGCTGGTACACCTCTGCAACTTGAGGCCGGTGACACGACCGTCGGAACCGACGATCTCACGCACACCCCAGCCCGGATTCAGGAACGCGCCCTCTTCCAGAGCGTCTTCAATCTCCCATTCGTGCGCCGGCATCTCATCTCGCGACTCCAAGCAGACGATCTCCACCGATTCGGCTCCCTGGCGCCTGGCGGTCAACGCCGCGTCCATGGCGACGTTCCCGCCTCCGATGACGACAACCTTCCCGCTCAGAACGGCTCCCCGATCGAGTTTCACGTCACGGAGGAAATCGACTCCGAGGGAGATCCCCGACAGGTCGACACCGATCAGCTCCGAGCCGTCGGTGCTTCGATCGAGCGGCGCGGAGAGCGGGCAGCCGATGGCAAGAAAGACCGCAGCATAGTCGTCATCTCTGAGATCCTGAAGCGTGAAATCACGGCCGAGGCTCTTCCCCATCTTCACCTCGAAGCCGGCGGCGACGACATCGTCGATGTCCCTCTGGAGAACCTCTTCCGGCAGCCGGTACCCAGGAACGCCCAACAACATCGCTCCGCCCAGCTTCTCGTGCGCCTCGAACAGTGTGACAGGGTAGCCTCGTAGGGCCAGGTCCTGCGCCGCGGTCAACCCGGCCGGTCCACCGCCGACCACAGCGACGCGCGCCTTGTCCGGGTCGATCTCGCCTCGCTCAGGTGGGCATGCGTCCTCTCCCTCGGATCGCTTCGCCGCAACCCAATCGGTGGTAAAGCGTTTGAGGTTGTTGATCGCGACGGCGCCGTCCAGCTCCTGGCGATTACATTCCTCCTCGCAGGGATGATGGCAAACCCGGCCGCAAACCGACGGGAACGGATTGCGCTCCCGGATCAGCTCGTACGCCGCTTCGAAGCGACGATCGGAGACCAGCGCGACGTAGCCTTGGCAATTCACGCCCGCCGGACACGTCAGCACGCACGGCGCTCGTTCGGCCTTGCTGATCGCCATCGCTCCGGGGATCGCCTGTGGATAACGCTTATAGATGGCCTTGCGGGACATCGTCCCCTCATCGAACTCACTGGGAACCTCCACCGGGCACTTCTCGATGCAGTCCCCGCAGCTGTTGCACTTCTCCAAGTCGACGAATCGCGGCCGCTTCCGGAGCTTGACCCGGAAATCGCCCGCCTCACCCTCGAGGCCGATCACATCGGCGGCGGTGACGATGTCGATGTTCCGATGTTTGTCTACTTCGATCAGCTTCGGCGAGATGGTACACATCGCACAATCGTTCGTCGGGAATGTCTTGTCGAGTTGAGCCATCCGGCCGCCGATGGCCGTCGTCTCTTCGATCAACGTGACGTGAAGGCCGGCGTTTGCCAGGTCAAGGGAGGCTTGAATCCCGCCGATGCCGGCTCCCACGACCATCACCGAGCCGACCTTGCTCTTCTCAGCCTTCTGCTTCTGCGATTCAGTCATTGCGTCCACCGGACATCACATCAGGTCCTTGTTGCGAAACAGCGGTACGGGGTCCACGAAGTGCTTCTTCCACCAGCGGCTCGGCTTCTCCTCACCGAGCGCCATCGCCAGAAGTTCGGTGATGTAGAAGACGGGCAAACCGTATTGCATGCCTCGTAACGCCTCGATCTCCGTCTGCCGAGTATCGAGGTTGGATTGGCACATCGGACAATCGGTGACCATGCACTCGGCCCCCGCTTCGGCAGCAGCATCGAACAGGTCGCCGCTCAGCTTGTGGATGATGTCGAGGCGCGTCAGGGTGAGGCTTGCCCCGCAGCAATCGGTCTTGTAGGACCAAGGCCGTACCTCGATTCCGATCGCTCGCATCAGCTCCTCCATGGTGATCGGATTCTCGGGCGATTCGGCGTCAGTCAGCTTGGGCGGCCGTTGCGAAGCACAGCCGTGATAGGCCACCGCTGCGACACCTGTGAGAGGTTTCGTCACTCCTTGTTTGATCTTCACCAGCAGCTCCCGGCGATGGAAGAATTCGCTGACGTGACGAACGGGCGCCCGCCCTTCGTAGGGTTCGTCCGTCCATCGTGACGGGGCCTTCTTGAGCTCCTTGTCGGCGTGTTTCAGGCCCTGGAAACAACCGGGGCAAGGGACCAACAGCTCTCGGCCCTCCCGCTCCGCGATCAGCATGTTCCGAGCCGGGAGGCGTACGGCCAGCTCGTCGTCGATGAAGTGAGCCGAGGAGGCGCCACAGCAGTTCCAGTCCGCGAGTTCCACAAGGTCGACGTCGATCGCTTTGCAGACCGATTGAATGCTCTCGTCGTATTCGACCGCCATGCCGTGCAAGGAGCAACCTGGGTAGTAGGAGACCTTCACCCTGTGCCTCCTTTTCGTTTGCTGAAGAGTCGTCGGACCGCACGCCGATCCTTAATCCTCGCCGGGATAAAGCCGATCTTGCCCCGCTTGAACATCTCCAAACTGACCGCCAAATCGCTGAACAGATCGAGCGTCGACAGCTTGTAGCGAGCGACCATCCCAAGTTCGAACGTACGGCCATGACAACGAATCGACGCGAGGAACGCTTCGTGAAACTTGAGGATCTTCGGTTCCGCCACGTTCCCCGACTCCCTGCTCAACTGCCGCAGTGAGTCCATGAGATGGGCGATGTCGATGTCGTTCGGGCACCGGGTGCTGCACGTTTGGCACGAGGTGCAAACCCAGATCGTCTTCGATCGCAGCAGCTCGTCTCTCATACCCAACTCGATCATCCGCATGATCTGATTTGGCATGATGTCCATGGCAAAGGTCAGTGGACATCCGTTGGTGCACTTGCGGCACTGATAGCAAAGGCTTATCGGTTGGTCACTTCGGGATGCTACGGCCGTGAGAAATGCGGAGTCAGGGCGTATCACATTCGTACTCTGCATCGGCAGGCGCTCCTCTCTTAACCGCTCCATAGGTCGATGCTCTGTGATCCCCTCTCCAAGTGTCGTTGGACGGCGAGATTGTACGCTATCGTCTGGCCGCATTCCAGCAGAATGTGAGAGCAGTTGCGGGGAATGCTACTCACGAGCCTCCCACATTTGTGCCTCTTTCCATGCCCGTTGTCGGACCGTGAATTCCATCATCCACCTGGTATGCCGGACAGTGAAGAACCCCGCAGCAAGCTGGCAACTCAACTGCAAAGCAGTTGAGTTGCTTGGAGAATGAGTCGAGGACTCATTCTCTGAGGTTTGAGAGAACAAGGGGACAAATCCCGATGCTACATCCATTCTTCTGAACGTCGCACACAGGTTGCGACGCCACATCTCTGTTTCTGTAGCGTCGGGGCTTGTACCCGACGTTAGCGGCCCTGTGCCCGGCGTTACAGGGTTTATTCCTGACATAGTTCACATAGCCCGCACAAACAACAAGCCGATTCACCGGAGTCTAGAGATGGGTGCGAAGGTCTTGAGGAACCGGAATGGAGATCGGATGAGTCCGTTACAGCCGGCGATCTACTTGAGAGCGGCTGTCCGCAAAGATGGGCTCTTGGACATGCCATGTTCGGAATCTCTCCCCGAAGCGCTAGTACTCGTCCGGAAGGTCCTTCAGCTCGGCGTAGGTGAAGACAGGTCCGTCCTTGCAGATGTACTTAGGGCCGATGTTGCAGCGGCCGCACTTCCCGAGGCCGCACTTCATCTTCATCTCAAGTGTGGTCACGATCTGCTCTGGAGTGAAACCGAGCTGAGCGGCGGACGCGAGGACGAACTTGATCATGATCGGCGGACCGCAGGTGACCAGGACGGTGTTTTCCGGCGACGGCTTCATCTCCTCGAGGATGGTCGGAACGAATCCCACCTTCCCTTTCCAGTCGTCGTCCTCTCCCCCGGGATCGACGGTAAGCACCGTCTCGACTCCGCTCATTCCCTTCCATTCGGCAAGCTCGTCCTTGTAGACGAGATCGCCGGTTGAGCGAGCCCCATAGAGGATGGTGATATCGCTGAAGTTCTCCCGCGTATCGAGGCAGTTCTGGATCAACGATCTCAGAGGTGCGAGCCCG
>SDBT01008568.1_pt1 | contig 16689 bp, 14 predicted proteins | sample 2277101 | NCBI WGS metagenome assembly SDBT01 (sample SAMN10404973, study PRJNA504765) | marine sediment metagenome | isolation source: marine sediment core GS10_PC15, 103 cmbsf | place: Arctic Ocean: Southern Knipovich Ridge | collected 2010
TGCCCACTCAGGGTGAGCAGATCATCGACCTAATGGAAACGCACCGGCCAATATCTCAACCTCATAGCCTCCCTCAACGAAACGGTTGCGGTAATAGACAAGACGATAATGCAGTACATCCGCGTCGGCAGGCAGATCCACAGCAAAGGTTCGTTGCTCACCCGCGTTGAGGCTGGGCAATATTCGTCCGCTTGGCTGGCCATTTTTCATCGGAGAAAGTGTTGCAACCACACGGAGTTCGTCTTCAGTGGGTCCTGCGAATAGTCTGATCGCCCTTCGGCGAGTGCCTGTCGGATAATCATGGCCGGACAGATTCGTCAGCACGATCTGGGCGCGAAGTCGCCCGCCCTCGACCTTACCGGGCAAAGCCTGCAGGTTGATCCCATCGCTCAGCAGTTCCGGAGCGCGGCGAACCATCCATTGATGAGCCTTAAACCTCTTTCCGTTCGCATCCGCGATGGTTTGCATGTGACAGTCCGTGCAGGATCGGCGATCACCACGGAAATCCAAGTCCACTTGTCCAGGGGGCCAGTCTGCCATCCGCGGCTGGACTCCATCCAGCCACGATTTCCACTGCTTCGAGGTTGTCTCATGGCATCGCAGACAGGAGCCAGCAGGCGGCTTGGCTGGATCAAAACGGTACGGGCATCTCTCGCCTGCAACAGTCGGAACCGGATCGGGTGCTTTTTCAGTCTTGTCCAGCTGATGACACTCGATGCAATTCAGGCCGCGCATTTGTCCGAAACCCATCGTTTCGACTTGGCGGGACGTGGGATTGACTGTCGTCAGCCGCAGGTGAGTCAGGCTCTGCGCGTGGGCTGAGCGTTTCCATTGCCGGTGTATTGATGAGTGGCAGGAACTGCAAGCGTCACTGGAGACAATGGAGGCGGGCGATTGACCGGCATGACAGCTGAGGCATCTGGCCGCCATAGGCCTCCCGAACTCTGCCCGGCTGGCGCCTGCATAGGATTCGCAAATGTCAGCTGGGCGCCCCTTGATCAGTTCACGATGTCGATCCAGCCAAGACAGCAACAGCCGCTCTCGGTCGTCAAGAGGGGTGTCTCGCATAGGCAGCTCTTCGGACAATGGGCCAATGCGCGACAGGGCGCGAAAGGCGACGGCTCGAACCCGCCAATCGCGATCGCTGCACAAAGGCAATAGAAAGCCCACGTAGCTGGGGTCCGGACGGTCGGCAAGAATCTTACCTGCGACGCTACGTACGCGCCACTCGGGATGCGAGATCATCTGATGAAGGTTATCGAGAAAACCTGCCCAGTCTTCTGCAGCACGTTGCTGGATGCGCTTTGCGGCCCCGGGCTGGTTTTGCGCAACCGCCTCGATGAGTTCGGAAAAAGGTTCCGTGATGGTCTGCGGCACGGAAGGCTGTGAAGGCCAGCCGAGCCAGACTACAGTGAGCAGAGCGCCGATAGCCAGAAGAACTACGACAATCCACATCCCGGTGACGCGATCAACGACAGTTTTTTGCCTCATCCTGGCCATATGCCTGGCTTCCCAATGCCTATTTCGACGGCCCAATAGAACGTTCCATTGCAGTTCAGCTGATGTGTGACAACTATATCGCCAGAAAAAGTTAAGCTATAATAAAATCAGTTGCGGTAAAGCTGAAAAACTACTAACCTGATCGTAGTCGGATTGTCAGCATCATAGAAAGGCCGACATGGGGCAGTGAACAAGCCCTTGTTCCATAGCCTATCGCCAGGGAACGAGACAAGCTGAAAGGAGCATCGCCTGTGATCAAGAAGATGACAGCTGGCCTCCCAAAAATGTTCTGCTTGTTCCTGATATTTGTGACAACGTCTTCCATCTGCTCCGGCCATGGCGACGCACCACCTATCCCATCGGCTCCCCCAGTTCCAGCAAGGAGCAAGATCATTGAAGTATTTCCGCCGCGTTGGAGTTGGGTTCATTGGTGGGAAGCCAATCGTGATGATTACCTCGAAACCATACGCCAAGACATGGGCAGACAGAAGCCGGACCAAAAGGTCATCGATGGGTACCGGGCCAATGCGGTGGAAGCCCTCCTGGCAACGATGGAATCACCACACTGGCAAGCCCGCGCCGCTGCCGCGTTGGCCCTCGGGCGAATGCAGGAACAAGATGCATTGGATGCCTTGAAGAAGCTTGTCCGGAAAGACAGAACCGAGTCCGCTCGGGTAGTCGCCATCGTTGCAATCGGGCTGCTGGATTCTCCCGAAGCTCAAAAATTTCTTCTCGCCCACTCCTCTAAAACAACTGCCGACAAAGATGCAGCAATCGTTGCTCTCGGCCTGCTGAGCAAGCCTAACGGAAAAGCTGTCAGCGCCCTTCAGCAGGTTATGGGCGGCCAACCAACCGCTCAGGCGACCATGGCTGCCTGGGCGTTGCGGTATAGTTCGGATCCGCGAAACTCCGGCTATCTCACCAGGGTTCTAACACAAACCGAAAGTCCGTGGCTGGCGTCGGAGGCAATAATTGCTCTCGGACGGCGTGGGGGCGTTAAAGGCTTGGCGGACATTCTTCTGGCCAATCCTCCAGCCAAGCAGTTGCCCGTCTGGAAGAGCCTTAGAGAAAGGAAAAGTCGCACCCAATTCCTGCTGAAGAAACTGAAGAAGAACCAAAAAGGATACGAAAAGGCGTATAAGAATTACCTCAAAGCGTATGAGGAATGGCAAGAACTGACTGGCAGGACTTCCGGCCCGCAAACAAAACGATCACCCACAAAGACCCAGCAGTTTCTCGTCGGCCTGGAGCAAATTTACTTATCGCGACTCCGCGCTTCGGCCGCTATCTCGTTGGGAAACAATCGTGATCCTAAAGCCACTGTCGCCTTGTCGAAGGCGATTGATGAGCGGGACGATGAGTTCTCGGATCTTTACAAGGGTTTCGCCCTGATGTCACTGGGCCAAAGAAAAGAGCCCAAGGTTGTAGACATTCTACTTAAACAAGCGGCCCCCGGCAGACTGGGCACCTTTCGCAAGTCTCGCTCTAAGCAAAAGTCGCCCCTACGAGGGTATGCGGTGTTGGCTTTGGGCCTTTACGCACGGCCGAAGAAGACGGCGCAGGGGCCGCAACTTCCCCCCCGCTATCAGCAAGTGCGAGATTTCCTTGTCGGAAGAATGACGGACCGGAAAGATACCGAGGAAGTTCGCTCGGCCGCCGCTTTGGCACTGGGGCTGGCCGGACAGTCCGAAAACATCAAAGCCTTCCAGCAGTTTGCAGGGAACATCAAGAGAGACAAGGAGATTGTCCGCGGTTATGCCCTGCTCGCCCGGGGCATGCTGGGAGATAACAACATGATCCCTGTCGCCAAGGAATTCCTGGCTGTCAAAAAGGATCGGCGAGACACTTCGGGCATCCTGGCTAGGCGAGCCGCCGTTCTCGGGCTGGGGATCCTCGGCAGCCAGGAGGGCGTTCCGATCCTGGTCGACGCGTGGGACTTGAACTACTACGTAAATCGCGAAGCGGCGATCGCATTCTCGCTTTGCAAGTCGTACAACGTCACGGACCCCCTGGTAGAGCTTCTCAATACGTCAAAAAAACCTCTAGAACAAGCCTTCGCCGCAAGATGCCTCGGAGAATTGTTCGCCAGCAGACGCCCCCGAGTGCTGAGTCGCCTCATTACAGGGAGTAACTATACCGTCAAAAATATGCGGATGATTCGCTTTCAAGCATTGGCCAATGAGTTCCTCTTTACGTATCTGATTCCCTCATTTGGCAGGGATTGGCATTGAGGTCGTTCACAATCAGGCCATTTGATTATTGTCGACGACACGGGCTGTTTGCAGCCATGGCGATTCTTTGGATGCTGCCGTCGCTCGCCAACGCACAGCAAGGTGCGGCCCCCGAAGACAACTGGTTCGATCATGTTCTGACCCAGGCGAACGATCATTTCGCAGCATTGGAGGAGTTGCGCATCCGGCCGGACCGGACCCCGCAGAAGGTTTCTGGTGTTTATGATGCGGCGCGAATGCTACTGGATGAGGCAGATCGAAAACTCCAAAAGGATCGTCAGGAAATAGATCTGAAGCTTCAGCAACTGAACCGAGCCAACAACGCCGCCGCCAGGTCTTTGAAGGCCGAGCAGGCAGAGAATGTCGCTCGTCGCTGTAGAATCGCACTACTGCGAGGTGAGTTTGCCTACGCAGCGGCCAGAGCGTTGCCCGAGGGGGAACAAACACGAGCGACCTACCTGGATTCGGCTATCTCCACGTTTAAGTCGCTACGATTGGATTATCTAGGCATGCCCTTGTCGTCTTTGGGCTATATCGGCCAAGCCAAATCACTCCGTGCCGCCGGCCAGGCAGAGCAGGCGAGACAAGCCCTTCGCCCGCTTCTTTTGGCCAAGCCTTCACAACGAAACGGCGTTCCCGAGGAACTTTACTTGCTGGCTACGCTCGAAGATCTCGATGCGCAATTTGAAATTGAACCAGCCGCAGCTACGGACCGAGCAACGACGCTTCGCAATTCGCCGGCGTTTCGAAAGAAACCCATTTGGCAAGGACGGCTGGATTGGTTTCTCGCCAGGGCGAAAGCAGCCGAAGCATTTCGACAGAGCAGACTCGCTACGAAAAGCAAAGAGACCGACAACCTGATACGCCAGGCAGCCGACCTTCTTCGAAAACCATCGGTCCTGAAAGCTGCCCCACCGTACGATCGCCTCAAGTTGCTCAGTGAACTGGATGAGCTTGGCAACGGCGACCTGATGAATCGACAGGAACTGCTCACATGGGCCGACATGCTGGCTGCGATCGAAAACACCCGCGCGGCCAACTACTACCAGCGAGCCCTTGCGATACAGGGGACAAAACTGTCGGCAAAAAGACTGTATGCATATGCCGCATTGCTTTGGAAGCAGGACGACCTAATCGGGACAGCCGACACATGCGACATACTGCTGAAGCAGAGCGATCGAGGGGAAACCTACTTTCCCAAGGCTGTCAGACTTCGTGCAGCCGCTCTGAGCCGACAATGGAGCCGGACACCGCCCGCCAGCCGGACCGACAAGCTACAGTCTCGATTGCTTGCATCTGTAGAAGTAATCGTTTCAGGTGAATATCCAGAAGCGGTTCGTCGTGACGCTCTGCGCCAGTTGGTTGCGGTTTTCAGTAGAAAAGCAGGCCTGGCGGCGTGCGTGAAGATGTTGGTTACTCATGGTACGCTGGTGAAAGATGATCCATACCTGATGTACGCCCGTGCAGCTGGTCGATGGGAAACCTTCCTGGCAGCGACTGCCAATAACCAGCCACTGCAGGACCTCTCCATTGTGCTGGCCGATGTGCAAACAGCCGCAGACTCCGCCAAGCGCGCCCGAAACGATTCCCTCATTGCCCGCAGCGCACTGTTGCTGGCGAAAATCCATTTTTCTCCGTCGAAGAAAGACTCGCGTGCTGCATTGAGGATATTGCGGGATGCGTCCGACGCGATTGAGACGGACAAGACAATATCAGCCCAGGCCAGGTTGCTTCGAGCGGGGTTGCTGATGGACCTCGGCCTGCCCGATTTGGCCCAAAAAGAACTGGCTGGCTCGCGGAATACCGATTCATCCGCTTCACTCCAATTGCTTCTGCAACTGGCGGACAGTCTGGCGGATCGCTTCGACGGCACGGCTGGCCGGCGTGAGACAATCGTAGACTTATGCAATCAGGCGTTAGCCGCCTCCTTACAGGATGCGGCACGTTATAACACAACGGCCGAACGTTCTGCACGGATCATGCTGAGGGTAGGAGCACACGCCTACGCCAAAGGAATTCTAACCAAACTTCTTGACTCCCCAGCCGTGCGATCGGACTCCCAAACAACTCTCGATTGCACACTGATGATGGCCGAAGCTTTAACCCAGGCCGGCCAGCTTGATCGATGCAGATCGTTGCTCACCAAGCTGATTAAGCAGCATCCGAACTCAGCTGAATCACACCTGTCTCTGGGACGACTGAAAATGCATCTGAGGCAACCTGCCGCAGCCGTTGCATCATTCCGAAAGACTCGGGAACTGGCCGCGCCTGGAACCGTTCTCTGGTGCAAGGCCACGCTCGCCCTGGCCGAAGGATTGCAGAAACAGGGCCACGAAGACGCCGCGGAAGACATTCTGCGAGTGGCGGCTGCACTGTACCCTCGGTTTGGCAGTGGTGAACTGTTGGCAAGAATGAAAGACACTCGCAATAAGCTCAAGGCTGCAGAATAATTCGACCAGCCTTGAAAGGAGATTCTTCGATGAGATCAAACGTGAAACGATACGTTCTTCCGGCTGCAATCCTGCTGGCGACCGTGGGGCTTCTGTCATTCGATGCAATGGCCGCGGAAGACACCTCCGTGGAATCCGGTGCGACGAGTAAAAGCATCCTCGACTTTGTGCGATCCGGTGGAGCGGTAGGCTACGTTATTATCTTGCTGAGCTTCGCCGGGGTGGCGCTGGTCATCGAGAGCTTTTTCCGCCTTAAAGAAGAGAAGCTCCTGCCCACCGCCCAGTTCGAGCAATGCGAAGAGCTCGCACAGAAAGGCAAATTTTCCGAGATAATGACCGTCTGTAAGGCCGGCGACAACATGTTCAGCCGCATCCTCGCCTATGCACTGGCCAGGGGACAGCGAGGAGTCGACGCCGTCCGCGAAGCCATGCAGGAAAGCGGCACCCGTGAACTTACGCGGCTGCAGCAGCGAGTGGGGTACATCGGGTTCATCGCATCGGTCGCCCCGATGCTGGGGCTTCTGGGCACGGTCACGGGGATGATCGGCTCGTTCAACGTACTTGGCATGGCAAAGGGCGCCGCACGCCCAGATGAACTGGCCGTCGGCATCTCAGAAGCGCTCGTGACCACCTGCATGGGACTCATCGTCGCCGTGCCGCTGATGTTTTTCCACAATTACTTTCGAGATCGTGTCGTTCGCCTTGGCCAGGAAGCTTCCGGGCGATGCGACAGGCTCGTTCACGCCATGCAATTGGCAATTGGCTCGCGGATGGCCGCGAAGTCTGCCGAAACAACTCCGAACGATCAAAGCTAATCACCGGCCATGTTCCAGAAAGATAAGACAGTCCGATTTGCTTTACCCCCGTCGCAGGAGCGAACCAGCCTGCACGTCGCTCCTCTTATCGACATCGTCTTTCTTCTGATTTGTTTCTACCTGTTCGTCGCCCAACTCACCAGCAACCAGAAAGACCCCACCGTCGAACTGTCTTCGATGTCAAACCCAGCCATTATGCAAGAGGCCCCAGCCGAGCTTGTCATCAACCTTCGCTTGGATGGCGATATTACTGTCGGCGGCAGAGTTATGTCCCTGCCCTCCCTCCGAAACCTGCTGGCCGAGCAGCTCGATATGTCGGGCACTGCGACTTTACGCGTTGTGATCCGAGCCGATCGCCGGCAGTCTTATGGAAAACTGGATGAACTGCTTGAAGTGTGCCGATCCACCGGCGTCGATCAGGTTATCTTTCGGAGCATGGAAAAGGAGGGGTCATGAATTTCGAGTCGCCCCACATCGAGGATGACAGCCACACTTTCCAGATGACCGCCATGGTCGACGTGGTCTTCATCCTGCTTGCTTTCTTCGTGCTGTCAGCCCAATTTCGACAAATGGAACGTGATTTCACGATGGGATACACCGAAGCAACTCTTGCGAAGGGAGTGGAGAAAGGCGACTTGCCCTCGGAAATACAGATACAACTCAGCAGAACCGAAACTGGCGTCGCGATCCAAGTCGCCCAGGCGATTCTTCGAGAGAATGACTTCGACGGAATCGCTGCGAAGTTATCGGAAATCAACATGCCCGCAATCCAGGTACGCATCCTGGCCGACTCGACACTACGTGTGGGGCAGGTGGCCAGAGCCATCGACGCCGTCCTGGCCAGCCCGATGAAGAAGGTTTCGGTGTCTAAGCTTACTGCCGAAAAGCCTGGCAAGGCAACGCCCCTGATCAGCGTGAAGACCGGAACATAACTCATGGCAGACGAAAAACTTCGGAAACACATTAAAGACCGCTGGCCTTCCTGGGGCCTGTCGCTAGCGGTGCATGTTGCGCTGCTGGTTCTATTCGGGATGATCACTTGGGTGGTGGCAGAACGACGCGAAACCGACCGGAACCTCATGCTCATCGGAGAATCGACCGCGTCAGATCAGGACGGACCGCTGGGCAAGGGAACCGACGCCGGCGAGGCTCAGAGCGAAGACGAAATCGCCGAACGAATCGCCCAATCGGCGCCTCCCCTGCCGGAGATGAGGACGTCCGAACCCGTTTCCTACTCACCTGAAGCCCTGAAGGATCTGTCGGCGAACTTAGCCAAACCCACTTTTCAGACCGATTCTTATAATGCTCTGGCTGATTCGCTTTTTGAAGCCTCACGAACATTTGCGGGCAAACCAGGCACTGTGATGGGAGGCGGTTTTGGGAAAATGATCGGCCGGATGCGGGGACGCGGATTGGACGTAGTCTTCGTTCTCGATGCCACCGATAGCATGAGCCCTTACATCGAGCAGAGCAAAAAACGACTCCAGCAAGTGATCAATGTCGTAACACACCTCGTTCCCAAGGCGAGATTCGGAGTCGTAGCATACAAAGACTACGGTGACGATTACGGGCCTAAGGCAGTGAAAATCCTCCCGGTCACATCAGACCACCAAGTCGTTCGAAAATTCATCAGCCAGATTAATGCAGGTGGCGGCGCCGACACGCCCGAGCCTATCAACGAAGCACTGGCCATAATCACCAATACCAAGAAAATGGGATGGAAGACCATGCGAATCAAGGTAGTCATTCTCGTCGGAGATTCGCCCATTCATCCTTCCGGAAGGATGCCAGCATTCCGGCATGCCCGAAAGTTCGCCAAAAACCTGCGTGGCACGATCAACGTGATCGACACTGGTGGCGCTGGAGATCAGCAATCCATTCGCTCGTCGGTGCAGCCAGACCTTGAACGAATTGCAAAGGACGGCGGCGGATCCGCATTTCTGCTCAAAGACAAAGAAGCCTTCTGGCGTCATCTAATCGTCTCCGTGTTCGGCCAACAATACGAACAGGATGTCAGCACGATCATTGAAAGGTATGCCCATGAAGATTAACAGTTGGCATGGCCAGACCTGTTGCCTGTTTGTGTCATTGGCAGCGGTTTGTTGGCTTTCCGCAATGGGAGGGTGTTCAAAGAAGAACCCCGCTGCGGCCAAGGAGGTTGTGGTGTATACCTGCCTCGACCAAGTTTATTCTGAGCCGATTCTGAAGCAATTTGAAAAGGCCAGCGGCATCAAAGTCCGAGCCGTCTATGACACTGAGGCCGCCAAGACCACCGGCTTGGTCAATCGCCTCCTTGCCAGAAAGGACAATCCGGACTGCGACGTATTCTGGAACAATGAGAGTGCCCAAACGGCAAGGCTGGCGGATAAAGGACTACTCGCCACCTACGAAAGCCCTCAGGCGAAGCGTTTCCCGGCCCAGTTTCGCGATCCGCAGTTCCGCTGGACCGGCTTTGCAGCCCGCATGCGGGTGATCATCTACAACACGGAGCGACTTGGTCCGAACGACCTGCCCATCGGGCTGGCCGACTTGGCAGCACCAAAATGGAAAGGTCAAACTGCGATCGCCCGGCCGTTCTTCGGCACGACCCTGACGCACATGGCCGTGCTTCACCAAGCCTGGGGGCCGGATCGGTTGCGGGAGTACCTATTGGCCTTAAAGGGTAATGACGTAGCACTCTGCCTGGGCAACGCCACCGTGCGAGACATGGTGGCCTCCGGCGATCGTGCATTCGGGCTGACCGACACCGACGACGCATACGGGGCGATGCTGGACGGCAAGCCCGTAAAAGTGCTGATCCCAGACCCAGCGGAAGGCGCGGTGCTGATTCCAAATACAGTTGCTATGGTCGCCGGCTGTCCTCACCCCGAAACTGCCAGGAAATTGATCGACTATCTGCTCTCGGCCGAGGTGGAACGACAATTAGCAGCCAGCCGCAGTGCCCAGATTCCACTGGCCAAAGATCTCCGCGACATTTCGACACCGTGGGATGACCTGGCCGGCAGAGACAAATTCATGCCTTTTGACACCCAGAAGGCTTCGACAGAGATTCCCAAAGTCATTTCCCTGCTGAGAGCAACAGGAATGAACGAATAAGAAAGTTGTGAGCCCATGCCCATTGCTGCAGGCATACCTTCGACTTCTGCCTCAATTCGCAGCAAGATTGCTGGGTACTCGGCCGAGTTGCTGTCAGCGGCAATAATGCTCCCGCTCGCGGTCGCGATCCTTTCGTCCGTCGCCTCACCTGATGGCCGAGCCGCCTACGCCGAGTGGTGGGCAAGTAAGCAGGGATGGGCCTCTCTGGGCAACACACTTCAATTGGCTTTACTGGCGACTCTGTTCGCACTTTTAATGGGCTGGGCAGTGGCCGCATCGACCGCTCGCCTCCCCCGGCGGTGGCGCAACATAACGATCCTCCTGAGTTGCCTCCCGATATTAATCCCCTCTTCAACCTTGGCCACCGCATGGATTTTCCTGGCCAACCCTTCCGGGCCTTTGGGCAAGGCGATGAGTCAACTGGATTTTTCCATCTACTCTGTCTCGGCAGCGGCGGCGATTCTGGCCATGCGATACTTCGGCATCGCGGCGGGGCTGCTGCTTTATCGCCGACTGCAACTCACTCGCACCTGGCCGGCGGAACGAGTTTTCATCATGGGCTCTATGCGAAGTTGGATTTATTTGAGACTGCTGCCGTCCGTTCGTATCACCTTTGCAGCCGGGCTGATCGTGATGCTGTTCTGCATCAACGACCACATCATACCGGGAATGTTGCTGGTCACGACATACGGCACGGAAATGATGATCCGCTACTCGGCCATGCTGGACCCAGCCGGCGCTGCCGCCATAGCAGTACCGATGGCCCTTGTCAGTATGGGCGCACTGCTGCTGGCGATTCGCCTGGCGCGACCGCTTCGCCAAGCAGGCAATACGGCAAGTACGTGGATTGCCCCGAGATATTCAAGAAGCTCACAAGCCCTCTGCGGCGGCGTGGTCATATTGATACTGATGATTGTCCTGGGCGGCCCGTTGCTGGTACTGACGGGAAAAATGGACTCATGGAAAGCGCCGATCGACGCACTGTCAATAGCTCAGCAACAGGTTAAACAGAGCCTCCTTTATGTGATGATCTGCGGACCGATATCCGCTGTCATCGCGGCCGTGCTTGCATGCCGATGGCTACATGCTCGGCGGGCCAACCGCTTCACCTGTGTTCCTTTGATTATTATGAACATGGCGACCCCTGCAACCTTGCTTGCTATAGGATCAATAGAACTGTTCGGAAAGAGGCCATTGCAGATGTTTCAATCCTCTTCGGCCCCGCTGCTGTTGGCCTATGTGTCGCGGTTTGTCCCGCTGGCGGTTCTGGCTTGCTTTGCGGTATGGAGAGCAGAAACACCACTGCCCGACCCGGCTGCGAAAGTTTTTTGCGTCAGTGGGTGGAGAAGGACCCTGCACATCACCTGGCCGCGCCGAAAAACGATCGTTATCCTGATGGGATTCCTCTGTGGCTTGCTGGTACTCACCGAATTGGAAATGTCGGTCCTCTTGGCCGTGCCCGGCAAGGCGACGCTCGGCATTCGATTGTATACCCTGATTCACACAGCCCCAGACGCGATCGTAAGTGCCTTGACGGTTGCCCTGTTGGCCCTTGCCGCGGCTGGTGCGGCTTTGGCTGCGGTTTTGTTCATGCGATTCCGTGTCGTACAAGGAAATCTCAATAAATGAATCGACTCTCTGCCAATAATGTGTCTTTCGCATACGAGGATATGACTGTCCTGCAGGATGTGTCCATCCAAATTACTCCCGGCCAGGCGACAGCACTGCTGGGGCCGAGCGGGTCGGGCAAAAGTACTCTATTGTGGCTTCTGGCAGGGCTGATCGAACCATCCGCTGGAACAGCTGGGATTGAAGTCGACGGACAAGGGATTATTTCGACATCGAAATGCAACGACCGGATTGGCATGGTATTTCAGCAGCCGATTCTCTGGGAGCATTTGACCGTCGAAAAACATCTCGACCTTGTCCTTACAGGCCGAAAGCTTCGGCGGAAGGAAAGATATACACAAATCGCACGCACGTTGGGGCAAGTGCATCTGGAATCCCTGTGCAGGCGACATCCATGGCAATTGTCCGGCGGAGAGCGACAGCGATTGGCGATAGCCAGAGCATTGGTAATTCAGCCTGACTGGCTCATCCTGGATGAACCGTTGGCGCATCTCGATGGTCAAGCTCGATCGGAATTGTTTGAGATTCTGCAGCAGATCCTCAGCGTGAGCAAATCCGGCATCATCATGGCTACTCACAATGCCGACGAAGCAATGCGACTGGCCCAGACCGTGGCGATTCTGCTGGATCAGCGAATCGCCCAAGTAGGTCCGCCCGAACAAGTTTATCTATTCCCAACCGATATCCGAACTGCACGAGCTCTCGGCCCTGCGTTTGTACTTGCCGGTGAGGCGAACAACGGAGTGCTGAGCGTGAATGGCACGAAGATATTGGAAGGTTTGCCCACGTTCTGGTCCGGCCGAAAGGAACTCATTCTCCGCCCGACTGACGTTTCCTTCGAGCCGGAAGCATCGGGTGCCGCAAAGGTGAACCGAGCTGAATTCTCCCGAGGCAGCTTCGCCCTTTCCGTTGAAATCGGGGAAATGAAAGCCAAGGTACAGCATCCCTCTTTCGTCCGCCCAGAAACAGCAGGCAATCTGAAGCTTATCCGTTATGCACATTAACCGGCAGTTTCGCCTCAGCAAGAAATAAAATACCGAATAGAACTATTTGATCTTCTCACTGTTTTCTGATCCAACGTGAATGCGACTTGTTTGGATTTGACCTTGCTCCCAAACCTGTTACCGCTAAGCCACCCAAATAATCCTCTCAAGATTATTTGACAAGAATTTTGACAAGAACGGCTTTACGGGCAGGCTCGCTATTAGAGTCAACCTATTGCTAATTAAAGGATTGTGGCGTATGACTGATCGTTTCAAGCAACGACTCTTAATCAGCGGGTCGGAGTTTCGAGTCCTCCGCGGCGTAGTGAGGCTTTTCGCCCATAACAAGGTGAAAAGCCTTTTTTGTTATGGGCTTGAGCAACCGCCCCAGCCGACTTTCCCCCGACACTTGTCAGTGAGTTGTCAGTGACCTTTCAGTGGTTTATCACCGTTTTTGACAAGAATTTGACAAGAAAACGAGGGGCATTCTCTGGAGGTAAAGTATCTCAATGTTGTTCGTTTTTGGCCAACGCTTTTCAATGAGTCTTTGCTTTACGAGCAGGATGCTGGTTTAAAGTGTCCTGTCTCCACACAAGGAGTGAATTAAACGTGATATCTTTGGCATTTCTGCCCCCATCAGGAGGACGGTAAGCTTATTCCGTCGCCGACTGGGTTAATCCAAACGTACCAGCCCACGCCTCAACCTGCGTTAAATTCACCCCGGCGTTTTTCGAAGGCGATATGCAGGGTTGAGATAATCGGCCGGGATTTGTATACTAAGGCCAACCTCTTGCCGACGATTGCGGCGGGATCTCTCTAACTATGGGGAAGCTGTTATGTACGAGAGAATTCTTACGGCACTGGATGGCTCTGAGCATTCGCTCCACGGCGGGCGAATTGCCGTTGCGCTGGCCTCCAAACTCCACGCTGAATTGATCGCCTCTCACGTCTACAGTTCCAAGTTGCATGCCCAGCGGTTTCGTGACATGGAGCCTGGCCTGCCGGCCGAATACCAACAGGGAGAACTTCTCGATCGTCTTCGCGGCCAGCATGATTCGTTGATCGCCGAAGGTTTTGAGGCTCTCTCGCTTGGGTATCTGGAAGAGATATGTCACGAGGCGCAACAGGCCGGCGTTCGGATTCGCTCGGCAACTCCGGCGGGGCGCAATTACGTTCAGTTGCTCTCCCTGGCTGAGAAACTAAAGATCGACCTAATAGTGCTTGGTGCTCAGGGGTTGGGCGCCATCGGTGACGGCCAGCTTGGCAGCACATCCGCCAGGGTGCTTCGACATGCCCGCTGCGACGTGATGATATGTCGCCAACCCATCGGCGATGGGGCAGCTATTTTGGCCGGCATCGACGGCAGCAAGCAGGCTCTTGCCGCGGCTGAGAAAGCCAACCGTTGGGCCAAGGCCCTGGGCAGGCCGCTTAAATTGGCGGCGGTGTACGACACGGAATTTCATACGCAGGTCTTCGGCGCGATGGGCCATTCGTTATCGCCCGAACGGCAGGAACAGGTCGGCCTAGCCAAGCAGGAGCACTTGCACGAGACGTTGATCAATGACGGTCTGGCCCACCTTTATCGCGGCTTTCTTTCCGATGCCAAGACCAGGCTCGGCGCGAACAATGGGCAGGTGCAAACTCATCTGCTGGAAGGCAAGGCGTATCGAACGCTGGTGGATCATGCCCTGGCCAAGCAGGCCGACCTCATCGTGGTTGGCCGATCGGGTCATCATCGCCAGGCGATTTCTCTGCTGGGCTCGAATGCCGAAGCTGTCTGCCGATTGAGCGATGGCAATGTTCTGGTTGTGGCGGGCCCTCAGAATCCTGATGATCAACAGCCGGGCGATGAAGCGGGCCAAGATGTAAAAGTGCAGCCACAGCTCGCGACCCCGGACGCTCTGGAATGGGATCCGCAGGCCCTCCAGCGTCTGCAGCGCGCACCGGCTTTTGTTCAACCGATGGCTCGCCGGATGGTAGAACAGACCGCGCGCGAGCAGGGTGCAGACCGCATCACGATGGAATTGTTCGAAAAGGTTCTTCACCGGTTTGGTATGGGCCGATCGGAGCGGGACGATGACTGAATTTGCCAAGGCTCGACAAATTGTCCTTCGCAAAACCAAGCCGCTGGCGCCGCCTTTTCATCGCCATATCGCCCGCAGTCGACTGATCGGCCGGACCTGTCAGGTCGGAGACCGAGTGATAGTCTACAAGGTGATTTCGTGCGAGCCGCCTGGACCTGTGCAGGTACAGAGCGACACGATTTTGCATTTCGAGTAAGCCATGTCCGTAATCGCTACAGAGAAGCTTGAGCGCCTTTACGCTCCGGCAAGGGGCCTGCTCGGCGTGTCGCTGTCGGTCGAAGCGGGCCAGTGCTTCGCGATCCTCGGCCCCAACGGGTCGGGCAAGACCACGCTGACACGCCTGCTGGTGGGTTTGGAGAAGCCGACTTCTGGTCGCCTTGCAATGTTCAGCCAGGTGATCGATCGCCGCCGAGATCACCTCGCCCGATGCGGCTACGCCGGCGATACTGCCGTCCATTGGGAGAACCTAACCGCCCGACAGAACGCCTGGTTCGTCGGGGAATCCTACGGTCTTCCGGCCGATCAGATTAGTCGCCGACTGGAAGAACTGCTGGAATTGTCGGATCTGGCCTCGCGAGCAGACGATCAAGTCGCAACCTACTCGTTCGGCATGCGGCGAAAGTTGAGCATCGTTCAGGCGCTACTGCCCGATCCGGACCTGCTGATCCTCGACGAGCCGACAAGCGGACTCGATGTGCAGTTTCAGGACAGACTGGCCGAACTGATCCGCCAACGCGGCAAATATGGGTTGACTACCTGGCTGAGCGGAAACGATCCGGAGTTTGTCGCCAAAGCAGCTTCGCACGCTGCCTTTCTCGATCAGGGAGCTATCGTGGCTGAGGCAACGGTCGAGGCAATGCTGGCTGAATTGTCGCCCCTGAGTGAAATGTCGATCCGACTGGCCAGTTCCGCTGCGATTTCTGTTCCGCAGATGGATCGAATCGAATCGTTCCAACAGGACAATGACATGGTCCGCGTGCTGCTGCGCTACGATCCCGAAGTCATCGCCGAAGTTATCGGCTGGATCGGTTCGCACGGTGGACACATTGAGGCGATCGAGATCAGTCGGCCCACGCTGCGGGACGCCTATCTGGCGAAGACCGGAAAGAGTTTGGAATCGTGAAGCCTGCCAATGTCTTCCAACTTGAAATAGCATCGGCCTTGGCCTCTCGGCGCAGTCTGCTGATGCGGCTGGCGTTGCCCTTACTGCTGGCCCTGCCGTTTGCAATAGTGGCGATGCCTCCACGAATGAAAGCCTCGGGCCTGGTGATGCTGTTGCTGTTCCTGACTTTTTTCGGCTCGGCCGTGACAAAGGTGCGACGAAGAAGCGAAGGCCATCTGGCGCGCCTCAGCGTGTTGCCCATACCGGCTTGGCTGGTCCAACTGGACATGCTGTTGGCGTCGGCTGTTATCGATCTACTTCAGATGGCGGGCGTATTCGGGCTGTATCTGGCGGCGAACGCAAAGTCCCTTTCCGCCGGTGAGGCGATGACACTGGCCGGGCTGCTCTGTGTGGTGGTGCTTGGGCTGAACCTGCTGGGGATGCTGCTGGCCGGCGCGGTGAAGAACAATCCGGAAGTTCATCTTTTCGGCGCACTGACTGTGGGATTGATTGGTCTGATGTCGGGGCTTTTTCCCACTCCGCAGCGCATCGAGCCCGTCGTAAGCGTGACTGCGGCGTGGAATCCGGTGGCCTTTCTCGCACGCGAACTTGCAATGGTCGCCGATACAACCCACACGGCGGATGCGGGCAACAACCCGGTAGTTATGGTGACGGCCGGGCTCGCACTGGCGGTCACCGTGGGGGCAGTGATCTTACGAAGCCTGCCCACTACGGCCCGCCGCAGTCGGGCTCGCAAACAAACTAATGAATGAAGTAAACTTGGACAGACATATTGTGT
>SDBT01008569.1_pt1 | contig 16689 bp, 15 predicted proteins | sample 2277101 | NCBI WGS metagenome assembly SDBT01 (sample SAMN10404973, study PRJNA504765) | marine sediment metagenome | isolation source: marine sediment core GS10_PC15, 103 cmbsf | place: Arctic Ocean: Southern Knipovich Ridge | collected 2010
GGGCCGGTAATCAAAGCCGCTAATAGCGGTCAGAAAGCGGCCATAGATGCAGTAACTAAGAGTTTTGAAACCAATATCATCGCCTACAAGAACAACTTCGACAGAATGTTGGCAGGCGCAGGTGACGGTGAACTGGCTACTGTATCCAGTATTGCGAGTCTTTCAACTTCGTTTGGTATTTCGAGCAGAGGTTATTCTGCTGCTCAATACACGCCGGTCGGTACAAGACTCAAGATAATCACTTACGATGGCAGTAAAGTCATCAGTAAGGTCGTTGATATTACAACCGACGACCTTCACATCGGCGTTGTAGATTCTATCGTATCGGAAGATTTAGATGCGGGTACTGCTGAAATCCTCGTCGTTGACGCTACAAGCGGAGACGCAGCGGATAATGCAGGGTCTGATCTTATTGTCGTAGGCGATGTTCTGGTACGTGAGAATGCTTATGGCACTATCACAGCCGCTTCAACAGCAGTAGGCGACATTCAGGAAATCAATGGTTTACAGCAATTGGTTTCCGATGGCGTTAATAACTCAGAAACCACGACAAACTTCACGAGTATCTGGGGTATCAACAGAACTACCACTAATTCATATCAGTTGAAGTCTCTTACGAGAAACGTCAATGCTGAATTGGATGAGGAAGTTCTGTTGAATATCGTACAGGACATGAAGTTTAACAGGCAGGCACGACCAAACATGCTGTTGGTTTCGCCAAGGTCTGAATTGAAGTATTTCCTGAACTCGAAAGATGACAGACGGTTCAATACTATGACCGCTCTTAACTTTGAGGGTGGATTTACTAAGAACGCTATTGCGATGGGCGGAGATGTACGTCTCATCCTTTCGTCTTTAGCTTCGATACCGGACGATCTGATTTATGTTATCAATACCAACGACTTTGCTTTTGCGTCCAACAGGGCTCCGGAGTGGGTCTTAGGTGACGGTGGTAACGTCTTGGTACAGAGTCATACCGGTGATAAGAAATTCGCCACTATGGTAGAATATGTAAACTTCGTTCTATTGAATCCCAGACATCAGTTTAAGGGCTTCAATGTAACGACTTAAATTTTCCTTGTCTATCGGGCGCAGGGGATGTTCCTTGCGTTCGATAGATTAACCAGAATCGCACCAAAAGAGTGCGAAACTTGTGTGTAAGCACAAAGAAAGATTTATCATGGCAGGCTCTATAGTAAGACGCCATTTGAATAAGAACTTTGAACTATCAGGAGTGTTCGCTTCGGCTGCGGCATTCTTGGTATTTTTGAACAAACAATCAGCCGAAGAAGGAATGTTGTATTTCGATACGACATTAGACCAGTTAAGAACTTTTGATGGAACATCGTGGTCGCCCGCAGGCATAAACAGTACATCGGCAGGTTCGCTTGACGACGCTGCGAATATCGGAACAAAAATAACGGTTGACGGGACAATGACAACTGGCGTTGAAATCGAAGCCACTGATACCTTTATTTCGTCTGGTGGAGCGCTCTTGCTTCTGGATAACGACGATATCGGAAGCGATGTTCATTCGCTGGAAATTACCCAAGTGAGTACAGCACCGGCAATCCAACTTACCAATGCCACGGCAACAACTGACGATATCCAGGGCACAGGTGACGCATGGGCCGTTACCGGCCAAGGTGTCCTTACGATTACTGAGTTAATTTTAGGCGATGACGAACCTATTACTATTGGTGGAAGCAGTGATGCCGTTCTCCAATGGGACCAAACTCGATTAGCTTTAACCGCCGCCGCTGACAGTACATTTCGTATTGGTGCTGCTGCCTTTTCTTATGATGTTGAGTTTATCGGTAATACTGCCGTTACAAACTTAATGAAGTGGGACTTGGACGGTGGTGTTGATTCGGTTGGGGCACTGGTCTTTGACAACGTTGACCTTGATTTAGGTGATGATGATGTACTAAGATTTGGCGATGCTGCTGACATCACAATGACTTGGGATAAAACCCAGTTAGTATTCAGTGGTCAGTCGGCTGATAACGCTATTCACATTGGGGATGCAACTAATCTTGATTTAATAATCTTTGGTGATACAACAACGGATGCTATTACTTTTGACACCAGCGAGGAAGATGTCCGGTTCAACGGCTTCGACCTTACGATGCTCGATGATGACATTATTAATTTTGGCGACGCTAATGATGTTTCTGTTACATGGGACCAGACTAACCTCCTAATTGAGGCTTTTTCCGACAACACCGGACAGGTTCGTGTAGGCTCAAGCAATGCTATAGACTGGGCACACTACGGCTCAACTGCTACTAAGATTGCGTTGTTCGATGTAAGCGGAGCTTTATTCGACCTTGAAGGATGGTCTATCCGTGTAAGAGATGACGACCGTGTAAGATTCGGCGATTCTGCTGATGGCTCTTCTGCTGATGCTGATATTTACTGGGACCAGACTCAGTTACAGATTTCATCTTATGGCTCATTGATTAAGTTCAATGACGATGTAGTTATTGGAACAGATTCTTCAGACGAAGAAAATCTGACTGTGAATGGTAATCTTACTGTGACAGGTACGTTTTCTTTGGCGGGTTCGTTCAATCCAACGTCGTTGCTTTTGACCGACAATGAAACGCTGGCCTTTGGTGATGATTCAGATATTACAATGACGTGGGATGAAACCAAGTTTGTGATTAGTGCCTTAGCTGCTGACAAAGCAATCCATATTGGAGATGCTACTAATATAGATGTGGTTATCAATGGAGATAATACTAATGACACTGTAACATTTGACACCAGTGCAGAGCTTTGCACTTTCAACGGATTCGACCTTTACATGCTGGACGATGACGTGGTTGCCTTTGGTGACGCTCAAGACATTACGATGACTTGGGACAAAACCAAGTTAGTAATCAGTGGAGCAGCCGAAAACGCTATTCATATCGGCGACGCACAAAACTTAGATATAGAAATCTTCGGTGATAACACCAATGATTCCATACTCTTTGACACAGATGCCGAAGACGTTCAGTTCAATGGTTTTGACTTGACTATGCTTGACGACGACAAAATCAATTTTGGTAATTCAGATGATATTATCGTTCAATGGGACCAGAGTGAATTGGCTATTGATGGTGCTGCGTCTAATACTGGAATCTCGTTTGGCAAAAACACCACTGTTGATGTAGAGTTTACAGGTGGTTCTGCTAATGTCCAATGGGATGCAAACAGAGATACGTTTGCTTTTGCCGACGATGCGGTTCTTGGCTTTGGCGGTACTAAAGATAGTGCGGCTGACTTTACAATAGCGTGGGACCAGTCAGAGCTTGCTATGGATGCGGCGGCGGCCAACGGAACTGTATCTATTGGTAAGACAACTGATACAGATGTAACCTTTCACGGTGGTTCAGCGGGATTAGATGTCGAGTGGAATTCTTCGTCCAATATGCTGCATGTTCTCGACAACGCTGTTCTTGGTTTTGGTGGTGCTGCTGATGCGGCTGCTGATTTTACAATGTCGCATGACAGTACAAATACCGTCCTCGTCTTTAGTGGTGCTGCTGCAAATACAGCCATCCATATCGGAGACGCAACCAACTTAGACTTGGTGATTTTTGGTGATACAACCACAGATGCGGTTACATTTGACACCAGCGAGGAACTGTGTACTTTCAATGGTTTCGATTTACAACTTGCTGACGATGATAAACTTATCTTCGGTGACTCTACCAATGCTGATGTAGTTATTCAATGGGACCAGACAGAGCTTCAGTTTGATGCTGGAACTGCCAATGGTACGATTGCTTTTGGTAAATCAACAGCAACAGATGTCCAGTTTAACGGTGCTTCCGCCGGTGTCGATATGGAATGGAACGCTTCATCTAATATGCTGCATTTCATTGACGAAGCTGTTCTTGGTTTCGGCGCTGCTGCCGATGGAACTCCTGACATTACTATCACATGGGACAGCACAAACAATGATTTGTTAATTGATGGCGCTACTGCTGATACTGAGATTAAAATCGGACAAACTAATAATCAGGATGTGATTATCTATGGCGACAATACGAACCAGAGTGTTGCCTTTGATACAAGTGCGGAATTGGTTACGTTTACTGATTTTGACCTCACGATGTCAGGTACGACGGATGCAGTTATCACTTGTGCTCTACAAACTGATGATTTTGGTGGATTAGCAATACCAAACCATGCAACATCTAATCCGGTTGGTACTCCAGCTACAGGTTCAATCTTTTACGAGATTGATGCCTCTAAACTATGGGTGCATAAGGGCGGCGGAACATGGGAAGGTGTAGTATTAAGTTAATTTTAACGGGGAGGGGCTTAACCGCCTCTCCCATTTTCAAGGAGATTTATGACAAGACGACTGAACATAGGCAGTACAGAAAAGAAAGACGGATGGGAAACCTTCGACATTAAAGAAGGCGCAGACCATGTTGGCGACGCGAAAGACCTATCAAGGTTTAACGATGGTATATTTGATATAGTCTATGCTTCGCATGTTCTGGAACATTTTGATTTTACGGGTTCTATCCAGCAGGCCGTGAAAGAATGGTATAGGGTTTTGAAGGCGGACGGGAAACTATATATTAGTGTGCCGAATATGAAAGTGTTGTGTGACCTTTACAATCGTGGCGAAAACGCTCAATCACGGCTTATGATTTCACGGATGATATTTGGTGGACACTGCGACAAGAACGACTACCATTATACAGGGCTTGACATCGACATTCTTGGAGCGTTTCTTAATTATGCGGGGTTTAAAGGAATGAGAAAAGTTGACATATTTGGTATGTTTGAGGATACCAGTAATTTGAGAGTTAGAGATATTTTAATTAGCCTTAATGTTATTGTACACAAGGAGGACAGAGATGAAGTTATGCCTCTGGAAACATCTCTCTGACGTTTGTGAAAAAATACAGATTCTTGATGTAGGCGCTATGACGGTTGTAGACGAAAAAGCCCCCTACAGTGCTATCTCCGATATGAGTACGGTTTTTGGGTTTGAGCCGGATAAGAAAGAATGCGAAAAACTAAATTATGATTCTGAGAATAGCCAGATTTACTTCCCCTACTTCATAGGCGATGGTACTACAGGAACGTTTAGAAGATGCAATCAAAATATGACATCTTCATTTTACGAACCTGATACCGAGTTGTTAAAGAAGTTTCAATATCTCGAAGAACTTACAAGGGTAGAGGAGCGAACTGAAGAAAAAACCAAGAGACTCGACTTCTTTGAAGAAATAGCGGACGCAGATTATCTCAAGGTGGACGCACAGGGTAGTGAGGTTGATATATTTAATGGCGCAGAGAAACTACTTACAGATAGCATTTTAGTGGTGCATACGGAAGTTTGCTTTATACCGCTGTATAAAGGACAGCCGTTATTCGCAGAGATAGACCAGTCATTAAGGGAAAAGGGCTTTTTGTTCCATAAGTTTGCTAATAGGGAAATTTGTGGCAGAGCGTTTAAGCCGATGTACGTTAAAGAAAAGCCCTGCACTTCTATTAGTCAGATGATGTGGACAGATGCCATCTATGTTAAGAATTTTATGAAGTTTGATTCATTATCAAGCGAGAAGTTGTTGAAATTGTCCATTATTTTACATGATGTTTACCAGTCTTATGATATGGCGAACTTGGCATTGGAGTCTTATGATAAAAAGAACGGTTCAGAACTGGCAGTGTATTACAAAAATTCTTTTACAAGGAAAATTGCATGAACGCAAAGACTATCGAAGCGGGAAATTTGAATAAGGACGTGACATTTATAATGTCGATGCCGAGGCTGGCTTTTACGGACAATATGTACTCGTTGCAAGATGCAACATATAGTCTTCAGATATACGGCCAAAGACATGGCGGGGCTTTCTGGGAACAGGGGATGGAAAACCTACTCGAAGATGCTATTGAAAAGAAGTATAAATATGCACTGTCCATTGATTATGATACTTTCTATACGTCTTGGCATATCATAGACCTTTATAACCTAATGGAAGCTAATCCTGATGTTGGGTGTCTTTTCCCGTTACAGGCAAGACGTGGGAATAAATATCCAATGGCGGCTTATTTCATGGATAAGTTCGGCCACATGGTCAAAGTGGCAAAGGGTGGCTTTGTCGATGGAATCATACTATGTGATACAGGCCATTTTGGTTTGACTATGATAAGACTTGACGAACTAAAGAAGTTAAAAAAACCGTGGTTTGAGTGTAAACCTAACGCAGAGGGTAGTTGGAGAGAAAAACATAAGGACGCTGATGTTTATTTTTGGATTAAATGTAAGGACGCTGGAATTAAAGTGGCACTGGCAGAGGTATGGATAGGGCATCTGGAAATGATGTGTTCGTGGTGTGGTCCCGAATCCAAACGGTTTGAGACGCAACGAATGAGTATGAATGAAGCATTAGAAGGCAATATGCCCGCGTGGGCAACGCCAAAATCTTTTTTAGACAAGGAACAAAAAAATGATTGAGAAAATGAAAAAAGAACGAACAAGATTGGAAGGCGAACTTAAAAAGGGTCGGCAAATGCTTATCAAGATACAGCAAAAGGCAAATAATTTGACTGCCAACATGCATCGGATTCAAGGCGCGATACAGTTTATTGATTCGCAAACTAAAGCTGCGGAAGAAGTGCCCTGTGAAAACGTTGACAACCCTGCACCGGAGACAGAAAATGAACCTGAATGAACGTAAAGACCTTAGATTAAAGTACAGGGCTTATCTAAGCGACTATACCCGAACCGCAGAGTCTATGGGGCTAAAAAACGAACAAAGACCTTTTAAAGATTTGGACCCCGAACTGACTCTGCGATTCGACCTCATTGATAAGAGATGGGGTGTGTATTACGACCATAATGGTTTTGTAAACTGCATTCGTGTAGTCGAACTGAATGAACCGTGGCCTTTAGTCCTAAGAGATATTAGAAGAAACGGTCATGCTTCCAAAAGAGACTTAATCAGACAACATCAGGAATGTAAAGATGCTCAGGAAAAGCGTGTTCAGGACAAAATTAAAGATGCGGGGCATGAGGCGGGTGTCGACTTGTATCATGCTGCAAGAAACAGGGTTTTGGTAGGTATATAATGGCTAAATACAGTTTAACTATTTCTGAATTAAGGGAACGAATCAAAGTCATTGTACGCAGATTGTCAGGTGCTACGATTCTAACCAGGCAACAGATTATAACGATAGGCGACGCTATCAACGAAGCTATCATCGATCTCTCCACTGAACGAGCGACGGATATTAAGGTCGTTACGACAGATACCACGGTTACTACGACAGCCAACCAGAATTATGTCGACCTTGCCTCCGGTGTAATTGGTGTGTCCAGTGGCACTGTCAGGATAATCTCTGAACGCGTTATCTTGACGAGAATAGATTTAGACCAGTTCTATGGCCTTGATGTCGAGGAAACAGCGACAGGAGTTCCTACGGTTTATGCCATTGATTCATCTGGTACTGCGGATGTAATTCGTATGAGACTAAGGGATATACCTGACTCTGCTTATACGATAAATATGACAGTTTCTACGATTCCTGACGAAGATTCGATTTCGACAATATCGTCTTATGTTCATGGCATGTTAGCTTCATTGTCTACATCGATTGCACTTGAGTCGTTAGGTTTTCCGATAGAAGCAATTCCTTACCAGAACAGATACGATGAAAGGTTGAAGAATTTCGTTTCTCAACAAAGAGGTGATTCAGGGCCGGTTCATATTAGAAAACAGAGCCAGGGCGCAAGGCTAAGAGACCCACAAAGTCGCGCTCAATTATGAGGTTAATTTATGAGTACAGGGCTTACATTATTAAATAGGGCAAGGGACAGACTGTCGGACGCAACTGACCAGTCGTTTGACGATACGACTCTAATGCGATACGCCAATGATGGTGCTAAAGAGTTTACGTCTACTACGGGTGTCCTGCAATCAACTACTACTATCAATACCGATAGTTCTGCTTCGACTTTTTCCACATCAAGTGTTACCGGCCTAATTAACGTCTTTCAGGCCCAATACGCACAAGTCCCATTAGATTTCTCGCCAAGGAACGAAATAGCTATTCAGTGGGGCGTGGACGTAGGCACTCCGCTGGCATGGAGTATTTGGGCGGAGACTTTGTATTTTGATTTGATTCCTACAACAGCTACCGGCTCAAATGCGATTACGATATTTTATACAAGAAATCCCGTGGCTATGGACGAAAGCGATACGAGTTCGACGTTTGATTTCCCTGACGAATGGGAGACATTCATAGTCTCATATATAGTTTACAGAGCCTTGGATTCGGTGCGGGAGGGCGCTTTAGCAGAACGCCCAAGACAGGAATACGACTTAGGCAGGCAGGCCGCGGCTTCGTCTGTTCAGAATAAACTATTGGGGGGCGGATATGGCAACTAAACTCGCCCCACTTGTTACGGCATTGAAGACTATAGGCCAAGTAGAGACGTGGCAATCTATAATCTTTAACGACTTTTCGGGCGGACTCATTGAAGATACCTTAGCTACTAATATCGAAAAGAGCCAGTTTCAATTGTTGCAGAATTTCTACATCATAGCCGATGGTAATTATTTGCAAACAAGAGGACCGTTTCAACCTTATTTTGTCAATACAAGCAATTCGATTCTTGCAACTGCGCCTCTTAGTTTTATATGGGTAAATCTCAGTGGTACAGAGATTTTAGTGGCTTCAAGAGACGCTGGCGCAAATACAGCAGTAGAGTTCTGGGAAACTACCGATACAGATGAATGGGTGTCAATCCTTTCGTCCAATCTTACCGATGCTTTTCAGGTAAACTTTGCTGTCTTTAGTGTTAATGACGCACAGGATTTGATAATAGCTAACGGCAAAGATACACCCTTGAGATGGAACGATACTGATGTTACAGGAGATGCTCCTGCAACGATAGATAATGCTGCAACTGCTTTGGGTCTAACTCCACCAACAATAGGGACACCTGCCGTTACTGATACGGCAACGGCGGATAAAAGAGGTTTGCAATTCAACGGTGATTATTTTTATAAAGTTACGGCCTTTTTTGACGATAGTGGAACAACTACTAAATTTGGCGAATCCGGTCCTTCGGCTGTATCGGGAGCATTAACTGCTGCTGGAGCAGTCGTAAGTAGTAATACTACAGTTAGTATGGCATTGTCAAGTTTACCGGCTGTAGCGTCAGGAACATCGAAGAATAATATATACAGGAGTCCCCCCGACCAGTCAGATGGGCCGTTTCTTTTCGTTGGCTCTTACTCTTCTGGCACTACGTTTACTGACGAAACCCCTGTAGGCGAGGAAGGCGAGGAAGTTCCCGCTGATGCAGGGACACCACCTAAACTAAAGTTTCCGATAGTGGCCAATAAAAGACTATGGGGTGTAGGACAGAATAACGCAGAATCTTTGGGGCAAAAGCTGGTGTTCTCCGAATTAGACACACCTGATATGTTCTTAGTAGCCAACGCTTTTTATCTTGCTGCTGATATTACAGGGATTAAAGAGTTCAACAGGGACTTGTATGTATTTACCGAAGAAAAGACGTTCTTTCTTGCGAACGCTGACCCGTCTAATAGCTTGTTGAAAATATCTGACAGGGGTTGCACTTCTCACAATTCTATTGTGGATACAGGAATCGGTTTGGCATGGCAGGGCAAGGACAATGTTTATTGGGCGGACTTCAATACGCAGGCCGAAGATGGTGACTTTGCGGTCTCGATTGCTGATGGTATTGCTAAAAGGATAAAAGGAATCGCTCAGGGTCAAAGAGATAATTCAGTTGGAGTTCTTTATAAAGAAAGATATTATCTTTCATATACATCGACAGGTTCGGTTAATGACAGTACGATAGTATGGGCGACTCACACACTCCCTTTGATTTTCAACAGGCAGTTGCGAACCGCAGGCTGGACTACGGTGAATTGGGCGGCGAATTACTTTAATGTTTTTGCTCCTAACCTTTTGGATGAACACTTATATACTGCTGACGATGACAACAAATACATACAGGAACATGATGTATTTGGTGTAGCGGACTTTTTGAATTTTACTGATTTTGGAACATCGACAAGCCAGAATATAGTAACCAAACTAAACTCTAAGAGATTCCACCCGCAGGATATACCGGCTAATTCAGTTTATAGTTCTATCACGATAGGTACAGAGACAACCGGCGTGACTTTTATAGCAGGTTTGGATATAAACGAAGGCACTTTCCAAAATTCCGCTACTTTGGTTATAGGTACGGGTACTGCGGCGACTGGAACGGCACTGTTCGGCTCGGCTGTTTATGGAACAGATGTTTACGGAGCTTCTGACAAAAAGTTTCGTCAGGTACATACACGGTTCCCAAGAGGAACTAAAGGGAGAAATGCACAACTTCAACTCTCGACTTCCAACAGCGGAGATACGGATATTATGATAATGATATTAAAATACAGACCGGAACCGGTCTTACATTAGGTGAATTATGACTACATATACAAGACCAGTGACAGGTGGAACGCCAACGACAGGGCAAGTTGTAAAGGCGGTTCATGTAAACGAACCGATAGACCAGATATATGATACTATCCTGGCTGGTGGTATAACTTCTGACCAGATAGCAGTCGGTGCGGTCGATACATCGGAGTTGGCTACGGAGGCAGTAACAGCAGCTAAAATGGATGGAACGCTTCCTGATGATTCTGAAATGGCTACCTCTGCCGCGCCCACTACAGATAAGCAATTAGCTAATAAGAAATATGTAGACGATAATACAACAATGGTCCCTGCTGTAACAGGTGCAGGTACGGGTTACGCAGGCGAAGAAAGTATTACATTTGCAAATGGAGCAATAATGAAAACAGGGTCAATAACGAGTGCTTCAGCAAGTGGGACAGTAACATTTGGCACGGCTTTTCCGACAGCACAATTGACACTTCAACTTACTATCTTCGATAACGCGGCAACAACAAATAATTTAGTTTTTATAACTTTTACAACCACAAACTTTACATGGTCAAAATCGACAGCTATAAATGGATTTCACTGGACAGCTATAGGATATTGATATGGGACTTTTCGGAAGTAGTAGTAAAAAAGTTAAAATACCACCTCCGCCGCAGTTGAGCGAAGAGGGGCGTGGTGCGGAAACGCAGTTGAGGTCTTTTATAACCAGCGGACTTGAAGGTCGTGGTCTGACTCCTGAAATAACAGGTAAAGCAAGGTTGTCTTTACTTGACGAAATCCGAAAACAAAAAGGGATTGCTTTGGCTGACCTTCCTGGACGACTAAATAGATTCATTCCAAAAGAGGATGTTGGCGTAAGGACTTTCGCCACAGAAGAAATAGGCAGAGAAGCTGCGAGACAAAGATTTAACGTAAACCAAGAGTTCGACCTTATACCAGACCTGGAAACACAGGAGGCGATAGACTTAGGGCTTACTTCCGTTGCGGGTGAAAAGAGACTGGCTCTTACGTTGGCAGCAAGGTTTAACCAACAGCAATTAAGGCTTGACCAAGCACCTACGTTTGGTATTGAATTCTCGGCTGGTTTGGGTTCTGGGTTAGGTCAATTCGCTGGAAGTGAAGGTGGCAGAAGTTTGATAGAATCAAGCCAGCAATTATTTTCGAGATTATTTAATCAATCTAATTCATTTTTCAGGCAATAACTATGGCAATCAAAGTAGTAGCAAACAAAATACCTATCGCTAAACAGATGGTAAATAAAATGCTTGAGGTAGAGTCAATAATCGCTGACATGCCAGATGCAAAATTTGGTGATGATTGCTGTCCGCTTAAACATACTTTCGGGGACGGTCTCTATATTCGTGAAATAACGATGCCTAAAGGGTATCTTTTAACGAGTAAATTACATAAGACTACCCATCCTTATTTTGTTTTAAGCGGTGATGTTTCTGTAATGACGCCTGACGGGCCAATACGAATAGTAGCGCCGCATTCTGGTATTACAAAAGCTGGAACAAAGAGGATTTTATACATGAACGAAGAGACTGTATGGATAACGGTACACGCAACTAAAGAAACTGATTTGAAAAAAATAGAAGATGAGTTAATAGCTAAGACTTACGAAGAGTTGCCAGAAGAAATCAAGAAAACTCTTAACGAACAGGAAATGGAGGCGTTGCCATGTCATTTGCAGCAGTAGGAACAGGTATTGCGGTAGGCGTAGGGACCGCCGCTATCACAGGCGCGTTCAGTGGCGGCGGCGGTGGCGGTGTTTCTGGGGTGTCAGGGAACGTCAAATTATCCAAAGAAGGCGAAGACCTTAAAAATAAGCTATTCGAGACAATCAGAACACAAAAGTTCCCTGCCAAGTTATCTTCACAACTTATCGGTAACGCTCTGAAAGCTGAACAAGGGAAAAGACGTGGCAGGGAAAAAGCATTAACAACCACAAGCCGGTCTCCTGACGTAGTACAATCTAATATCGGCCAGGTAATCGGAACAGGCATTGGTAGCATTGCGGAGGCTGGCGCAGGGCCAAGGGCGGTCTTTGAAGGCCAGCGACAATTTGAAAGAGACAGATTCGGCAATTTGCAGAATATAATAAATATAGAAAGACAAGTCCCTGCCTTTGTCCAACAGGCGCAATTTACTAACCAATTATTAGAACAACAAAGACAAGCGGAACGTGGCGCAGCTTTGGGGTTGGGTACGCAGATAGCAGGAGCTGCATTTTCTAATATAGATTTTAGCAATATATTCACTCCGCAACCTACACCACTCCTGAATCAAGGGATACAAGGGCCAACTGCGTTCGCATAAAGGAATATTATGGCAAGAAGAAATATAATAGAATTTGCGAGAAGTTTTCAGGAATCGTTTCAACGACAACAACAGATAGAACTCCAAAGACAAAGAGAGGAACGATTCGACAGGCAGTTGGTAGCCAATGCAGACTTTCAACAAAGTCAGTTGAATCTCCAGAGACAAAGACTGGATTTACAGGAGAGACAATTTGAGCGTGGGCCTAAACCTGCTGGATTAAGAGCTATACAGACCGGTGCAACAACTTCTGTCTTTGACCCATCTACGGGACAAATATCGCCTACTCAATTTCCATCTGCAAGGGTAGCGGGAGATACAACAACTTTGCCGGGCAAATTTTCATTTGGGAAGAGCCTTAAAGAGTCTGGCGTAACTGGCAGCGAAATTACAGAACGAGTATCGGCTATTCCACCTGATTTAAGTGCAGAAGCGGCAGAGGCTTTTGATAGTGCGCGCGACTCCTTACCATTCTTTGAACAAACTATATTTGGTTTCGGTAGAACAAAATTCGGAGCGCAGCCTTTTGTTAAGAATGTTTCACAGAAAGAAATTGAAGGGCCGTTCAAGAAGTTTTTGCAGGATACTAATTTCGCCTCTACTACCCCTGACCGACAAGAGGGTATCTTGAGGGCCTTTGACAGTTTCTTAGGTGTGAGCGAAACAGATGGAAGAACTGCCGTTCCGAGAGATGAGATTGATTTTGATTTGCAATCTGAATTCTTCCAAGCCATTATCAAGCGAGAAGGCAATCCAATCGGCAAGATAATTGAACGTGGCGGCAAGCAATTTAAGGTTACAGGTCACGATAAAGACGGTGAACCTTTAGTAGATGAGGTCAAATAATGGCGGTCAGATTATCTGACATTCCCAATACTTCTGTTAGATTATCTGACATATCTGTTGGTACGAGACTTTCGGATATTCCAGAAACATCTCAGGCCGTTCTGGATGTTCAGGAATTATTTGAGATACCACAAATAGCCGACCCGTCAGCGTCACCGGAAGGATTTGTGCCAACAATTCCAAAACCAAGGGAAAGCTCTAAAGAAATAGCAGCGAAAGCAGAATCAGCAAGACAGAAAATATTAACTGACCCCAATCTTAATGTTTTCGCTAAAGATATAACACCACAAGAGAGTGCGCAAAGATTTAGTGAAGGATTAAGGTTGACTACTGAGATAGATAGACAACAAGCCACGCTCACTGACAGAAAAGGATTGGGGGAATTTAAAACATCACTACTCAGAGGCACATTAAACGTCTTTGGCGGGATAGCCGGAACAGTTGCACGATTATCGGAATTAGCAGATAAGCCCGGCCTTAACTGGATAGGCAAACACGCAAAGGATTTTTCAGAGACATTCAAGAGAGGCGAGAAACTTCCTGAACTAACACCATCTGAAGTGGATTCTGCTGGTGAATTTGCTCAACAGGTTTTAGGTTCTACACTTCCTTTTTCAGCAGCAGCAATAACAGCAGGGGTGACAGCGGGTCTCCCCGCCGCTTTTGCAGTGGCTTTTGCAGTAGAAGGTGAAAATGCCTCGCAATCAGCTCTGGACTCAGGTGCTACACAAGAAGAGGCTGATACTGAAAGAGTAATTGTCGGAACTATAAATGGTGCGATAGAATTTTTAGAGGTAGGTTTTTTACTTAGGAATTTCAAGGGTGGTGGTAAGATATTAAAAAATCTTACTCATTCAGCAAGAAATAAAGCATGGATAAAAGTTGCCCAATTCGGAAAGCAATTTGCAAGTAAACTTGCTTTGGCTGGATTAGGTGAAGCTATAGAAGAATCATCGCAAGGCGCTGTAAGTGAGCTTACACCAAAAATTTTAAGAGGAGAAGAGATACAAGGCGGTGTTTCGGGTTTCATTGAAAGAAGATTAGTTGATGCTGCCGGCGGCGCTTTGGGCGGTATAGCCCTTGGTGGTTTAGGTGCAACTATATCTACCACTGCGGACAGAACTGCTGCACAGCAGGAATTTTTTGTGCCAGAAGTTGTAACAAAGCCCACCGTAGCCCCGCCAGCCGTGCCTGCTGTTGCGCCAGTGGCAAAACCCGCCCCAAAGGGTGTGGTTATACCCCCCAAACCAGTAAAGGCAAAGCTAGAGGGGAAGCAGATAGAAGTATCTGAGGTAGAGGCAGCGGCCTTATTAGGTGAAAGTCTTGAAAGAATCAAGGCTAATGTTGAATTAAAGCAAAGACTAAGCAAAGAACTCATAATAACCGAGTTTCAACCGTCTGATTTCGTGCCGAAAGCCAAGAAAGGGCCGGGTCTTACTAAGGCTGAACAAAGAATAATCACCCCTGAAGTTCAGGGAAAGCTCAGATTTGCACAAACTCAAGGTCTTCCGGTGGGATTCAAGGCAGGGCAAAAGGAAGCTAATGACATTGCTAAAAGACGGTTAGATGACTTCAGGACTGCCCGTAAAATTGAAAAGGGTATTTTGCAAGATGCTCGTAAATTAGTTACGGAATACGCCAAAGACCCTGTAGTTGCCAAGAAACTCATTACTTCGTTAGCTAAGGTGGATTCTCCTGCTAAGATGGCGGCGTTCGCTGATAAGATAGGTGAATTTGTCCGAGAGGCTGAACGTAAGCAGGCCATAACGAGTTATAAGACAACTTTTAATCAACTCAAAAAAGATAACAGACTTGGCAAAGTAGCTTTTGGCAAACTCCGAGATGCTGCAAGGGTCAGGATATTGAAATTTGCTGACACGATAGACTTAAAGAAACTCTCTGTGGCCAAGAAAGAAGAACTTGAATCTTTGATGGGAAAGGTTAAGGATTTAGGTGTTGACTTGTCTGAGGGCATTGCACAGTTAGATGTCGATACCCAAGACGCACTGAAACAGTTAGACCCGCATATAGTGGCTTTAGACAGATTGAAAAAGACGGCTGTTTCTGATATGGGTTTAGAGGAAATCCAGATAGCCGAAGACTCTCTAAGATATATTGTAAGGCAGAACGAGATTCAGAATAAAGAAATCTTTGGTAAGCGTGTCGTTGATGCTAAGGTTCGAGAAAAGAAAGCTGTTGAAGAAGTTTCCGTCAGCAAAAAGCAGAGGAGGATTTTTAAAAGAGAAGCTAAAAAAGGTGTCATAGCACCTAAAAAAAGGGTTGGTGTTTTTGCGTTGTTGAAAAAAGGAACTGTTGGTCAATCTCGAACAGTGCCAACTTTAGTGCAAGTAGCTACCATCGAGGGCGCAACCGCCACCAAAGATGTGTTAGATACTAAGATTTGGGACGGGATAAGAAAGACTAATAAAGTAACTTTTGAATCAGTTGATTTTTTGAAAAAAGAATTTACTAAACGCAGTATTACAGACAAAGATATACTTTCATTCGCTAAAAAAATCAATGTTACATTAGCAGGTAATAGTCGTTCGGTAACATTTGGAGATTTAGGTGCAATCGAAATGCACTTACGAAGTCTTGATAATATTGAACAATTGCGAAAAACTAAAGCTATGTGGGTTCAGGGTAAACGTGTTCCCGGTATCACTATTCAAGAATATGTAAAAGCAGCAGAGAATCTAACAGACAAACAATTAAAATTTCTTGATATAATAGGAAATATGAACAGAACGATTACTGCTCCTGCCGTAAATGAGTCAACGGAGAATCGTTGGGGTTATCCTGTAGCAAGAGATATAAATTATTGGCCGTTAGTTAGAAAATTTCCTGTAAAAGCAGAGGGACCGGTAACAGCTTTTTCTCAGGCAATTGAACAGCAATCTCCATTTCAGCCAAGAACGGGCGGAACACAAGACTTAGTTCTTGTTCCTGTCGTAGAACAAATGTGGCAAACTCTACAAGTGGGCGCAAGAATGGCTGGTACGGCTTAGCCATTTCATAACGCAAGAACCTTACTCAATTCAGAAAATTGGCAAAATAAAATGATAGAGTCTGGTC
>SDBT01008570.1_pt1 | contig 16688 bp, 23 predicted proteins | sample 2277101 | NCBI WGS metagenome assembly SDBT01 (sample SAMN10404973, study PRJNA504765) | marine sediment metagenome | isolation source: marine sediment core GS10_PC15, 103 cmbsf | place: Arctic Ocean: Southern Knipovich Ridge | collected 2010
CTTTAACCCTTCCACCACATCTGGGGGAGGAGTAAGGATAACGGCCTGCCCCTTCTCCGCGACTTCTTTAAATCGAGCTTCCCATTTATCAAGTTCGCGCTCAGTTGCCATTAGAATTGACCTCTAGAAAATTCAGGAAGCTCACGGAAAGGATCAAATTCCCCACCACTGGTACTGATAGGACCGCTGCCCCTAGTTCCGCTTGTGCCCGCACCGGCCACAGAGCGTCCAACCTGCGCCCCTGCCACGGCTCCACCTGGCCCGAGTAGAGAACCCACACCGGCACCTAAGATCGTACCTCCGGCTCCTATGAGGCTATTGAAGAAGCCACGGGATCTCTGCCGACGCTGGAACTCCTGCATGATGCGCATGAGTTGGAACTGACGAGCGGCACGCCGTTGCTCCAGGAACCGTTGCTGTGCCAATTGCCGCTCTTGAGCGATCAGGCCAGTGGCCCCGCGAGAGAACTCACCGGCCGCACGTCCGGCCAGGTTTGTCGTCGCGGCGAGCTCCGCGCCACTCCCGCCCCGAAATCCTCGCGATGCAGCCTCGGAAGCAATCTGTGGCAAGAAGGCGTTGAACTGGCGAAAGCTGTTCTCCCGTAGGTTCTGGAGAGCGGTTTTGAACGCCGGGTTGTCCAGGTTGAGGCCGCCCCCCGCATCTGGCGCACCAAATAGACCCTGATCGGCAAAGGAGAACGGGTCATCGTTCTTGAAAGCGGGCAGATCAAATCTGGTTGGACCTTGGGACATTCTCTCTCCTAAGCTACCAGGACCACGGTTGAACTCGCCCTGTCTGGGGGCGGAGGATCGTCTACCAGGAACAAGAGCGCAGATGTAGATGTCCAGAAATTCTGACTAACAGGCATCAAATGATGTGGGACAGGAATGTAAGAACCACCGAGATTGCCCCCGTTTGACATCGGCAGAACAATCAACGGCACCCTTCCCAGATTATGCGTGATGGTAAATACCTTGAAGGGTTGGGCCGCAGACGGATAGTTTACCGGCACCAGGACAAAGTTAGATGGAGCTACTGGCCCACCCTCATCTCCGGGAGTAGACGGCACGCCGGTTGGAATCCGGTTGTCCTCGTCATTCATGGACAGAACCTTATCGAGCGCCCACTGTAGGTTTGCCAGATCGAGCCTGTAGTCGCCCGAGAGCTGCATACCAATGCTCATCGCGTGGCCCCCACAAGACTGCCCTCACTCGGCGTGTAGCCCACATCGAACCCGTAGACCTTCCAGGGTGTGCCGTCATCCTCATGGCTTAGTGCAACCTGAATCCTACGTGCCCGAGGGTGCATACTCATCCCAAGCCAGATCAGAGGATTCATTTCGTAGCCCTGATCTAGACCTGTATCGCCCTGTGAGGTTCCTACATGGTCATCAATCGTGATCGTCTGAATCGCCCGATCATCAAACTTGATCTCCATGTCGAGGCCCTCGTCCAACTTGTTGAATCTGGGACGAACAGCACGCATCCTGACCCTGTGTCCATCATTTGGTTCTACTGTACTAAAGACCACTCTAGCCATTGGTTTTTGTAGATTGAACTGCTGGACACCCTGTTGGGTGTCTCTAGTTATGCTGTCGATACCTGGGAACATTCTCCAAAGATAGCCATCTCGCGTACCGCCTACCAGCGTGGGGCCAACATCAGCAAACCAGACACCAAGAGCGGTTATCCTGTCATTTGTCAACCAATTCTGTTTGGTAATCGTAACCCAGGACGAGCGCGTATCTCCCATTAGGGCGGCGGCCTTTTCGTCGTAGGCCCACATACGGATATCTCCGCGCTTATTAAAGCCTGATATAAAAACCTTGCCATCGTACCAGGCAATTCCCATCTCGTCGGCGCTTAGACCTCCAACCAGGCCCGAGAGTACGTCTTCCTTGATATCATCAGAGATCGGTATGTGTTTGACCCGCAGACCGTCAAAGAACTCCACACCCCGATAGGACATGAAGTAGATACCTTCAACACTCTCTGTCCAAAGGTGCGGGATCTCGTTTACCTCGGACGCCGACGCCTTCATGTGCAGTCCTACCTGCTTTGTGACTTCTTGTAGGTTGTAATCCACCTGTCCGGCACGCTCTACACCGCTACCGCTCAGTCGGAACAGACTGTGCCGCTTCATCAGTAGAACCTGCTGCTGGTAGGACGCAGCTCGGAACTTCGCCATTCCCCAGATACCCTCCTGGTCGGCCTCACCAACACCGAAGCGGAGGAAGGGATTGAAGACAAAGGGATTCCTAATGTCGGTAATGTAGATGTCACTCGGAGAGACATTGGAATAGCCCTGTCCGATGTCGAGGTTGATCTGGGTGTAGAGTGTTCTTAAAGATGGGACAGTGTTCGCCAAATCTATGTCACTGTCGGCCGGATTGCTGGTGTCTATATCGGGATAGAATTTTATAAATGAGTTCATGTCTTTGGACGTAAAAATAACCTCAGGATCACCGAGCAAGATCATATAGGCGTGTATGATCTTATCTCCGATCTGGGCGCTGCCACCAACATCCGGTCCTTGTACCGCTCCCCCGAATATCTGAATGTGCCTGTCACCAGCAACGTCAACTACAATTGCGGCACCAAGTCTAGCCTCCTTGTTGAATCTCGTTACCATGTCTCCGAGTTTCTCTCCGTCTACAATCGAGAATGTAAACGTCCAATTAAAGGCTGGATCGACCGGAGAGGCCCCATCAATATTGCCAAATATTTCAATATCCCCCTGGACTGGTGCACCCTTAAATCTAGCAATGATCCTACCTGTGAATGGGATACAGGAGATAAATGCAAAGAGACCGCGTGGACTCTTGAGGTTGGCGAATACCAGACGCTTGTTATGCTCGATGACATCCCGAGCGCGGTAGAGATGGAGCGGCGGCCCATAGGGTATCTCCGAACCCAATTCCTCGTCCGGTGTGCTGTCCACGAAGATGCCACCAAGAGGGTGCCGGAAGCGTACCTCGCCGCTAACCTTTGTACGCCCAATGAAGAAGAACTCGGAGAGACTACGAGGCGGGTCTTGTGCGGCGTCGGTATAGATGCGGCTCCTGTAGATGCGAACCGAATTAACTCCTCTACCCTCGGGCCACATAGGAGTGGGGACCAACAGCGAGCCACCACCCACTGGATCTTGGTATGTGAGCTTGAGAGCCGCGTGCGGTATGTCAAAACCCGATGGAGAGGGACCGCGAGAGTTTCCCGGATCATTGAATCCAGGAACATTACCGAAGCGTAGTCCGATCTCATAGGCAAATATGTAGAAAGCAAAATCTCCGGTTTGGAATGGTCCTTCTACATCCGGGTCCCAATGGTCCTGCCGGTCAATCAGAATACCTGCCACCGGCCAGCTCGCATCGTGAACGTGATTAGAAGGATAGGGCGACGGCTGGACGTGCAAAGATCCGGCCCCGGCCTGTCCATTCCAAACCCAGGGATCGGACCTGTGACTGGTAACAACTACATGGCTGTTGAAGACAACCATTCTGCGGTCGTTGTTTGTCTCGTTTGGTAACCCATTCACATGATCCGCTGACCCCATAAAATTTGCAACTATCCCATCCATAGTTCTAATACGGCTGTATATAGGTTGCAGCGGATTAGCCAGGAACCCTACATTTCCATCAGAGCTTGGAGAGTAGAATCCTACGACTGCATTGTTACTCTGGAAGACAGGGACAGAACCATCCCCGTTGAATCCGACAGGTCTCATGTAATCAATGATCTGTCGTATACCTCCAGTGCCACCAAATAGAGGCCCTGCCGCTGGCGAGCTGCCATTCAACCCCAGATGCCGGAACCCCAGACGCTTCTCTACCGTTCCGTCACTGGTGTTGATAAACATATTCTCAAGACTTCGCACCTTGGCGGGACGTAGGTTGCTGCGGTGCGGTCCTGCGGCTTCTATCAGGCCACTGACTTCGGGATCAGCGACACCACCACCCATCATGGTTCTGTGCCGAATCCAGCGGATACCATCGGTCACGGAGACACCACCACATTCTTAGTGTTATCCGGCCCGTAGTCGATCATGTGAGCCGTAGCAATCCGCACGCGATCGAGAGCTGCCTTGTAGATCCCGAAGTCCACCTGTCCAGCGCGGAAGTCATTTAGCCACGCGCTCTTGATGCGACCCGATACCAGATACGCAATGGCGGTATCTGATCCTGGAGGCAACGGCATATTGTCGCCCGCAGCATCCCAGGAGGTAATGATCGAGAGACCACGAACAACCAGAATAAAATTAGTGACGGCATCGGCGTTGACCGCTGGCCCAACACCGAGTTTGGCTCTGTAGGCGTCCGTAGAGGGGTCGGCAGCCATGAAGAAAGACTCAAGCCACCAGTAACTAGGCTGACTTGCCAGAGTCACCGAGTCGAGGAAGGTGCCACCACCGAGGCGATTCATGGCCTGATGGTGGTTCAACTTTCGTAGCGGCTTATCAATGCTCTGCCCAGAGAGAAGCCCTACCGTCTGGCGCACAACTCCATCCTTGGGAGCTAGGCGAACCTCGGATATATGCGTCATGTAGTCGGAGGTATTTACACTGTCGTTGACCTGGTAGAACAGAGCGCCCTCGACCAGTGGGACGTTGATATCGGTCTTGTCTCCCATCTGGAAACCAAGCTCGACCTGGATATCTCGGATGGCGCGGTCAACCTCATTGATTAATACCGCATCGCCCACGTCCTGCTGTGGTATCTCATCCGAAGTGTCCTGTAGGATATTTCGGATGTCTTCTATGATTTGATCTCGGTCAATAGGCCAAGCCATTTAGGCTACCTCCACCAGCCCCAGGCATTGCTTTTTACAGAGCCATCCGTGCGGTGTGTGCCTAAGCCCTCCGTGGGTCTCTCCACACACATCACAACCAGGGTGCTTACCACCCCACGGCACTCCGGCGACACGAACTTCATGGGTTGCTTGGATCTCGCCTCTGCTCTCATACCTCTCTACGTCCTTGGTAGGAAGACTGTCCATCCTACCGTTCTTCTTTCGGAACTTGGTCTGCGGCACCTTGGATTGATCGTTGGCCGACTGCCAACCGATCTTCTTCATCTCTCCTTGAGCCGCTGCCATATCTTTGCCGTAGTAGGTTCTCTCCCAATCGCCATTGGGGAGGGTGCGCTCTACGATGCCACTCTTGGGTACTGCGGCATTTTCCTTCTGCCGCCTTCTGGCTCTCTCCTCTACGATCTTCTTGGTCACACCCCTATGATGCGTCTGCATTACTGCTTGCGCGTCTTGGGCGGCTTTGAGAGTTTGGTTACGTCAACCGGGATGGGCGCTACCGGCTCTCTCGGAGCTGCAACCTCTATCATCTCCGTACCCTCCGGCATCTTATCCAGAGCCTTTTGTGTTGCCTCGTCAATGTTGATATCCTCCGGTTCTCCCCACTCGTCAAAACTGTCCTTGGGCACTTCTACGTTGCCCATCTTTAGCAACTTGAGACCGTCAAACTTGGCGACTGGTCGGTGATATCCAGAACCGATAGTTCCACGCAGTTCCAATGGCGGTGGCGCTTTCCACAGTGCTTTACGAATAAGACCGCCACGCTGGCCCTGTGGTCTATCTGGGTATTTTCTCTCTGCGCTCAACACCGGCCATTTCTCCGGGCGTTTGATTCTCTTGTAGTAAGCCATGCCCTGTACCTTGTAGCGACTATGCCACTCGGAACAGTGCATGAACTTCACCCAATTCTGTCGGCTGTCGAACAGAAAGACGTTTACAGGGAACTTACCCTTGGTCCTTTCGGTGCATTTTGCCCACGCCTTACACCCCTTGTTGCCCGATGTCGGAATACTGCAAGAAGCATAGGTCAGAGAGTCTGGGCCAATCTTTTCAATCGGATATGCCTGTGCCACGCTACCTCCCCAGGAATAAAGGGGGGGATGATCCCCCCCTTTATACATTCATCAACTAACCGTTAAGGCACCTCGTCATCCAGAGCGTACTCGATTCCCAGTGACGGCCAGAAAACAAGCACTCCGTAATCAATGATGGCAATGATCTTGGTCGTCAAATCAAACGGCTGAATGATAATCTGTGGCTCCTCTTTCATGCCTAGAAGCACAGATCCCTCGGTGAAGAAGATGTTACGAGTTCCCGTACCTGCTGCGGTGAGAATGTGTCCGGTGAAGTCGAACTGTGCGCCGAAGACAGTACCGAGAATACCAGTCTTAGCAACACCGCCAGCCTCACCACGCACCGAGGCACTCAAGAACGTGCCCGAGCCAATACCGATCTCAATGATGTCATCCCACTTGATGGGATGGAAGACAGCAAACAGGCGATCATCTCCCCTGTTTACCAGGTCTCCACCGACATTCCAGATAGTGCCGATGGCATCGAGAATGTTATCCAGCGTCGGAGGATCTGCGGTTGAGCTGCCCAGGGCCGCATTACTCCATCCGGCTACGGTATCGGTTGCAACCGTTATCTCCACCTGATTACCGTTGGAGATACCCAGACGCTTCTGAATCGCCTTCTCCGTCGCCGGAAGCATCCGGTTCATTACCTCTCTGTCAATCTGGGTTGCCGCATAAGCCATAAACGGTTGCAGATTGAACTCGGTAATCGTCGGAGTGTTGAAGTCGATGATGTTGTCACCAGCGCCGAGCTCTGCGCCCGGACCATCTCTGGTCGAGGTCACATCACCCATCTGCTCAAAGTGCATTACGTCGCCTGGGCCACCGAAATCAACTCGCTCACACATCGAGGCCAGAATCCGGCGCGAAGTCGCTTCTAAGGCAACCTCTTTCGCCCAGACATCCGGCATGATCTCAGTTTCGTCATTCCTGGCCCAGATGACCAAGATAGATACGAACTGCATTGCTATGCTCCCCTAGCTTGGGGGCACCAGGTTTCCCCTCGCATCTCTCGTATAACCCTCCTCTTTCCTGAGGCGGGCATACTCCGGGACGCTTAACTCTCTGGCCTTCTCCCTCGTATATGTTGGCTTGGCCGTAGCAGAGGGGGATGCGCCGCCGACAGTAGCAATGGGAAGGGTCCGTTTGTTTCGTTCTGTCTCCTTCTGCTGTGCCGTTGTCGCATCAGTCTCGGCCTTTGTGCGGATCTGCCCCGCTCGGCGGCCGGTGTCCAAATGGTAAGCGTCGATCAAATCGAATCTCTTTCCCTTCTTCATCTCATCGTGAACAATCCGCATTGCTATACCTTTGTCGAAACCAGGAAAGTTCTTATCGTCACGCTGCATCTCACTTGCCTGATTGTCCAGGATACGCTCGTATTGCCGAGTACGCCTGTCCAGTTCGTTCTGCTGATGAACCTCCATTATGATTCGATCTCTGGGATCGCTTGCATCGAGTCCCTCGTAGGGGTTAGGAATCGCCCCCTGAGCGTTGCCGCCCCCCTGTGCGGGCGTGAGGGACTCTTGCCCTCTTAGGATATCGTCAAGCTGCCGATTGCGCTCCAGCAACTCAGCACGCTCTCTGTTGGATGTCTCCAGCTCTACTCTTTGGTCGTGTTCGCTTTGCACCCGCTCGGCCAACTGCTCACGGGTCATTTCAACCTTGGAGCCATCGGTTAGCGTTACAGAATAGACTGGTTCCGGCTCTGCTGGTTCTGCCGGTGGCTCTGCTGGCGGCTCTGCCGGTGCCGGTGGCTCCGCTGGAGCCTGTGGTTCTACTGGAGCCTGTGGCTCCACTACTTCTTTTTCGTCTGCCATGTCCTATATCCCCCCAGGTTGGAGTCCTGCCGATGCACCGGCTAGGCCGGGTATACCGCCAAGGTCTGCTCCACCTTGGCCCCCACCACCACCGGATGCTGCCTGTTGCTGCTGTGCCAATTCTGCCGCCTTCTGCCTGTCCTCCGTGAGCTTCCGTTGCCTACGAGCCTCTGAACCTCTGAGGATTCGTATAGGAATACCCACATACTCCGCAACCGCTTTGTTATCGAGAAGCCTCTCCCCGGTAAGCGGATCGGGTTCATTTAGCTTCAAAGCAATCTCGGCGTTCTTGGATCTCTCCACCAAATTCTGTGGATCAGAGGTAACGAATACCTCCATATCCAGAGGGATCTGATCTCCTAATAGCTGCTCGACTGTGGCCTCATCAAACTCATCCAAGACCCGAATCGCTCTCGGAGTCTTCCACCGCTCACGGATCATCTGTAAATCATCCTGGGCCAACTGTGTTTCCATCGTGTACCTCTGTCGCAGGTGATCTCTGACCGGGACTTCTGCGCTTGAGAGGGCTCGCTCGATAGCTGCGCCGGATAGCTCCGAGTTCGACTTTAGCTGACCCAGGGCTACGTCATCAAAACCGCCCTGATTCTTGAGTTCACGTATGAAGGTCGTCACCAGGAAGATCAAAGACTGTGGCACTTCTCCGGTCTGGAAGGAGCGCATCTGTCCAATGAGGCGCGGATCTCCCGTAGCAACCAGTTTCTGAGACGGCATGTTCGTCCATTGCTGCTTCTCAAAACCAATCCCGCGAGGAATTATGACCTTGGGTGCAGCATTGGCAATCGCGTTCTCCATAATCAGCACCAGGAGCTTATTGACCGCTACCTGCATTGACCACTGTATCTGCGGCTCTCCGATGCCCCACCAGCGTCTCGGGTCGATATACCAGCGCATAGCCTTGTACGGCCAGTATAGAAGCTCTGGAGTAGACCAGGCTCCGACATAGAGCAAAGCCTGGGAGGTTGGGGAGAAGGCAATCAGACGCCGACCCTTGGGGAACAGTGGGGCCTGCTTGGTCCCGGTGTTCCGTACCCGCCTCAACTCTCCTATTTCACATTCTGGACAAATTGCAACAGCATCTTCACCTACAAAGGCCCCGGTAATCGGCATCACGCCGGGAGCCTGATTCTCTACAGAGAACTCTCCGGAGCAGATGTTACAGCGCAGAAATTCGGGCGGGACATCGTGATGCTCGTCTACCGGACCAACGTGCCCCTGTGAATGGTATAGAACTACGGTTCCATACTCCGGGCCTCTGGATATCTTGTTGTCATCCCCCTGCCCGCTGCCTCTACGAATACGGATATTGGTCGAGTCCGAAGACGATTGCCACGGTTGCTTGATTGGTTTTGAGTCGGTCGGCCCCCCGTCCGGGATCACGTCTACGCCAGTGGCCGGGAACATTGCTTTGATCTGCGCCATTGGGAGTTGCAGGGTCTCAAAGCAATAGAGCCATTCGCTCTGGAGGGCATGGTCTGGGTCGGGATCGAAGTTCCGCGGATCTACTCCTCGGGTGGCGTGGTTGTTTGTGACCGGATCGTAGCCCTGGAAGATAATCCCGGTGCCGCAGTTGGCCGCCCAGGTAGCGGCCCAATCTACCAGATCCTTTCGGTTCATCCCGCCAGAGTCTCGGCGTTCGGCAATGTGATCTATAGCCGCCTTGGCCGCCTGGGCAATCTCGCCCGCATCGGCTCCGGTGGGAAGAACCTCTGTCTGGAGAGCGGGCTCTGTGACCAGGCCCTTCTTGTGTCTGACTACATCGAAGACGATGTTTCTCTTTGGCCTACTGGTAATGTGGTCAATCTCGTCCCCGTAGGTAAGGAACTGCTTGCCCATAGCAAAGTCGGTGAGAACGTCGAACTCCTGCCGGATGTTGGCGTTCTTGTCCCTGGCGTAGTTGTAGAGAGAGATAGCGTCTTCAAGGGTCTGTTTGTCTTCGCGCAGAGAGGTTGCGTCAGACTTATTGAGACCGCGAGTGAGATTTGAAACCGACGGGCCCGGTGGGCTCCCGCCTGAGGAAGACCCCCCTTGGTCTGGTGGTGGGTCCGTCGGTGTTATGACTATGGATGACATCTAGTATCTCCACTCTGCGGCTTCTGCCGCCCGTGTGCGATTGGCTTCCATCTCGGCCATTCTCTCCCGTAGACGTGCGATCGAATCCTGTGGCGTACTGTTACGCGGGAACTCGGCGTGCATGTTTCTGCGACACCCAACCAGAGCCAATCCCGCTGCCATCGTGCAGTCGAGCCACATTCCGCGCCCAGGAACAAGAAGGTCGGAGGAGTCCCTAGATGCCCCCATCATCTCGCGGATCAGCGTTTCCGAGCGTGGCTCCCAACTGCCAGTCACACAGGCGTCAAATAGGAGCTGCTCGATCTCATACTTGGTACGGCCCGAGGTATAGAATCCCCAGGCTGCGTCTAGTCCTGGGCTGCCGTCCCTGTCCACAGCCATGCGTTGATAAACATTTCGATAGTTCTCCTCGTTGACCAAGTGCGAGATCGTCGCTATGCCGTGGTTATTTGCCTCCGGCACAAGATAGGCCGTATTATACATCCTTCCCAGACGCGCCAGGACACTACCAAAACGGATCGGTGGGATCTTCCCACGCCACTCTGCTACTTGCGTTCTGTCCGGGAGCCGTAAAATGCACCCCACCGACCATGCGCCTTTGGGCAACCCTTCCGAGATGTCACCGCCAATGACGTACTCGACTCCGGCCTGCGGCATCTCCCAAACTCGTAGGTCACCATCTGGAGACAGCTCGTAGTTGCCGTCTATATTCAGATATCCTGTCTGTGACTTCCACACATCCCGCGCACGCTCTAACCAGACAACCAGTGGGTCATACGGAAAGGCCGGATTTTCGCCAATCGCAACAAACTGTCCCAGTAGTCTCGCTGCTGCCTTAGGGTCAAATTTGAGCCTCTCCTCGATCTCACGGACCTGGCTCGGCGTAATGGAAGGGTTGGAGCCAACTTCAGCATAGACAATGAAATGCCGTCCCGTTTCCGGGTTGAGAACAAACTGATCGTAAGTCCAAGACATTCCTTGGGTTGGAGTAGCAGTAATCCAAATGTCGATTGGCTCCCCTGGGATAACCCTTGCCAAGCACTCACGGTAGATATCCTCCGGTGGTTCCTCATCGAACATGATCCAACGCCGCTTCGGACCCTGGAATACCTTGTCTCCGGCCTCTGTAGAGCGCAGCCCCACCGACGAGCCGTTGGGAAGCTCCAGGGTGCGCTTGGCAGCCCGCCAGATGCCCTCATCCCGTTTCCAGATCGGTGTGATACCGGGATCGTCCATCCCGACCCCGATGTAAGGCTCTGCAATCTCCTCACTGGCCTTGAAGGTGAGGTTTACAATCCATCCGTAGTTCGGGGCCTTTATGTCCTTGAAGGGATGATTCCCCTCCGCGAACATCCGAGCTTCCCGCACCCCACACCAGGTCTTACCCGAGTTGTTGCCGCCAGAGAATAGTCTCTCCGGTTCCGGGGCCGAGTGGAATTGGTGCTGTGGGTCCGACAGCGGCCAGCTAGTGGGATCTTGTCTCCGCTGGTAGTCCGTCCCCTTCTGCACCGTCTCCAGAAGCATCCTGAGCTGATCTACGCTCAAGCTCTCCAATAAGGGTTGCGCCGTAATCTGCTCTCTCCTTCTCTGGCATATTAATCACCCAATCTATGAACTTCTGGAACTCGGGCGGCACCCTGCTCTCGTTGATCTGGGAAGGCTCTCCCATCGCTACGCGCTCGATCTCAAACCCGGCCTTGGCGAGTGTGGCGATGGTGCTTCCGGTAAGGGTCTTACCCTCGAGCATCTTGAGCTGTGTATAGGAGACTCTCTGCATCTCCCGGCCGAGGAGTCTATTCTTCTGTGAGTTGCTTAGGGCTGCGCTATCAAATGCGCGGAGGTCTTCTTGCACCTGGTCATGGTCGTAGGCGCGGGATCTGTGTTTCCAGTCCCACCGGCCGGACCACTTCACAATGTCTGAGAGGCTGCAATCGAGGAGAGTCTGGGTGGCGTCCATTGTTCGGGCTGGACCCATGCCGAGGTAGACACCAAAGGCTCTGTAGGCGTCTATGGGTTCGGTGATCTCTCTGTCCCAGATTTGTTTGCTCTTGCGCTCACGCGAGCCGTGAGTAACGTCACGCTCTGGCGTAAGGCCACGCGCGTTCGGCTTGCTCTCCGATTGCCTTCTACGGTGCGCATAGATCCGGCACCGGGCCGAACAATACTTCTTGAGATGGCTACCGCTTATCTCCTCGGAACACATGGGAGAGCGGCAGTACCTAACCTCCGAGCTTTGCCCCTGGGTTTTCATTTAAGCGTCTTACCATTTCCCCGACATCATCCGGCAATTCCTCCGGGCGTCGTGGCGGTACGTTTATCTCAGGTGGCGAAGCCGAGTCGTCCTCCGCGTTCATCATAGCCATCGAACCGACTGGCTTCCCTGGGGCGTCCAGCTTGAAATCTGCTTTCGTGAGCTGGTCTACCCTAAAGGCGAACGGCGAGAAACAGTGACTACAAGCAACGTAGGCTCGGGTCGGTATGACTCTCGACCCTGGACCCTTGGTAAATCGGCAGGCCATCTTGAGGACTATTAACTCGTCCCCTTTACAGCGAGGACAAAGAACCGCCTCTCCATTCTCACTCATAGGTTTCTCAGACGGCCTGCCAAACCATTTCATATCTACTCCCAGGATCACCAAGTTATCTGGTGGTAATGAAGATCGGCCGAATCACCATATCGGGATAAGGCGCGGTGCGTGAGACATCATCATCAGCGACGATGAACCGCACATATCTAAATCCTAGAGCCGGTGAGAGCGCGTGCGTATCGCACGTCATCAATACCGCCGACTGTGGGCTGGCACCGATCAACTGAACCACTGTGCCCAGATAGTTTTGTGTCTCATCATTCGTCTGTGACCACTCGCTTTGGATATCAAGAGAATCTCCCGAGGCCATATTCGCTTCGACAGAGATTAGAATGAGTGGCTGCCCGGCGAAGTTACACTCCGGGAATCGCTTGGAGCGTAGATCGAACCAGGCCGAGGTATCCTTCACCCCGGTATTAAGAACGATCTGGTCGCCGGTTCTGTTCTCTAGAGCAAATACCGAGGAATCACCGGCAGACGGGGTAGGTGCGCCGTCGCCCTCGTCAATGATGAAACCCTGTGCGTGTGCCTGACCTGCGAACGCGAGTACGAATACAAACGCTAGCAACGAAAATAGTGTTCTCACTTCTTTATTCCTCCTCACCCTCACAGGTGGGCGCTTTGTGTTGTGGTGCGGGACATTGGGACTTCGGGTATAAAGTGCCTGGTCACTCTCGCCCCCTTAGCCTTTACCCTCTGTCCCGCCCCCTTCGTCTTCCTCTTTGGGACTGTTCTTCGCTACCGCTTTTGCCAGGGCGATATTCTTCTCGACCTTTTCTTTTGTCCTGGCCTTCTTCTCTTTCTGAACCGGGATGGCCGCCTTCTTTGCTGCCCTCTCATCGGCCTTCTTCTTTACCAGTGTGAGGTCTGGAACCGACCCCTCATCTGGAAACCATCTATTGGTAGGGATCTCGAAAACTCCCTTAGTGCATTTGGTGAAATCGAATCGTAACGATCTGCCGTTTGGACCTGGAGTGATTATCACTCCGAACTTTTGGAGATCATATAGCTTCACTTAAACCTTCCTCCCCCCAGGCTTCGGCTTTCTTGTCGGCTTCGGCTTCTTCTTCGTGGTCGGCGTACTGCTGCTAGTGGTGTAGGCCATCAGTTTGCCAGCTCTACGAACCACATCGGCGGTATGCCATCATCGAACTCATCTCTGTGATAGAACAAGCGCCCTCGATTCGGGAGAACTTCTACCTTTGGTTCACACCAACAGTCTCCCTGTGCTGCGAAGTGGTGCAGACCCTTGTAGCGTTTCCTGCATCGTTCACGCAGCTTCGCTAGGTCTGCACTGATATCCCCAGGCCGCCACTCTTGATCGGCCATCGGTCCCTCCGCAATTTCTGCTGCTTTCCAGAAATTGTCTATCTGTTCTTGCGTCAGATCGGAACTCTCGTCGTAGAAATACCAGGCTTTCTCCATCCCATGAATCTCCATTAAGTGCCCCGGCTTTTTGTGGTTCCCCCCACGGTAGCTACCAGAAGTAGCAGACATGACCGAGGCACTATCCGTCCCAACCTTCAAACCCAGAACTATCCGGTGGCGGTGTAGGCGGCGGCGTTTGTGTTGTGTCCTTTGATCCACCCTTCCCATGACCACCACCGGGAGGATTCTCTCCCTTGTCACTGGGACCATCCCCTAAGCCGAGCTCCTCCTCGATGATCGGTGCGAGTGTATGAAACGCTCGATTAACGATTGTCTCGCAGCCGGTAGTCATCAACAGGAGAAACAGAATCCCACCAATCCCGAGACCACTGATGACCCCGAGAGAGAAACCAATCACCGGGCCTCTGTCTTCTTGCCAGTTCACCCGAGAATCTTTGGCGGGTAGTGGGTCGTAAGGTACTGCTTCACCTTGAGGCCCAAGGTAGTGTCGGTACTTCCCCGGTCGCCAACCGATGAAAGTAAATGCTCTTGGATATCCTGGAACAGGATCATTGCTTCGTTCTCTCGGTTCCATACCGGAGGCCCCTTCACGATAGGAATGTCCGTATGAGGAACTGCTCCAGATCCGGGTCCAACTTCTCCGGCAGCATCTTGGCAAAGGCGACAGCCCCGTTGGCCTGCTGCTGGTGCGCCTTACGGATACTCTCCAGGATCTTCGGCACGTCCGGTTTCTCTCGCTGCGGCGGCTGCTCTCCGATGATCGGCACTCCGGGGGTGCCAGCGGCCGGTACAGCCCGTGGAACTTGTGGCATTACTCTACCGGGATGTCCCATTTGCGTCCTCCAGGTCTACATTGGGTGGCTGATCGTCATAGGCGATGTAGTCCAGTTTCATTCCTTTGATAATCAGATTGGGTATTGAACGGAAGTAGATGCTCGATCCGTTGTTATAGGTCTTTTTCGGAACAATTATAGTAATCAGAAGGGAAACCATCAGCGGTTTCCCCTGGTACGGATGCTCTTGAGTGATTTGATGGTCTGCATACCCTTGGAAGCCCGAGAATTGAGGAATTTAGAGGCTTTTGGGGCCTTCATGCGGCTTCCGCTCTTGGCCTTGGGGCTTTTGGTGGTGGCATCGAGAGATCCTGGGTCCGATATGGTCCCTGACTCAGACGATGATCCCCCACCGGCTCCAGACGATGGTGGTATTAGAATCTGGTTCGGTCCACCGCTCATTTCTTCCTCTTTAGAGCCTGAATGTGTGGATGGAGTGGGATTGTTTCGTGTTTCGGCTTCTTGAAGAACTTGGGCAGAACCTTGTGGAGAAGTTCCTTCTCTTTTCGAGCCGTCCGGCCAATCGCCCTGGAGGTATCTCTCTCGCGCTGTGTCTGGCCCCGGCCACGGATGATATTCTCCTCACCCTGGGTGATCCGATCATTGAGAAAGGCGTTTGTATCCGTTTTTCCAGACTTCCTGTCCCTCTTAGCCACAATCCGGCGCTTGATACGCGCCAGCTCTGCCTTCTCCTGCCTCTTGGGAGACCGATTGGCTCCCTTATCCGGTTGATCGTGGCTCACATTACCCTTCCTCGAGAGTGTACCCACAGGTACAGGTCTAGTCGGGGAGGCGAAGTCCAGGAGTCACCTAGGATCGTCTTTAACGGGTTACTAACCCGCTTATCCTCCTGTGCCGGTAGTGAACCGAGCATAGCTCCTACCCCTTCTTAGAATACCGAGCCCAACTACAGCCGACCTCGGCAACTCCAGGGATTCCCGTCCGACTAGACCTTCTGATTCTTGCCGGTCCTGCCCTTGTTGCCGGGTACGGCCGGGATCAAGGCTGGATTGACATTGACGGCGGTGGAGATCGAACCAGCTCCCATACCGCGAGGCTTCCCGTATCGAGCGTTCCCAACCTTGACGGTCGGTGGACTGATGCTCTTTCCGGCCTCTTTGATTGAACTCTTGACTCCGGGCAGCGGTGTGCCCGCACTCTCTTTGGCTCGCAGCGGCATCTCTAACCTCCTAGTTCCTTCTCCATCCAGGCCACCAGTTCTTTAATCAAACGCCTGAGTTCGGCGTCTTTGTCCATCTGCTTGCCCACGTCCTCGTCGGTGATCCAGTACCCACCCTCGGCTTCCCGCCGCTTCGTGGCGTCTGCTGCACGCAGCATCTGATCCAGTACCGGGTGCTGACCGTGAGGTCCAGCCTGCCCACAGCGACACTTATCCTCCGGCTCATACTCAAACACCTGGTCAGGGTGTGTTCGGATTTCCACCAGCACAGATACGAGGGCAGCCGTCGCCCCTACCCGTATCTCCTTGTTCCCATGCTCCTGCAACTTCCTCCACTCTGCCAACACGCCGTCCAGGGACATCTCAACCTCCAGGTAGGAACTACCGGCCCAGGGGCCGCTCCCGAGTTCAGGACTCGCTTAGCACGGTTGCCCATCTCAGAGCGACCACCCAGGCCCAGACCCTCTCAACTATCCCAATGCTAGAGAAGAACCCCATGGGTTCTTGTCATCGAGAGGGAACCTTTGCCAACCCTAGGCGTGGCCGATGACTCAACGACTTGAACGCATCGGAGCGAGTCCACCGCCAAGTCCCACGCCTTTCAATCAAGCCCTGGCCGAAGTTGAACCGGCGTACTGGACTCCCCATCGGCTCATGAACCGGGGGCAGAGCTTCTATCGTGACACACACACATGCAGGCCCACTTTGCCCCTTCAAGATCCAAGACTTTGCACTCATAGCACATTGTTTCACGTGGAACATCGGGCTTAACCCCTTCAAACAAAGAGGGTTCCCTGATTCCTATAAATACCTTCTGTTTCTCCTCATCTATGCGATGAGAAAGAACCTTATATCCTTGCGTTACATCACGTTGCAACACTTTTTTGTGTGAGAAGGTCATCTATATACCAC
>SDBT01008571.1_pt1 | contig 16687 bp, 20 predicted proteins | sample 2277101 | NCBI WGS metagenome assembly SDBT01 (sample SAMN10404973, study PRJNA504765) | marine sediment metagenome | isolation source: marine sediment core GS10_PC15, 103 cmbsf | place: Arctic Ocean: Southern Knipovich Ridge | collected 2010
TAATACAAAAGAACATGAGTAGTAAAACAAAATCAATATATGCAGTTAAAGAGCAACATAAGAAGGCTGTCAAAGAGAGTAACAGCTTCAAGAATACATTTTCAGAGATATTCAAACTCTGCAGGAGCATAGAGAAGAAATATAACAAATATGGTGCTATTGATCCAAAAGACTCTACAGAATTAACTAATCTGAATCTCTACGAAGATATATGGGATCATCCTGAGAATGATGTTAATACTCATAGAATTTGGCTAAAGGAAATCTTTATTGCTAATAAGAAGAGTATCACTAAGAATAACAATAAAGATGCTTGGCTTCGAGACTCCTCTAAACAGAATGTCATCATCTATGGAGGTGAGAGTAATAAATCTAAACCTTACAAGATCGATCTCTGCTACTTCTACAAAAGAGCTTGCATCATCTCTGCTAGAGTGAAAAGAGAAGAAGATGAAGAAAATGAAGAGTTTGGTTTTGATGAGATCAGACTTCCTATGAGAAACTCCAATATTAAATTTCGCTATTGGCTATATCGATGTTTTGTGTTTATAGCGGATAATGAGAAAGATCAAAAATCTATTAAGAAGCAACTCGCACTAATTAGATCTAGTTTAGGAATTGGTGTTGCTAAAGGAGGATCGTCATTTAAGAATATTATGAATATGGCTAAGGACACTATAGGACAAAGTAACTTGAGCAACATAAGTAAGAATGTTTACAAGAATCTTAAAGATATGAAAGTTGATGGTAGTGATCCAGATAAGATAGGAGATGTTATATCACAGACTGTTAAGAGTCCAGGCTTTAAGAAAATGGTGTCAACCATGACTACTAATGCTAAAGATGCCAAGATAGTTACAGAGATGGAGGATATAGCTAAAGATTTTTGTCCTGAAGTTACAGAGATGATTGCTAAAGAAGAAGAAGCTGAGAAAACTAAGAAAGATTCTGAAACAGAGAAACTGGAAGATGAGACCAAGAAGTTGAAAGATGATGAGATTGAAAGAACACATAGTCCTAAGTCAGATGATAAAAGAATGGAAGATGATACTAACGAGCAGGATGAGACCAAGAAATTGAAAGATGATGAGATTGAAAGAACACATAGTCTTAAGCCAGATGATAAAAGAGTGGAAGATGATACTAACGAGCAGGATGAGACCAAGAAATTGAAAGATGATGAGATTGAAAGAACACATAGTCTTAAGCCAGATGATAAAAGAGTGGAACAAAGTAATAGTGACAAACTTTAGTTAGTAATAATTTTAAAATTCTTCCAAGTTATTATGTATGTGTCGTCGAATGTTCTCGAAGTAATGAGATCCATCGCTTTGGATATCTACATATTGGAGTATCTCTAATCTATGCTCTCTAGAGAGATTACCAAGTTTTGTCATATTACTAGTTAAGATATACTCATTCGAATCGTTGAACTCAATAGCTAAACTCCTATCTCTCGATCCGACAGTTAAGACAGCTGGATGAGATCCCTCTATGAGACTTTTCTGTTCATACTTCCCTCGTAAGAACACCTTACTGAAATGATTCAGTGTATCTAAGAGAGTATCTATCTTGATATGTTTGATATCAGCCATAAGATCTATACTATCAAATCCTTGTTCAATCTTGCATCTAAGATTAAAATCTCTTCCTATGTTATGAACTATCGATAGAGGTATATCCCTCTTATCGGGATAGAAGTTCATTATCTCAACCTTCAAACCGAAGATATCGTCTCTTTGTTCATACTCCTCTATCGAATGACAGTTGAACTTAAAGTTAGGGTATAATCTTGTGAATAGATCATTGATAGCTTCAATACCTATCTGATCACTAGACAATAAACTACTTATGACTGTAGGAAAGTCATCTTTCTTAGTTAAGAAACCTTCGAAATCTAATTCGTTCTCATATGAAGAAGTTAGATTACACTTCTTAGTGTAGATACTGTTTATTCTCTCAGTTGATACTTCATATAGTTCTTTAATGTGATTGAGATGATATGTTCTCGGTTCTACTAAGAGGAAAGGATTAATGATGGTGATTGAATAACTACCATGTCTTAGATATACTCCTATGTATGAGTATCTACAAAAGATCCTGGTAAATATACCTATGTCATCTGATGACAATATAAAGAGAATACCGGATTCCATGTTGAGGGTAGTAAATTATCTTTCTAGTGAAGTTCTATAAATGTTAAAATATCAATTCAAAATGAATCCCGGAGAACGTTTTAAGATTAATACAGTCAGTTTAGTTGATTACATACTATCCTTAAATGCGGTTAATCTTCCTACTACTCATCTGAAAATAGTCAAAGGTTTTATATTAGGATCAGATCCTAATAAGCTTATCGAACTATTTATCAAACATTCTCGACACATATGGAATCAAATTAAAGATAGTGATGAAAAATACTTCATATCCAATAGTAAGGTAATTTTTGCGATTTTTTCGAAAGATAAGATAGATGCTATAGTCAACCTTATCGAGAGCGATTCTATAAATAGTAAGTCTAAAGTAGTGATATGGAAGTACTTTTCTAGTTTCGTGCGAATAAGTATTAACTATCTTCTAGAGCAAGATTCTTTTGATGAGCATGTGCGAGAAGAAGCACGTATGTGGAACATTAGAATTAAATGAGAGTTTTAAAATTGATCTTAAACTAAAATAATTAACTCATTACAACAAAGAATACAATGAAGTATTGCTCAATTATTACCAAGACTACCAGGAAACCATGTAAGAGACGAAGCAAGAATGATCTTCCATGCTTTCATCACAATCCAAGTACAAAGTATAAACGATTCAATAATAAACATTGCTGTGAAGGATTCAATATCAAAGGCTTACCCTGTAACAATTTTGGTAAATATAAGAATCACAAAGGAGGATACATGTGTAAAAGTCACTATGTTACACACTCAGTATGTAATGGAGTTACAGATAATGAGAGGTGGTGTCTCAATCCACCTTTGAAGGGAAGAACATTCAAAGGAGATACCATGCTCTGTAAATTACATGCTTACACTACACGCGAATGTTGTATGGGGACGACAAAGAAAGGTAGATTCTGTAACAACTATCCATATAAATACGGAGATGGATATTGTAGAGTACATGCAGATCCTGATGTAATTAAGATCAACAAAGAAGATGAAACTGAGAAGATCTTAGCTAAGAAGAAGAAATCAGATTCTAAACTGAACAAGGAAGCACTAGAAAATAGATTGGATCAAGATAGAATCAATAAACTTCAACGTGAACTCGACTCTTTAATTGTTATGATAGGCATACACTGTAATCTTAAAGATAAAGATATTCGAAAGCTTGATGGTAAGATGTACTTCCTTAAGATCTATAATGCTGGGTATTATGAGGTAGAAGGAGAGACTATTGATTCTTTTGAGAGTAAAGGCGTCGAGGAAGATAGAAATATTATGCTTCAACTTGTAGCTGATTTGATTGGATATCAAAAACCTAAAGGTATAACACCTGAGGCTATGTATCAAGAATTACTTACTATTACTTTAAAGACATTCTATCTGAAGAAGCAACGAGAAAAACCTATCTGGAATTCTCCTAATGCTAGAGATGTGTATAATAAACATCTTAAGAAAGAAGAAATCAAACATGATAAGGAAAGTAGAGAAAGAAAGAAGAAAGAAAGAGAGAGTAAAACTGAAGAAGAAATCATTAAGTCAAAGAAGGTAAAATGCAATAAACTCCTAAGAGAGATCCGAGTTAAGTATAATTGCCCTCTACCTAAGAAATTACAATATATGGGAGATATAGAACTTGAAAGAGAGTTCATTCTCGAATATGCTGAAATCGAAGCACTCAAACTTGATATTGGTGGATACCCTGAAGAGATCATTGTACCTATCAAAAAGGAGTGGGAGTTGCATAACGAAAAACAGGATTACCATAGTGATAGTACGGTAAAGATAATGATGGATCCTAATAGAGAAAGAGATAAAGGAGTCATGATTAGAGATAGATTATTGAAATCTAACCATGATGTTAAAGAATATAATAACTTGCCGCGAGAATACTTCGAAGAAAAAGTATATCAATACTGTAACGAGGACGATGATGAAGACAAAGATGACGAATGTGGTGGTACTAGAATTGTTCCACATACTAATCAACGGCTCGAAGATGTACAATCCGAGCCTTCCGACAAAGACTTACAGCCTTTCCTCCATTGGACTGCACCACAGAAATCCAAAATAGAAGGTCGTGATTACATCATGAAGCACGATCTTAAGATATGTACTGAACTCATCGGTGACTATAATAATTTCATGACCAAGTGTAGAGAGCTAAATTGTTCCCCTTTGAAGTATCTTTACATGTTTGAGAAGTTCGTATTCGACTATGATAAGCCCTAAGAGGTATGCATGAATCAATGTACACATAAGGAATTCGGTCCAAGTCATGATAGTTGATCAGAGCATTACTGGATCTATCTATTAAAGATAAGCTCTAAGTAGTGACGATAGATTAAACATATCTTACTGACGAACATGTTTTAACGATTTCTATCATCACTCCATCTCTTCCCTAATTATTTTCATCAATAACTCGTGGGTCAATCTTTTATCGATAACTAAATACTCTTCAATACTATCTCTCAATTCTTCAGTAAAGTATGTATTCACTACAACTGTATGTACCAACATACCCATTAGCACTACCTTGAATACGATAAAATTCTCATCGAGATTATGTAACTTTTCACCTAGGTAGAGAGCTAGTTTATCAAGATTACCATCTGCTCTAAGATCATGTGTAGCTATAGTATTGATATTATCTCTTATATCAACAGTTACATCTCTTAGATCATCATCTAGCTGAATACATGAACCTAAATCGAACGCAGATGGAGTAGGAGATATCTTGAGAATAGATTCGATTGCATTGAGCATATGACCTCCTTTATTAATCGCCATTGATAGATATTCTTCTCTAGTGAGACCATGATTAGACTGAAGTCTATATCCAATAATTTCGTTAAAGAATATCAATGACAAATTAGCTTTAGCACTAGGAATCTTGGTTAATATGAGATTGAAACTGGTAACTAAATCTCTCTCTCTAGGATCTGTAAGATCATCGATAGGACAATGTAGGAAAATCTTGGTAATATTCTTGATCAGTCTCCTCTTATTAGATTCTTTGATCGTAGGATCATCTAGATAGTGATCAAGTAATATGTATAGAGTGGAATATCTGAATAGTTCATCAGTACATTTGAGAGTGTTACCACAGTTTAATGCAAAAAGTATAGATCCAGCAAAACAACCAAATCCAGACACATAGTCAACATCATCGGATAGAAGTACAGTCTTAATAGTCTTCTCATACCACCTAAATAGTGAAAAATACTTATGTGACGGCAGATTAATTAACATAGCTGAATTAGTTAATCTATTATCATCTGATATCGAATAAAAATATTTATCTACTATGTCTCTGAGAGTGCTCATCTCTTTAGAAGAGATGAGTACATCTTTATAGTTTTTGAGTACATGTGACAGAATAAAATTGATCTCTCTTAGAAATCAGATTAGTGACGTGAAAAATTGCTTATGTCGATAAAGGAAAAGCTCAAGAACCATCTCAAGAGTGTAAAGCTCAAGTTAGAAGAAGATGAGATAACTAGGATACTTAATATCGATAGGATAGAATTTCTCAATCTAGATCTTCTATCTAGAGTAATAAAGAATGTTAAGGATAATAGTGAGAAACCTATCTCATCCACACTATTTCGTCTTGTAGGGAGTATTACAAAGAGTGTAGAAATTAATAGTGATGATATAGAAAAGTTCGTTGAAGAGATAGGAGAATACTTAATTGATGAAGAGACTCTGAAAAAGATGCTGGAGAAATTTGATAGAGCTAGTGTTCTAGAAAGTGCTAGGATATATTCAAACTCTTTACGGAGTATAAATGATGCCAGCATCTTTAGGAAGAATATCCCTCTAGATAAGATCGACATCTATCTTGCAGATGCTATCAGGTACACTAAGAAATATATTAGCCATGCACATGATTTTACTACTTTCGATTAGAGGACTTTAAAATCACCTAAGGTAAGATAATATCCACCATTTACTAAGTATTCTTCTAACAAAATCAATATCTATCTTCCTTAGTACCATCAGGATATGGATTGTAAGTTCTTAATAACTATTCTAGCTTTCTCTGTTCGATGACATTATTTTGAATCTTACTCTTATTGTGATATGCATTAAGGAAGATTGGACTAAAAAATGATTAAATTAAGATGAAATCATTAAAGTAACAAATGAATTACGAGGTTACTTTGTACAACATCAAACAAATTGGACCAAATGTATTAAATTATTCATCGAGTCTGCAATGAAAGAACAGAATCAATAGACTATACATTTACCTATTTCATTATATCTTGATGGTGATTACAAAATATCACACTCATGTTACATTACAGTAGCATTTATCTATATTAAGAAGTATCCAGGAAGAATATTTATACACTACTCCGATCATCATAAAGGTGTATATGAAAGAATGAAAGGAAGTTATCCATGTTGTAAAGATAATTTGTTAGTAGGATCTACCACAGGAAAATATTACAATATATGTAATGTGTCCGAAATCCATAATCCAAACTACACATGTGTAGTTTGGCTTAGTGGAAATGTTCATCAAACTTTCAAAATATCTACATTTCCAGGATATCTTAACGATTGGATATATGAATTAAGATTTAACATTCTTAATCATATTATGGTTAATTGGAGAAAATTATTTAATATGATTGCTGAGAAGAATATTAAGACACTTTCTATCATTGCAGATGATGCATATGTCTTCTATGATTACAGTCAAAAACTATTCAGTTTATATTCATCTATAATAGAGATATCTTATTTTCACATGTTAATGATATTGATAGGAAAGAATATAAGTGTAACGGGAAAAATGCTTTGTTGGACGAATATGAGGGGAGTTTCATACATATTGTAGAAGAAAATCCTAGACAAATTAAATTGGGATTGTATCAAGTATTTGATTACTTTTAAAAGATGAACTCATCGAGAAATTCTATCTTATCGATATTGCCATTCTATCTGCTCTTTGTTCTCTCATTATTAATATGAAAATAGTATATATAACATCATCTGTTACAAGACTCAGATGTTCTTTTATTGTAATAGCAAAGCATATTACACAATGTTTTTCATCAATATCAACTTTGGCTCTGCAAATAGGACACACTGCTTTAATTTTCATAGTTGAATGATAACATTTTTCACATATGCTATGTTTACATTTAAGTACTATATTACCATCTTCCAAACATACAGGACACTCATCATTGTAAGGTTTTTGATTTTCATGCGAATAGCAGTAGATCTTTGTATTAGATCTTCTCTTACATCTTCTATCTAATAGAGTAATACCTTTACATTGATTAGTCATCTAAATCGGTTTAAGATATCTTTACTCTGATGCACAATAATCAATTTTACTTCTCGTGCTTCCCAACGTAATTTTAAGTTGTCTTGGTTGATTTATTTTGATTGTAAATGAAGACCACTATTGGGATAAGAAGTGTTATTAACCCTACCACTAATGTTATGATGAAAAATATATCTTCATTCTTTGCAACGCTATCAGCACTTGATTTTGTTCTATTGAATAGATTAACTCCTAAACTACCAGCGACTATTAAAATAACAGCTAAGATAATTAAAAGAACACTATAAAAGACTGTCAATTCTGCCATATTTATTACTTATGTATAAAGTCTTGAAGAAATGAATGATAAAGTACCTGTCACTCAATACACAATAAAAGGTATGCATGTCAAAGAACACAAAAGTATAACTGAAGCTCATAATAATACAGGAATTTCCTTATCTGGTATTTCTCAGGCTTGCAAAGGAGAAAGACAGACGAGCGCCGGAGGTTTCAGATGGATATATTCTGATATTGGTAAAATTAAGAAGCATCTCGCTAGACAGAGATCATCGCCTGTTACTCAGTATGACAAGGAAGGAAATATCGTAAGAAGATATTCATCAATCAGTGAAGCTTCCAGAGCAGTTAAACTTCGTCCAATTATAATCTCAAGAATATGTAGAGGTGTGATTAGATCAAAGAGAGGATATTACTTTAAGTTCTTATATTCAGAAGATAAGGCTCGTACATGTACGAAAATGAGGAGTGTAAATCAATTGAGTTTACAAGGGAAGATCATTGCTACATTTCGCAGTTCGAACACTGCAGCTAAGATTTTGAGAATGTCGTGTCAGAGCATTTTAACAGCCTGTCTCAAATTAAGTATAATTAATGGATACAAATTTGAGTTTGTTTCTTAAAACATACTTTCGGAAGTCGAATCAGACGTGTTAGTATCAATCACACATGTAAGAACAATAGGTTCAATAGTTTTCTTCTTGGTCTTTCTCTTCTTCTCATATAATAAACAACTGATGAAGATGAATATGATAAGCCAGCAAATTAAGAATACAATAAAAAAGAACCAAAACATAGTATTACATATATCTGTCTTATTTTTATTCGCACTGAACGATCTTTTACCTGCAATAGCTAGAAGAATAACAGGATTAGCCATTGTATGATTTTGATTACTTACCTCTATCTTCCACTTCCATTTAGTACTCAATTTGTTCCTTTCAAGTTTAGCTATCAACTGACCTTCAATATCTTTGATTTTGATCTTATCAGTGATAAAATGTTTAGCATCAGAATATGCAATAATAGTGTCATCGTTTGATCTGAATTCATAACTAACTCGTATGTTATTCTGATTGATTACAGTCTTGAAAGCGTTACCAGTTTTCATAAGAACTAACACTTTACCTGTGCAATCGAGAATAGGAGTATCAGAAGTAAATGATAAAGTCTTTGCATCTGTTCTACCTACTAATTCATCTTTATAGAATACATCAGCATCATGATTTATGCTAACGCATCTACCTCTCACTTTGTAATTACCTCTTTCGTATTTCCAACTCCACCTAGCAGTTATAACCTTATTGATCTTATACGTATCCTTCCTCGGAATAGTAGGACATTTGTCTGATGTAGAATCAACAGTTAGATAAACACCAAAATAGATAGTAGATGTGATAGTGAGAATTATGAAAAAACATAATCCTTTCAATAAGTTATCACCCATGGTTTGCTATCGTAATTCTAATTTTAGTTGAGATCAGTTTTAAGTCATCCACAAATATTACTGCTACAAGTATTTGGATCAATACAATCATCAGATGATACACATGTACCTCCTTTAATTGAGAGACAAACTTGATTGCTACATGTGAGTGCTATACCCGACGTACAGTCAGACTCTTGAGAACAAGGTGATCCAACTATCGGCTTCGGAGTAATTGACCCATTTATTCTGAAAAAGGCTGTAGTAGATTGGGGATCTGGTTGCTGGTACAAGGCGAAGTCCCACCTTTCAGTCTTGATCAACCAGTACATTACACCTGCAAATATGATTACATATAGTAGCAGAAATAAAACAATAACAACATGTATACCCTCCATTCACTTAGAAATACATATGTTTTAAACTCTTTAAATATTCTCATATAATCTCTTAATAATTTCTGTGGAGATGACATCGTTTTGTATTAGATCCAAGTAATTTCCTGCAACGTGTATTTTCTTCGTTGTACCAGTACATCTATTCTTATCAATCTTAATTTCTATTTCATCATCAAAGTACATCTTAATCTCGGTAAACCATTGGGTGTATATTCCATCTTTAATAAAGTTGATAATCTCATGGATCTTATTCTTCAGTGCTTCTAAACGTAACATTTTAACGAATTATACCAGAAAGATGTTTATTATCATACATACTATAAGAAGCTACTAGTAGAATAGGATCTACAAATGCTACTTTGATTCTATTCAATATCTTTCTCTCTTTAGGAGTACGCATATAATTAAAGTTATGCATGCCTCGTCCCATATCTATAATAGTAAGGTTTACAACAACAAACTCTCTCGTTATTGCTCGTAAATGATATTTGATAGCAATCTCATCTGTAACGTCGATCCCATACTTAGTTTGAAAATACTTTAGATCATAGGTATCTTCGACAAACTTATAAGCAGATTTTTGATCATTAACATCATCAGGAAATACATAAATCTGGCCACGATAAATATTACCTGCGTTGAGAATCTCATAATATGTTCTTCCATCTATCCACTTCTTATTAAGGTTTATCATGTTTGTTCTAGCAAAAAAGTAATATGTTTCCTTCCACGATGATCCATACATCTTGGTAATGCCATAATTATTCCTCATTATATTCTTCCAATAAGAATCATTTTGACTTGTTCTAATTATCCTTCTACTGATATTATTCACACGTTTCTTAAAAGGTGTTATACATAGATTACTGTAAGGTATTAGACTATAGCACATAATATATGAGATAGGATCTGGCATGAAGAGGTCAGGACCATCGTAATGGAGGATATTAGGAGATTTCGAACATAATAATGTTGATATTCCATGTATTCTATTGTTAGATACAAAATGATGATGAGCATGAGTTAAGATATATAACTCTCTAGTCATAAAACGTAAGTGATTATACAAGACACCGTCATCATAGTAAAACCTAGATATATCTAAATTAGTCTTTCTATAGTGTTTAGTAACATATTCTTTAGCAGTTTTTTCATCTATAATAACAGGAGGACGAAAGATTGATGCAATATGATAGTCATATCTAACGATATCAAAGTAATTAATATTGTTGAGACTATCAGTGAATATATCATTATATGTTCTTCCGTCGATCCATCTCTTGTTCATATTAATCATGTTGCATTGAGATAGTAATATTGCGGCATCTTTCCATGTACTTCCGAATAGTTTAGTGATACCAAATTCATTCTTAACAAGTCTTTTCCACATAGATTCACATCTTATATTAAATAGATTGCTAACTCTGAGAAGAATAGTGACATCTTTGACACTGAGAAAGAGATATACTTCTGTCAACACATCTGCATGTAACATTTTAAGTTATTGATGATAAGATAATTTGAATCAGTTTCTATCAATATATACAATAATCCTCCTGGTGGTATGTAAGAGAAAGTAATTTAATTACAAACATAGATATGGATTATGATGTTGATACACTGATAACACAAAAATCAACTTACTATAATGATGACATTTAAACGAATTATATCAAAGATATCCGTACCACCATACATACTGATAGAATAGGATTAATATTCTTCTATTCTTAGGAGTGCAAAGTACAATATTACTATTGCACTCTCAATCCATTTACTTTCGACTAGTTTAGTAATACCAAATTCAATAGGGCTAGTAATATCATTGACACTGAGAAAGAGATACACTTCTGTCAACACATCTATATGTAACATTTTAAGATACTGATGATAATGATAATTTGAATCAGTTTTGACTATATGCAAGAGAAAGTGATTTAATTGTATCTTTCTCCTGGAACAGATAAATGTGATGGATTATAACGTCACTATTACCGATCATACAAAATCAACATACTATAAAGTCAAGTACAATCAGGTTCGCATGATGAGATATCAGGGATACTCATCTGAAGAGTACGAATATCCTTTCTTTAAAGATTTCGATAAAGAGGGTATGAAAGATCTATTCATGAATTACTACATTGAAAAGGTGAGGAGTAAGAGGATTACTATACCTAAAGCTCTTACAATGATTTATACAGATGATAAAGGTGTACAAAAGATATGTTACTACATGAATGAATCTAATTCACTGTCAGGGAATGTACTCGTTGATCAGGTAAGAAAAATGTTCGGCGAGATAGGAGACATTCTTAATGTGGTAATCATTGCAGTCGGTAAATTAGAATCTTATACTAAATCTGCACTTATGGACTTTCCCTCATACACCTTCAATCACTTTAGATATGAAGAGTTATTGTATGATCCCTTTGATAATAATCTCGTTCCTAAACATATTCTATATTCAGAAGAACAGACGAGAGAATTTTTCAAGACGAATCCAAATGTGAAACCTAATAATCTACCTCGAATATTCGAATCTGATGTATGTGTCAAAAGACTGAATGGTAAATCTGGTCAGATAGTTCATATTGAAAGGAATCATCATAGAACAGAATCTCTCGTAGGTTGTTCGAGAACTATTAGAATAATAGTACCTGATGAAGATTAACCATTAAACATGATCGTTAATTTAAAAGTCCTCTACTAAAAATGAATGAGATCTACAAGGTTAAGTACTATCAGCTTGCTATGCTCAGAAATCAGGGATACAACACAGATGTGGAGGATAGACTGACCTACTTTGAACGTTTCGAGGAAAAGGGAATGCTTGAAGAGTTCATAGAGGCAAATCATATTCTCAGTAGAAGATACATAAGTAAACTAAAGGATGAGGCAAAATACTGTTACTATGTAAAAGGTAAGATAGCTAAAGATGATGTAACTGCTATGAAGAGAGAAGTAGGTAATACTAGTGTTATAATTCTAATATCAAAAGATGGAATGACACCTGTAGCGCTGACCGAACTTATAGATCTAACAAGTAAGGGTTACAGATTTGTAACATTCAAATTCGCAGAACTATCCTTTGATCTATTTAAGAATTATCTTGTTCCCTTACACAGGAAACTCTCTAGAACAGAAAGGAAAGAGCTTATTAAGAAATCAGGTATATCGCTAGATCAACTACCAAGAATAACGGATCAAGATCCTGCCGTCAAGAGGATAGATGCACAACCCGGAGATGTAGTTAAGATCTACAGAAGAAGTAATTTACATAACTCCATTGTTGGAAAGACTGTAGCATATAGGTTAGTAGTATATCAACTTCCTGAAGATAGAGCAGCTCTTGCAAAGAAGATCAAAATAAGTATTTAAAACCGTCTACATAAGAAGTTAAAAATTGATCTATCTATATGTTAAATAGATATTTGTCAAATAATGGATATCACTACAAGATCATATCTGTATGAAAATGAACATTATGTTTTTCTCAAGATTGAAGGGAAGAATGATATTATCAAGTCCACTTGCAATAGAGAAGTGATTTTGATCATAGATATTTCTGGATCGATGAAGAGTATCATCGATCCAGTTAAGTTGTCTTTGAAGAGTTTTAGAGATGTGATACATAAAGAGATACAGGATGCGATACAAGTCGATATGAAACAGGTAGAACAAGCAAATGATGATGAACAGAAGAATATTCCTATCACTCTTATCATATTTAATGATAAAGCTGAAATATTTAACAAAGATATTGATGATATAGAACCAAAAGGTAAGACTAACATATCAGAAGCTATTAATCTAGCATTTAATATTAAGGTTGATGATAAGATGACTTGGATCATTCTATTTTCGGACGGTCATCCAACTGTTGGTATCACTACAGAAGATGGATTTAGAAATCTAGAATCTATGAAACCAAAGAGAACCAAGATTATATGTGCAGGATTCAAAAAAGAATCATCTTCTAACATTCTAGCTTCTCTTGGAGATTTTAAGTTCATAGAGAATGAGGAAGATATTGATCCATTCTTCAAATCAGTTGCTTTCGAGATTATCACAGCTACATCTGTGAATTTTACTAGTGAACCCATCTCACGAGAGGGGGTATTACTTCCTGATGTAGTCTTCGCAGGTAGTATATTCTCTTGCACGTTCAAATGTGAAGAGAACAACATTAAACTTAAATATACCAATTTAGAAGATAATGGAATCATTGAACAAACTATCGAACATAAATTAGGTGAAATAGATGACGAAATCAAGGATACTGTAACTGCACAGAATGTTCGTAATTTCCTCATTGAGATAAAAGAGACACATAACACGCTATCTTCTAAAGAATTCTCGAAATATCAAAGAAAAATCATGGATATGATGTTGAAAACAGGTGACAGAAATGCTATGATCAAGATTCAATCAGCTTTTGATCTCATCAAAAATAATAATCACGGATATGAGGACATGTTAACTATTGAGAAAACTCAATCACAAGTGAATAAATTGCAGACTGACTTTGTTAGAAAAAATAGCGTACTTCCACCTAGATACAAATCAGAGTTGGTTCCTGGATCACTCGTAAGATCATTCTCTGGAATAGATTGATTAAAACTCTTTTCAAATTGAACTAATGGAGATGCTCTTTATCTCTACAAAATGACAGGTAGTTATGCTATTACCAACGGAAATAGTATCCCGTGGTATGAGCAACCATATGTTGCTCAAAAGTCTAAGAAAAAGAAGAAGAAAGTTATTATTCATCCTCTATTCCAAGAATGTGAGACTATAGTTGAAGACCCTTTTTGGAAGGAGATGTTTATTAAGATGAGTATGAATAAACTACCAAAAGGATTCAGAATAACAGACAATAAGTTAGTATGTCATGATCGCACCAAGTCACAATATATCCCTCTTATAGGTAGTATAAGTGAAATAGCGGCAAAATGTATGCAATTTCTACGAGAGAAAGCTAACATACTATCTCAGATTGATAAGAGTGAAATAAGAGATTCATATTTATCTATACATAAGGAAGTTAATAAATCTAGATCATGGAACCAAATAAGGTTAAAGCCGGGAGAGAAGAGAGCTGCTATTATACAATTTGCATCTGAGAAAGCTAGTGAGCATAATCTATCAAATAATCAGTTCGATGATCTACTTACATTAATTAATTTAAATCTATATTTAGGTAGATTAGATAACGATGATATAGATTATCAAGAAGGATGTATAATTAAGATCAAAGGTATTATAATAGAGAATAATAAGTTCATACTTGATGAAAGGCGCTCTTTAAAGAGATGTAGGTACAAAGATAAGGATCTTCTCTCTATTAACCTACTAGTGAAACCAGTTTGTACTATATCAAGTGCTTGGGCTAAGATAGCTGCATCTAGATCAGGTAAGACAAAAATAAAGATTATGAAGGAAATAACCTTAGCCAGAGGATCTACAGAGGATAGTGTTTAACAAGTTTTAAAATGAGTACTGATAGTCTACTGATACACAAGGTTATATCCCACTAATTTGTTAACGCAAAGATCGGGCAAATGCCATAAAGTTAATACTTTGAGCAAATCGTATGCATAAGGATGTCTGTAATCACCATTGATAACCTTTTTAACCTCTTCTATGTAATATAATTCATCATCAATATGAAGATTGTTGATCATTGTAATCCATGTGATGAACTCTTCTGAAAGCTCTATTTCGATATATTCTTCATCTAATTTGTTCTTACTCTTACATACTAGATATTTCTCTGAAGAAAACTTATTAGAGGATGCAAGCCTGATAAGATATATCTTATCAAAAAGTGCAGAAATAGAGTGAATTAATAGTACACTGTCATATGAAACAGTATCTTTCATCTTGATTATGATATCTTTACTTTGTTTAATAACACTCAAACACAGTAATACACCCTGTTTAGTGTTATCATGATAGGAGCACAGATCCACACCTTTGCTATATCTCCTCATGATTATATCTCTAAACAGTTCCCATTCGACTTCCACATCACCATTCATTTCATCGCCCATGATAGTAGTGTCAAATTCAGAATTATTAACTACCTTATTGGTAACTATCTCATGCCATCCTATGGAACCTCTATAGCCTCTTCTCTTAGCAAAACCAAAACCACCTGATCGCATAAATCTATATTGTAGATATTGAATTGCACCTCCTGGAACTCCTTCGATATCGATGAATGTTAGTTTATCTATTGTTCTCTTCGATTCAAAGTTAGTTAGGTTATGAGTAATATCAAATATAGCATCAAGATTTGCCATTACTAAACCTCCTCTATCAAGTATGAATACCTGATTGAGTTGTGAAAACGGGTCTACTATAGTAGACACATTCTCGAAGAGATTAGTATCATAGATTTTTCTCTCATCTAAGAGTCTTTCGTATCTCCCATTTGTATAGAATAGAGAAGGAGATGAGGATGGTTGAGAATGAATGTATTTAAATCCTTCGAGTTTGCGAATCTCATCATCTCTAGACAGAAATGTAGTAGGATCCATTTAGTCTTTGTTAGATAAAGAATGTACTCTTGATTTTAATCAATTTGAAAGTGATGAAGGATATTGAACAGATATGGCTATACATAGTAGTATCAGATTGAGAATCGATATAAAACATCTTGTAATAGAGTTAATTACTAGTAATAACTTTCTTGATCTCTATCAAGACTCAGGAGGAATATGTAACTTAACTGGAATCAAACTTACTTCGATTATAATGCCGAAGAGAGTAGGTTTTTTCAAGATATCTCGGAAGAAAAGAGGACCTATTAGGAGAAAGGAAACATATAATAATATGTCTTTCGACAGAATAGATTCATCTAAAAATTATACTATTAATAACATTCAACTAGTATGCTCCATTGTCAATATTATGAAAGGTGAGATGTCTATGGAAACATTCTTAGACTTCTGTAAATCAGCTGTTAATCATGATTCACTCAAGTAATAGAAGTTTTAAATTGATTATTCTACCTATATAAGAAGTTATATGAATCATCTATGATTTAATCTTTATTGAAACGAAGAATGTGTTCATTGATTTTAATCAGTTAAAAAAGTGG
>SDBT01008572.1_pt1 | contig 16687 bp, 14 predicted proteins | sample 2277101 | NCBI WGS metagenome assembly SDBT01 (sample SAMN10404973, study PRJNA504765) | marine sediment metagenome | isolation source: marine sediment core GS10_PC15, 103 cmbsf | place: Arctic Ocean: Southern Knipovich Ridge | collected 2010
ATTAAATACTTACGTACCTGAAGGTACCTGCCTTAAGGCAGTCTTCATAGGGCGACATTATGGCATAGGAAGGGTAAAACTTAAAGTGAAAAATTCAAAACTATGGCATCCGCCTTCGGCGGAGGCTGATTTTAATCGATTCCTCGACTGCGCTCGGAATGACAACGACGAGATTGCCGCGGCCTTCGGCCTGGCAATGACGGGAATCTGGCTTTGGAGGCTGGGTGATGAAAAAGATTTTTTTCCTTGATTTTATTTGGAAATATGTTATAATACAAACATGTTCGCCAGCAGGCGAAAGTTTTCGTATCAGCAGATACACGCCAAAAATCATCATTATTGAATTATCGCATAGTTAATTGTCTTGGAGCAATGCAGTGCGCAACGAAGCCCAGATATCTATTAAAAACAGTGCCGGCCTTCTCGGCCTCAACCATCTGACAACTATCGACTATCGACCAATGACTAATTGCCTCTACATCTGTAGAGAAGGCTCTACAAATCAACCCCTTTTTATGCGAAACAAACCCAATTTGTGCGTTTTTTGGGCCGTAAGTGGCGATTGTGAAGAAAAACAAACCCAAAACAAAGCCAATCAAACCCAATTTTCGTCTTCCGTCTACTGTCAACTGCTCTACTGTCTACTTTCTTTGAGCCGAAGGCTCAACGCTCTACTGTCAACTGCTCTACTGCTCTACTTTCTCAGGCCAAAGGCCTGCCGCTAACGATATTAAGGATTTATGTAATTGTACTATGCCAAAAATACCTTTATAATACAGTGGAAATCAAGAATATTCTGTATAAAATTTTGGTTGTCCGAAGAGAAAATACTTTGGTCGAAATTCCAGGTAATCATAGAAAGGGGCAAGAAAAATGGCAAAGGCAATAGTTGTTTATTATTCAAGGACCGGCAATACAAAAGAAATGGCTGAGATTATAGCCGGGGCAATGAACGATTCTGGCCTTCCCACAGAATGCAAATCTGTCGAGGAAATCAAGGGGTCCGATTTACTTGAGTACGAAACGATAGTGGTCGGCTCACCGACCTATTATGGCCAGATGGCTGCGCCGCTCAAGCAGATGTTTGATGAGTTGGTGGCTCATCACGGCAAACTGGATGGCAAGATAGGCGGGGCATTCAGCAGCGCCGCAAATATCGGCGGCGGCAATGAAAGCACAATTATTGGAATAATAGAGGCAATGCTTATCAGCGGTATGGTTGTTGCCGGCGACCCACAAGGCGACCATTACGGCCCGGTCTCTATCGGCAAACCCGACGCAAGGGTCCAGCGGCAGTGCAAACGCAGGGGCCAAAGAATCGCAGAACTTACAAAAAAACTGGTCTCCTGACACCAAAAAGGCCGATAAAAGGATGTTTGGGCCTTGAATTTTGGGTTCGAGCGGCTAAGTACGAACCATAAAGCACCGGCAGGAAATACAGGTGTTTTTTCGGGCAAGAAAGCGAAAATAAAAAATTGCATTTTTACTGTAAAAAAAGGGATTTTTCTTTGACAAAAGTTTTATCAGCCGTTAAGTTTCTGTAAACTTTAACCTGAAAATTGGAGGATTACCAAATGCAGGAGTATGAAAACCTTAAAGCACTGGTAGCCGAGATTGAAGCGGATGTCAGCAAGGCCGAGGGCGGAAATAAGGCAGCAGGTACCCGCGTTCGCAAGCAGATGCAGGACATTAAGAAAGGCGCTCAGGCTGTTCGCAACTGCGTTCTTGAACTCAGGTCGGCCCAGTAAGTAAGTTGTAACAAGCCATAGGCAAACTGCACATTTTGCGCATTTCGACCGAGGTCTGTGCCAAGCCGGTCATATCTGTCCGGTGTAGACGGGGCCTTGGGGTTTTGGATGCGCAAAGCTTTTTTTCATTGGGATTGGTAAATGCCGCCGCCATTATTATTTGATTTGTCAAACATAGACCTGTCAGCAGAGCCTCTTTTCGACAAAGTTGCTATCAACAAAGTAAATATGCAGCGATTCGAGATGCAGCAGCTTGACGGTGTTCTCTGGTACGACAAGGAAAAATTCCTTATCTTAGGTTATAAAGACGTAACCGAAAACGAATTCTGGATTCGAGGGCACATCCCGATCAGGCCAATTATGCCGGCTGTGATAATGGTCGAAGCCGCAGCCCAGTTATCGAGCTTTTTTGTAAAGCAGGTTTATGGTCTGAGCGGTTTTATCGGTTTTGCGGGCATAGAGTCAACGAAATTTCGTGCGGTAGTCGAGCCGGGCCAGAGATTATATTTACTTGCCCATATCACCAAGTTCAAAAGAAGAAAATATATCTGCTGCGTCCAGGGCCTTGTCGACAATACTATGGTTTTCAATACGGTCGTGTCCGGCTTGAACGTCTGACCGAAGTGACATCCTGGGCCGCAAGTAGTCTATAATATACTTATCTCAATTGAATTTTCCCGTTTATCCGCGGGTAACTTGTGCCACAGGTACTTGTGCCACAGGTAGTAGCTACCTTAAGGGTATAAATTAAAAATAAGCAATTAGGCTTTATTCGCGGACATTTACTACCCTTAAGGGTATAATCACGGTATTTATTTCACATCCGCAATCATCAAAATGGCCTTTGCCGGCGCAGGTTTTGAATCCGTACCTGACTTGTATAAAGTTCGATTTGATTTTTTACCAAAGGTCCGCAGTTATTGGCAGAATAGCCCCAAGGGGATTCGAACCCCTGTTGCCGGGTTGAAAACCCGGTGTCCTAGGCCTACCTAGACGATGGGGCCAACCGTAATTACTCCATAGTGATTGCTTCGACCGGGCATGCGTCAACACAAACGCCGCAATCGACGCAGTCATCGTTAACTTCCGCCTTGCTGTCAAGCATTTTGATCGCGTCGCTCGGGCACTCGGGCAGGCATGACTCGCAACCAGTACACTTTTCTTTCTCTATTTTAGCCGGCATCTACATAATCCTTTCGAAAAACTGTTATAAAACTCACCAGTAAAAGGCCAAATTCTACATAATTGTGGTGATATTACAACACAAATTTTCGGAAATTCAAGCCAGATTATGAACCTGTAAGCGGTTTGGCCTAATGTTTTTTGCTTAGCCGCCGGAGTTTGTTCTTTCGGGACGGTTTGTTGATAGCTGGTTCTTTTCTTCCTGGATTTGGGGGTCAGCGGCGCCGAGGGCTAATGCCATCTCGCGAACGAGTTTGCTTGAATCATATTTTGCGGTCCAGTCAAGAACATTAGTGAAACCGCCGTCCTTATTCTTAGCCAGCAGATAGGTAGCCATCATACGCGTCGGCCAATGAGTGTCGTTCAGATTTTTGGCAATGGCGTTTGTAAATTCGTAATCCAGAGGCAAGGGAAGTATCGCAGCCATAGTATGTGTTTTGACTACCCAGTCCTTGTCGCCGAGGTTCTGCATAAGCGCCGATTTAAGTAAAACCGCCATCCAGTCGGCGTACACAAATTTGTAAAGCGGCTGGCGATTGGCCATTTCCTGCTGTTCGGCCAACAGCCCCGCAAAAAGTTGTGCGGCTTTGATTTTCTGACCCTGGCGTCCTTTTGAAATTGAATTTAATCGATTTTGCAGATATTTGCGGGTCAGTTCAATACGTGGACGTTTAACAACCAATCTGGTCGGCTCTATATCTTTTAGCCGATTAACTGTTTTGCCGTCGACACCATCTACGGCATCGAGATAAATCGTAAATTCTATGTCCAAAGAAGCTTGTGGATAAGTAAACAATATCCGCCTGAGTTCGCCGGTGACAAGCTGGGTGGGAACAAGCAGGCTGTTGCCCGGTTCGAGGGGCAAAGCAGGGCGGATTCTGACGGATACCAGATTCGGAATGTTTTTCTTAACATCACCTGTAATATCAGCGTCAATCCTTATGTTGCCTTTAAACAGTCCATCATCAGAAACAATAAGCGGCTGAGAAGAAGTATTTTTGATTGTGACGGTGGCGCCGAATTCGCTGCCGTAATAGAACTTGTCACCTCGCATATTGAGTCGAACCGAAATTATTTTTTCCGGCCGAGTAAATGTCGGCACAATTCCTTGAGTGAACCTATCGTTTAATGTAATCAATATGAGTTCGTTATCAATCGGAGGGATATACTCACCGCCGTTATCGGCCAGAATCTCTTTAGCGCGTTCAGCCTCCAGTGACCCCGGGTCTTTTGCGATTGCGGCCTTTAGCGTTTCATACGCCAAAGCCTTTTCTTGATTTTCGAGTTGAATTTGAGCCAGCGCCATAGCAGCTATTTGGTCCTGCTGGTAACCTTTGATTATTTTCCCGGCCCAGTCGGTTTGTCCGTTCATTACAAGTGCATAGGCTAAAATAGCCGCTGCCGATGGCGAATTAGGTTCTATTGAGTAGGCTTTGTTGGCCCAGTCCAGGGCATTTTCTGCTTTTGGTAAAGCGAAGCAATAGAACCAGCCGAGCTTCTCGGCACTGACGGTGTTGTATGGCGATGGGGCACTATCGTTGGCAAGTAATTTCAGCGCCTTATCTTCGGCAGCACTGAATATCTGGTTTGCTTTTTCAATTTTGCCGATTTTCCGGGCAGCTTTTGCGGCAATTGCTTCTGCCAAAAGGTCGAACCGGCCTTTCTGCCTTAAGCGTTCTGCGATTTGCAGACATTTGTGTTGATTTCTCTGCGTGTTATAACAGTTGATCATCCAGGGAATATATATAGAAGCCGGCAAAACCTGGTCGGGATTAAGATAACCGAACAAATCCGCATAGTATCGGTACGCATCGGCAGCTATTTGATAAAGCTGCATTTCCTCGGTATATTGGGCGAATGCAAGTGCGGCTTCCGTATCTAATGGATTTTGTCCCAAGGCTGACCTTAAATGGTCCATTCGCATCGCCGGCAGAATCTGGTCGCCCATAACTTCGGATAGTTTTTCAAAGGCCAGTTTATTGTATCCGTTATTCTTAAAAGCCTGCAGGAACAATAGCATAGCATTGTCCGTGTCGGTTTTTTCTGCCGCCAGGATGCCAAGCAGCAGGGACAATTCAGAGTTTAAGGCCATATTTTTGTTACCAAAATCACGTAATAGCTTGGCAAGGGCTTGTTCGCGTTCTTCCCGAGAACCTAAATGGTTAAGCAGATACCGGATAGCCTTTCCTGTCACCTCGAGATCGGCAGACTCTTTTACATATTCGACCAGCAAGCTATATACCAATTCACTGTAATCCTTGTCAGGGTACCAACTGGTGAGTTTAATCATTTCTGGCAGAACATATTTGGCCCTGCTGTCAAGATCTGACGTGGCAAACAAAAATATAACCGCCTGTTGGACTTGTGCAGGGCCGGTGTCTTTGGAATGAGTTAATTCATATGCTATCTGGTAAAATTTCTTGCCTACGGACTGTGAGAACAATGTTTTCTGGTCCGCAGCGTTCCGGCCCCAGACCACTGTGGAAAAAAAGGAAAATATTAAAAGAGACTTAAAAGTCCAACGTTTAAGCATAATTTTAGTAGTATCCGTAAATCCGCAAAGTGTTAGCCTGCTTTGCATTTAGTTACTAAAAAACCGTTTTTTTGCCACAAATCTTCGATTAAACCGGCAAAAAAGGGGCCTTTATCTTATTTCGGGCAATTGTCGGAGTTTCTTTAAGTATAATAACGGCTAATGCCGCCTGTTTTCAGTGATACCCTACTAAGGGTAATAAATGTCCGCGAATAAAGCCTAATTGCTTATTTTTAAGACACTTACCCGCGGATAAACGGGAAAATTCAATTGAGATCAGTATATTTATCGGTTTTTTCCCGCAATTAACGACTTTTATTACGAACAGCTTTTATTCCTGTTCGGGCCGGTTAAATCGTGACTGCGGTCTTATTTAGATGTTTTTTCACTGGCGGCCCGCCCGCTGGTCAGTAAAGAAAGCATCTCGATACGCAAAAACCTGGCAGCCAGCAAATATACTCCTGCCGCTGACGGAACAACCACAGCCAGTCTGAGAACATCAAACCAGGTTGTCTGCGGCAGATTTGCTAACAGTCCCATAAGCCCTGCCCCGATTAGCCACATAACAATGGTTGCGACCAGCGTTTTTACCAATGTGGCCGATAATCCGTCCAGTATAGAGTGCCCAAAACGCCTGCGGAGTACAAAGGCGAGTATAGCAACCTGTAAATAGGAACAAATCGCTGTCGAAAGTGCTAAACCAGCGGTGCCCATAAACCAGATAAGAGTCAGGTTGAGAATAACATTAACACACACAGCTATAATGGCACTTCGCGCAGGTATCTTCGCATCCTGAATAGAATAAAATGCCCGTGTAAATATCTGCTGTGTGAAGAAGCCGCACAATCCCAAAGCATAAAACAACAGCGTCCGTGCCGTTGCCTGCGTATCACCGATGGTAAATTCACCGTGTTCAAAGACCGCCGAAACCAGGGGTCTTGCTACCAGAATCAATCCTGCAATAGCTGGGATAGCAACAAATACAGCACCTCTGATTCCACGTGAAATAGTAACAGACAGCGCGCCAAAATCTTTTTTAGCAGCATCTGAACTCATTACGGGAAAGATTGCAGTTGCCAGCGATATGCCCAGTACCCCTAAAGGAAACTGATAAAGCCTTTGTGAATAGTAAAGATGTGACACAGCACCGTCCCATAAGGGATATTTGATTTGTGCGCCGAGCAGAGTAAAGAAATCACCTTTTTGCATGGAACCCGAGAAGAACCTGGCAATCCAGGTGTCGGCGAGAGTGTTCAATTGAGTGGCCGTCATTCCGATTATCATTGGGCCCATCAGAATAATGACTTTTTTGAAGGCATCGGAATGAATGTCCCACGCCGGGCCGATAGTAACACCGCTTGCCCGAAGCGGCCGAATCTGAATCGCTATCTGGGCCAGACCCGCTGCCAGCACCGCGACCGCAACCGCAAAGACCTGCTTTTCAGCGGGTATCCTGAAAATCCAACCAGTCAATAAAATGGAGCCGATAATAAAAATATTTAAGACGATAGGTGCAGCCGCGGGCGTGGCAAAATGTCTGTGTACGTTCAAAACACCTGCCAGAATTGCCACGATGCATATCATTATCATATACGGCAGCATTACCGACACCAGGGACAGCATAATCTTCGTATCAGGATTGGTTTCAAAAATGTTGCGATAGAGGCCAAGTCCTGCCCAGCCCAACAGTACCAGGCCCGCCAGCACTACGAAAATAACGGTCACAACCGTGTTGGCCAACTTAGCTGCCTGTGTCGGGTTTTGCTCAAGCTCCTGGCGATAAACGGGAATAAAAGACGCTGAAGCTGCGCCTTCGCCGAACAATCTGCGTGCAAGGTTTGGTATTTGAAACGCGATGACCCAGACATCCATCAGACCGCCGGCACCGAAAAAACGCGCAAAGGCCATATCGCGAATCATCCCCAGAATTCTACTGAAGGTTGTAAGAGAAGCGATTTGTCTAAAGCCTTTTACCATTTATTCGTGGTTCGTGATTCGTGTTTCGAAAGAACAGCTTTTAATTAAGATTTTTGTTTATTGTGGGCCTGCGAACGCTTTTGGTGCCACGCTGAAAGGCCGGCATCTGCCGATGTTATTCAACAATCCCACAGAAAGCAGGCTGACCAGCAGGCTCGAGCCGCCGTAACTTACCAGCGGCAATGTAAGGCCGGTAATAGGCATCAGCCCTATTGTCATACTCACATTGATGATAATTTCAACTACAAATGTCGCGGTAATGCCGACCGCGAGCAGTCTGCCGAACGGGTCGGTATTGTTGGCTGCAATCTCCAGCCCGCAGCCAATGATAATCACATAAAGCCCCAGTACGGCGACACAGCCGACAAAGCCCCATTGATGGGCGATAATGGAAAATACGAAGTCGTTGTGCCTTTCCGGCAGAAAATTGTATTTTATGAATGGGCCCTGCCGAAAACCGTTACCTTTCATCCCGCCTGAGGCGACGGCAAATTTAGACCGAATCAGATGATAGCCAAGGTCACTGCTCCACTGTTTTGCGTTGAATTTTCTGCCTACAAGAATCCGGGCAAGTGTGGGATTTTGCTCGGCCTTTTGGCGTATCCGGCTGTTCTGCAACAGTACACTGCTTATCCTGGTTCGCTGATATGGCTTCATCTTATACCACAGCAGCGGACTGACCAGCATCGCCATCAATACTATAATGAACAGATGCTTGACCTTGGCGCCTGCCACGAACAGCATTGTGAACAGAATCGGCATCATCAGCAACACCGTACCCAGGTCCGGCTCGAGAAGTATCAGTATCATCGGCAGCAGCGTCAGAATAAAGGGCCCAATCAGGGCGTTGAAATTGCGGTAGTTGCTTCGGTACCTCAGATACCAGGCCAGTGCGACAACATAAATCAACTTGCAGAATTCCGAGGGCTGCAGGGCTATGTTCTGGCCGGCCAGCGCTATCCTGATCCATCTGCGGGTACCATTAACCACGGGCACAAACGGAATGTTAATTACCTTATCAAGCAGCAGCAGGGCAAGTGATGCTACTATTAAGGCGTATGCCCAATAGCTCAGCCTGCCCAGCCTGCGATAGTTGGCCAGGTTAATCAGTACAAAACCCATAACCCCGATTACAGCGAATACAAGCTGTTTTTTCCACAGCAGTGCCAAATTGTCGGTATCGGTAGTGGGGCTGGGCTCTGCGGGGTGTCCGACGGCGTAGATAGTCGCTATCCCTACCACGACCAGGGCCAGCGCCGCTACCAGCAGGCTGAACCTTACAGCGATTATTCGTCCTTTTAGAAAATTGTACATGGTGATAAATACGGCAAAATAATGATGATATATAACACAGAAGTGGCAAAATTGCAAAGCGGGACGAAAAATCACAAAAAAAATCGAATTTTTTTCTCTCAGCGTCAGCCGGCTCGGTAAAAATAACGCCCCAATATGGCCGGTCAGCGGCCCTGTTTTTCCTGAAATAACCGCTGAAAGGCCAAAATCGGCTTTTGCGGGTTTTGATGCTGATTTGACAATTTTTATGGGAATATAGGCAAAATTTCAAATTTTTTTACGTATTTTTACATTTTTTGCTTGATTTAGGTAAGCAACTGTGGTACTCTACACTTGACCTTCACTAATGTTAACCCTGTATGTGCGGTCGTTTTAGCACATGATTTTCGTCGAAAGGCGAGAAAGGAGGAAATGGAGGGGACAGGGGAATAACTCGTAAAACCGGCTTTTTCTGCCAGTCGGAGTGCTGCGCTCAAAAACAAAACTCCTTGTGTTTTTCGGGACATAAAGTTATTGGGCAGGCGCAAAAGAAAGACAACTCCTGAATTGTTTTTTTGGTAGATGTTGTGTCCTTATTGGACGGAACTGAAATATTGTCGTAGCAGAGTTTGTGGCTCTGCGAAGGAGAAAAGACAAAGAAAGGAAGGTTGCGTATGAAGAAACTTGTACTAATTCTGGGGGTAATGATGATGGTTGCGCCAGCGATGGCCGACATCGTTATTACCATAGACAACAGCGTATATCCTGCTCTAGTCAAGTACGAAAGGACAGGTGGTACAGACATGCCCAGGGCGTTCGCGCTGAATATTAAGACCGATACTACTGAAGACATCAACGACGTTAACGATCTGAGCACACACTTCTGGGTACATCCGGGCGGCATCAATATCGTTGGCGGCGAGGTCACGCAAGAGGGCAATGCCTGGGCCGATCCATCCTACGAAGGCACTGAGGGTGGTCTCGATACCCCTGGCGTGACTATTGAGATGGCTTCGCTTTATGTCGGCGCGGGTAATCAACCGCCGGACGAGGGTACACTGTGCTCGTTCACAGTTACCGGCCCGTGTCTGGTCTCTATCACCCAAAACACCATTCGTGGTGGTGTGGTAAAGGAAGACGCCTGTTCGGCTACCGCTGATCTCGATTTAACCACCGGTGCTACCGATATCCAGGTTCCACTGGATCCTGAGTGCTACGCCGGGCAGCCCCAGCCTGATTATGACGAGTGGGAAGCTGCGGGCAGCCCCGAATGTTGGTGTTATCCAACGCAGTGTTACGGCGATGCCGATGGTAAAACAGAGGGTAATCCAATGGGAGGTTACTATCACGTCGGCCCTGGTGACATAGCTATCATGGTTTCTGCCTGGATGGTAAGAGAGGATCCTCACGGTCCTGGTATTAGCGCTGCTGAGGCTTGTGGTGACTATAGCCGTACAACAGAGGGTAATCCAATGGGAGGTTACTACAGGGTCGGACCTGGCGACATAGCTATCATGGTTACCACCTGGATGGTCAGAGAGGATCCTCACGGTCCTGGTATTCTTTCGGATTGTGCACCTGGTAACAGGATGCCTCCGCCGTAATGTTGAGCAGGACAGATGTACGTTGTTTTTGTTTGAATTAACTATGACTGTCTAAAAAAGTCCTTAAGTTAAGGACGAAGGAATATAGACAGTAATGATGTTGAGAAGGAGGAATGTTATGAAGAAGTTATTGATTTTGATGTTGGTTCTTTGTATGGCTTCTGCGGCTAACGCTACTTTGACCTTAGTCAGTAGCGCCGGCACTACTTTAACCCTAGGTGCTACTACTGATATTGGCATTCACAACGATAGCACAGCAGCAGATCAGGGTGTGGACGGTTGGTTGGTTATTGCAGAGGCAGATATAGCGAAGGGTTCCTGGACTGGAAATGGGCAAGTCAATATGCCACCGTCACTTCCTGGTGGAACAGACACCTATTATGGTGTGATGTCAGGTTACGGTGATGTGTGGAATAGTGTCACTGCTACAATGGACGCTGTAACTCCCTGGGCCGTTGGTATAATTGCTGATTATGAGTTCCATTGCGACGCTCTAGGCAGTGTGCTCATCACTTTGTATGATGCTGACGTGACAACAGTGATAGATACCATGACAATCACCCAGGTACCAGAGCCGATGACGATTGCGTTGCTGGGTCTTGGCGGACTGTTTTTGCGTCGTCGCAAATAAGACGCCGACCAAAGAACCGTAGTTAACTACTTAGTTAACTAAGTTAGTTAGTTACCAAAAGAGGCAGGTCTTTGACCTGCCTCTTTTTTTTCTTGCAATTGCCCTCATATTTCGGTATAATATAATTTGGTGGCTGTCTAATACATTTAGCGGTATCTCCCGTTATTTTAGGAGGAGTTATTATGAAGCGGTTATTTATATATTGTTTTCTTGTGGTATGGGTATTTCTGGCCGCTGCGCCGGCGATGGCAGGGGTCTCGATTACTATTGACAACAGCGTATATCCTTTTGAAGTCAGGTACAGCCGAACACAGGATGTGCCCCGGGTAAAGGCCTTTGCGCTGGACATCAGGACCGACAACGGAACCAGTATCATTACAGACGTCAACAGCTTCAGCCCGCACTATCCGGTTGCGCCCGGCTCCATCATATCCAGTGATGGTATCCGAGAAGGCAGCCCTGTCGCGGACAGCAGTTACGCAAATACCTTAGGCGGTATCGATACTAACGGCGTGACTATTGAAATGGCTTCTCTCTACAAAGGCCAGGTCAATGCTCCGCCCGATGCCGGCCTACTGTGCAGGTTCACAGTTGACAGCGATTGTACAGTCTCGATTACCGAGAACATACGTCGCGGCGGCGTAGTTCTGGAAGATGCGAACCGTGCCTCGACTTTAGCTGCGCTGGATCTGGGCGGTGCTACGGCTGTGCCTCTGGATGCGCCTTCGTCGGAATGCTACGAAGGCCAGCCTGACTATGCCCAGTGGGAAATGGCCGGCAAGCCGATATGCTGGTGCTATCCGAGGCAATGTTACGGCGATGCCGATGGTCTCAAACAGGGTAATCCTCTCGGAGGTTACTATTACGTCGGCCCTGATGACCTTGCCATTATAGTTCCTGCCTGGATGGTAAGAGAGCCACCAAAGGGTCCGGGTATTAGCGCTGCTCAGGCTTGTGGTGACTATAGCCGTACAACGGAGGGTAATCCACTAGGAGGTTACTACAGGGTCGGGCCTGGCGACATAGCTATCATGGTTAGCACCTGGATGGTCAAAGAGCCCCCAAACGGTGACGGTATTCCTGCTGATTGTCTGCCTGGTAATGAGACTCCGCCTCCGTAATGTTCGGTCCTGGCGGCTTGTTCCTGCGTCGAAAGTAAATAAGGCGCAGCCAGGAACAAGAATATTTAGTTCGTAATCAAAGAGGCAGGTCATTGACTTGCCTCTTTTTCAAAAAAAAGCTGGACAAATTATCACTAATATGGTATAATTCTATAAATTGCTAAATAAAAACTATCTGGTTTACGGAGAAGAGAAATGAAAAAATCGTTGATTCTCTCACTGTTCTTGGTTTTTGTATTCACAAGTCTCACTTACGCAGCCGATCCCAATCTCGTTGGCTGGTGGCCGTTCAACACCAATGCAAACGACTACTCCGGCTACAGCAATGATGGTACTTTCCACATGGGTGCCAATTTAACCATCGACCCGGAAAGAAACATTGTTTTACAACTTGATGGCAGTAGCGACTTCATAGAAATAGTCGACGACAGTATTTTGGATGTAACAGAATTTTCCGTAAGCGTCTGGTTTAAAGTGGTATTGGATGACACAGAAAAGCTGATCATACAAAAAAGGGAACGCTGGAAAAATAATTACTATGTCAATTTCTGGATCCAAGTCAATGACAATAGTGATGATAAAATTTACGCCATCACAGCCGATGGCAGCACGATATCAACCGTTGGCTCAGACAACCCAGTTATAGCAGATACCTGGTACCACGTCGTCCAAGTCTTCGATGGCACAACTCATATGATGTATGTAAATGGTGTCCTCCAAAGCGATACGGATACTTCTATCACTTCTCCCTACATATCGGGCGATCAAAAGACTTATATAGGCCGTGACACTAACGGAGGATGGGGTGGTGATTTCAACGGCTCTATTGACAATGTCCGCATTTATGACAAAGCTTTATCTGCTGAAGAGATCCAGCAACTCTTTCAGGATACTACCTTTTCCTTTAATCCTCCTAATCAATCTGTAGGCATAGACACCGATGTCATCCTTAGCTGGTTCCCACAGGAAGACGCGGTCTTCCACGATGTGTACTTAGGCATCGATTTTAACGACGTCAATGACGCCGATACTCTCGTTTATAACCCGAACAATGTCTATAAAGGCCGGCAAACAGATAACTCCTACGATCCCTGCGGCCTCGATATTAATACCACTTATTTTTGGCGAATCGATGAAGTAAACGATTCCTGCCTCTGGCGGGGCGATGTGTCATCCTTCACTACCAAAGGACCTGTTATCGAGATATCTACTGACCAATTCCACTTTAAAGCTGATTGGAACTCAGATGAAAATCCCGATGATCAGATATTAACTATAACTAATGCCGGCTATAGAACTCTAAACTGGCAAATCACAGAAGACTGTAACTGGCTCACAGTTACTCCGCTAACCGGCTCCTCCACAGGTCAGCCTAATGATGTTACCCTGAGCGTAGATATAACCGACCTCGATGAGGGTGTCCATCAATGCGAATTGATAGTTTCGGACCCCAATGCTGATAATAGTCCGCGAACAGTCACTATCATGTTGTCTCCCGCGTGCTTCCCATCCGACCATCCTGATTATGACCAGTGGGTAATGGCAGGTAAGCCTGATTGCTGGTGCTATCCGAGGCAATGTCACGGTGATGCCGATGGCAACAAAGAGGGTAGTCCTATCGGAGGTTACTATTACGTCGGCCCTGGTGACATAGGTGTCATGGTTCCTGGCTGGATGGTAAGAGAGCCTCCGAAGGGTCCGGGTATTAGCGCTGCTCAGGCTTGTGGTGACTATGACCATGCGATGCAGGGTAATATAATAGGAGGTTACTACAGGGTCGGACCTGGCGACATAGCTATCATGGTTGACACCTGGATGGTAAAAGAGCCCCCGAAGGGTCCTGGTATTCCTTCTGATTGTTTGCCGGGTAATAGAACTCCGTAACCGTGATGTTCGGTCCTGGCGGCTTGTTCCTGCGTCGAAAGTAAATAAGGCGCAGCTAAGAACAAGAATATTTAGTTCGTAATCAAAGAGGCAAGTTTGAAACCTGCCTCTTTTTTTCTTGCAAATGCCTGCTTTTGCCTCTATAATATTAAAACTGTTTGTGCAAATATTGGGAGTTGAATTATGAAGTGGTTACTACTGTTGGCCGGATGTGCCGTTGTTCTATCAGGCTGTCAGAATTCCGACTCTGATGAGATTAAAAAACCTGTGGTTGCTGAGCAGAACAGCTACTTTCCAGAGTTTCTTGTAGGGACATGGAAAGCTGAAAACAGGCCCTGGAAAATTGTTTTAAGTTCGGACGGGACGGTATCTTCGGCGCTTATTCCCATGGGCAGGGTTGAAGTCAGACCCAATCAGACAACCAAAGTTGAAATGAAAGACGGCCAATACAGCATATATAAGGCCGGAGATTTTGATGTTGTGTACAATCCTGCTGATAAAGAGCTTTTTATCAGCATTGAGATATTGGAGTATCATATTGTATACCTGGACAATGTAATCGACGGCAATAGTATCGACAGGTTTGCGGGAGAGGTGACCGAAGACGGGGAATATTGGATGGCCGACTGGATAAGAATATTTGACTACGGCCCGCGTTTGCCCCAGGACCCAAACGATATATATACCGTACCAATAGTCTTTAAAAAAATTGAAGAATAATTTAGCTGCGAAAGTTTGCTTTCAATATCAGTAGGTTTGTAAAACATCAATTAGTAATCAAAGTAAGCCACGCCTGCGGTATCTGTGCCGGGCCAGTTTAATTTGATGGTTTTGGTAATAGGTTTGTAGATCCAGCCGTAAAGGTTGGTACCAATCGCCTGGGCGGGGAAAGATTCAGTATCCAATACTACTTTCATATTGAACAGTCCATTGAATGGATTCTCAGGTATTCCTGTTAGACGCTGCTCATGTTCCATCATCCACTTCCAAAATGCCGAGAAATGCGGATCTTTGTCAAGATCATTGTTTGGATATCCCGGTGGTATACCGTTGTGCTGGGCGGCGTAAAGTTCGATAGCATTTCGCAGGATATGCAGATTTTCTTTAGCTGTGGCCTCTTTGGTTTTAGTAACATGTCGCTGGACAGCCGGCAGAACAGCCGCGGCGATGATGCCCATAATGGCCATCACTATCAGCAACTCAATAAGTGAAAACCCTCTTTTCATAGTTCTTGTTATCGTCCTGAATCGGAAGGCAATTTAGTAAAAAAAAATACGTTATAGGACGTTGCTTGAAAAAATAAATCAACCATAAAAAACTGGAAAAATCTTCGGCCAAAAGTATAATTACGGTAGTTTGGCCGGGCTTTGCAAACGTTTATGGCCCTGGAGGCCGATATGTGCGGGCGTAACTCAGTGGTAGAGTGTTAGCTTCCCAAGCTGAAAGTCGAGGGTTCGAATCCCTTCGCCCGCTTTTAGGACTTTATGTGTGGGGGTTACATCACAGGTCAGGCGCGGATGATGTCGGCGATTTTCATCAATCGGCTGGTATTGTCGCGTTCGGCTTCGGCAAGCTTGTTGAAAATAAATTTGATGGTTTCCTGAAGTTCCGGGATAACAACGTGCTCCAGAACATTGACCCTTCGCCGGGTCATCTGCAATTCGATTGCCAGAAGTCGTGCCTGCTTTTCCTTTTCAGCCAATTCAATTAAATGGTCGAAAGCCCTTTCCAAAGCCATCAGCGCCACGTCCATCTCGCCGGAGGTGGTCGAATAGCCATAGCAGATAATCTGGCCTGTCATCTCTTTGGCCAGATGCGGCACCTTTACGTTCATTACACTTGCGAACGTAATAGCCAGGCTGAATTTCTTTGTTGGAATCTCAAGAGCGGCCTTAGTGTGTTCCGGCTCGATTGTGGCACGGGCCACCATAAAACGACGAAACGTCTCTCTGAGTTCGGTTTCGACACGCTTGCGCAAAGGCTGAATCTCCCTGGCGATATTTATAAGCTGGCGGGATATCTCGTCCCGTTTTTCACTAAGCAAGTGGTGACCACGACTGGCCAGACCCACCCGTCTGCGCAGCCGCAAAAGCTCCATTCGTGTCGCGTTGACCTTGGCAAGCACTTATTCGGTCTCCTTGGCTTCTACCTTGCTCCGGCCTTGGTTGCGGAACTTCGGCATATACTTTTCTATCAATTTGACATCGATACGCTTCAGTTCGACATTATCAAACATACTCAACAGCTCCCACCCCAAATCGAGAGTAGTTTCTATCGAACGGTTTTCGTAATAGTCCTGTGATACGTATCTTGCCTCGAACTTGTCAGCGAATGTCATAAACTTTTTATCTTCTTCTGAAAGGGCCGCTTCACCCATTATTGTCGCCAACTCCTGAGCCTCTTTGCCCTGGGCATAGGCGGCGTAAAGCTGATTGTAAAGGTCGGCGTGGTCTTCACGGGTTTTGCCTTCGCCAATACCCTTGTCTTTGAGTCGTGACAGACTCGGCAGAGCGTCAACCGGAGGCGAGATGGCTTTTCTGTGCAGTGAGCGTGACAGGATAATCTGACCCTCGGTAATATAGCCTGTCAGGTCCGGCACCGGATGGGTCTTGTCGTCCTCAGGCATCGTCAACACCGGCACCATTGTAATAGAACCTTTCTTGCCTTTAATTCGACCGGCTCTTTCATACACCGTCGCCAGGTCGGTATAGAGGTAACCGGGATACCCTTTTCGG
>SDBT01008573.1_pt1 | contig 16686 bp, 4 predicted proteins | sample 2277101 | NCBI WGS metagenome assembly SDBT01 (sample SAMN10404973, study PRJNA504765) | marine sediment metagenome | isolation source: marine sediment core GS10_PC15, 103 cmbsf | place: Arctic Ocean: Southern Knipovich Ridge | collected 2010
CACGGCATGGCCGCGTTGTAGCCGGCCAGGTCGAATTCCTTGAACCAGGCCCGGGCCTTGAAACCGTGATCGTCCCGGTACCTGGCGCCCACGACGATATCCGGCACGCCGGGAGCTTTCTCCTCATAGAAATCCCAGTAGTAACGGAAGCCGTCATGCGGGTTCATGGCGTAATTGCCGATCACGACCTTGGGGAAGACCGCCTGCATCGGCTTGACGAACCCCTCCTTCTGCAGCTTGGAACGGACCTCGCGGACCGCCTTCTGGAAACCCGCGAAGTCGTTGTCTATGGCCGGCAGTTTGGCGCGGCAGCGCGTGCACCGTTTGGCCGTTGCCCAGCCCTGGCGCCACTCATTGGGACCATCGAATTCCCAGTCACCGGCCCAGTAGGCGACGGTCAACCCAGCGGCCTTGTAGGCCTTGGCGTAGGCCGTCATGGTTTGCGCTTTGGCGGCGATGCGCGACTCGATGACGAAGGGGCATCCGGGTTGCCAGAAGAACGATTTGTCACGAAATGCGTTGCCGTCCTTGTCGACATGTCCGAGGGCTTTGTCCCCGGAGAAGAAGCCGTGGGCGATACCGGTGGCGTCGACGGCGATCGGCATGCCGAGTTTCTTTTGCCGGCGTCCCACCCGCAGATAGGTCTTCAAGGCTTGCTCGCGGTTGCCGCCCCAGCGATGGTACAGGCAGATGCCCCGGGCCTTCAGGGCCTTCAGGGCGTCATCCAGCTTGGCGTCGTCTGCCTTCACCGGGAAGTTTGGCGTCCACAAGAAAACTGGATGCCGTTGTCCGAGGGGTCGCGCCAGGGGCCGGGTGTTGGCCAGGACCATCTGCAGAGGGGACATCTTGGCTTCATCCTTTCCCCAGGCCGACAGGCCTAAAAGGGCGAGACCGAGCACCAGCAGCGAAGCCGGTTTGGCGATTGTCATGATACGCTCCCGTTGGCTGGATGGCGTGTTGGTCATTCTGACGTGATCAGGTCTCACTTGCCGGGCTGGCGGTTTTGGAATTGCAGGTCCGGCCATCGGTGGCGCGAGCCGTGGGCGCCCGGCTTGCCGCTGGGCGCCAGGCCCCAGGACTCGCCTTCGGTCGCCGTCAACAGGTTCACCCGCCACATCCGGCCCGGCCTCAAAGCTTCGAAAAGCCGCTTGGGGAGACTGGCCAGCGGGATCGCAATCTCAGCGGTCCATGCCGCTTTGCCGTCCTTCTCACTCGCGAGGATGGTCCCGTGCCATTCTATGTTCCAGGCATCTCCGGTCACAGCTAGGTTCAGACCCTTCAAGGTCTTGGCCAAGTCAGGAGCGCGGGAGTCCCGGTCCAGATTCGTCAGCATCGCCTCGGACTTGGCGCCGTTCGCCGCCAGATCGAACCTGGCCACCGCCGTGCCCTGCCGCCGCGGATCGATCAGCAGACTGATTCCTTTACCGGGCACATTGCCACTGCCGGTCATGCCGACGTAGAAGTTTTTCGCGTCCCACAGCACTCGGGCCACGACCGGGTCGCGCGTCTGCATCCCGTTGTGCTTATACAAAGGCGGCAAGCGCGGGCAGTCGAGCCAGGTCTGCTCGCTCAGTTGGCCGTCCACCACGATTGGCCCGGCGCACCGCAAGACCGATTGCCGCGGGACCCCCGTCATCGTATAGCCGCCCAGACCACCCCGCCCGACAAAGACCAGATGACCATTCGCGTACAATGGCGACCGACGCACCTGACCGTACCCCACCACTTTGTCGGTCCAGCCAACTTTGCCTTCGGCCAAATCAATCCCCCAGTACACCGGCCCATTTTCGGTGCCCCCGTAAATGGTCCGGCCCACCAGGATCGGCGCCGCCACCACCGCCGCCCCAACCTTGCAGGGCGCGGCCCAGATCAGGCGGCCCGTCTTTACGTCCAGCGCGTGCACTTTGCCAGCCCGATCACCAAACGCCACCACACCGTGGCCGACACACGAACCACCGCGCACTCCCCCACCCGCAACGTACCGCCAAAGAACCGCCCCAGTATCCGCAGCCAAGGCGAAGAACGTACCTCCCGCCGTCCCGATGAAGACGCGCCCGTCTTTACATGCTGGCGTGCCCGTAACCGCTCCGTCCAGTTTCCGGGTCCAACGATCGACCCCCAACTTCGCGTCAATCGCGTACACCCTCCCGTCGTTCGAACCGAAGAACACCGTCTTTCCGGCCGCCGCCGGGCCGCCCTCGACCCAATCACCCACCGGCACGTTCCAAAGCATTCGACCACGCTCGGCATCCAACGCATACAGACGACGGTCCAGACCGCCGTAGTACAGGATGCCCCGATATAACAGCGGCGTACCCACACAGCACCCAGCGCCGGGGAAGCTCCACTTACGGCGGCGACTCGCATGGTCCAGGGCCAGCATCTTCCCGTCTTTCAGCCCCACATACAGCACCCCGTCCGCCACACTGATACCGCTGGTGATGCACCACGCATCCGGAAAGAGCTGGAAAGGCAGGCCGTAGAGCAACCCGCGTTCGGTCCACACCGCACTGCTTAAACCGCCACGGTCGTGGTAGCTGCGCGTCTGCCGCTGAATTGTTCGGCGCAACGGCGGGATCAAGGCTGCCTCCGGCGCCGCACCGATGCGCGACGGATACTTCCCGGCCATCGGCCAGTTCTTCAGGTTCCCGGCCTGCCGCGCGGCGGCGGCGGCATCGGCAAACTTCTGCAGCACTTCGGGCTGGCCGGCAAAACGTTGCCGGGCGACTCGGCAGAGATTGCGGGCCGTGGTGAAGCGCCCACGGTGTTGCCACACCCCTATCGCTCGCCGCCAGATCGCCGCCATCCCCCCGCCCTCCGCCAAAGCCCGGCATTCCGACACAAAGTGAGGCAACGCCGCCGTCTGGTCGAAGTGGGCAAAGCGGCCGTCGAGATTCTCGAGCGTGGCTGGTTTGCCGCCGACCCGGACTTTCACCTGGGGATGACTATGGATGGTGTAGAGCTCCAGAACGTGCCGGCCAGCACTGAGCCTTACCCCACCCGTACCAGTGAACACGCTGATACCATACGCCCTTTTGTACCAACCCTTCACTACCGGTTCAGCGGTATTGCCATCAACACACAGCATCTTCAGGATGTTCGTGTGGCCATCGCCGCGACCAACGACAAAGAAGTAGTCGTCGGCCTTCTTCACGTTGATCACCGTGCGAAACAGATGGAAAAAATTCCGCTGCGGGGAATTCGGCAGCGGGGCCTGGGCGTGTGGATAGATGCGCCGAATCACGTGCGGCAGCGTTGCTGCACCTTGTGCCGGAGGCGGCAATGCCGCCTTGGCCTGGTTGGCCAATGCCTGTTTTCGGATCGTGGCATACACTTCCGCCACGGCTTTGCTGGACATCATGCGCGGCGCGACTTTTTGGTGGTTCTCCGCGGCCCGATAGGTCACCGAGCTGAACCCGCCCTGTGGCCGCCAACTTTTGCGCCCGGCCAATACCAACCCGCTGGCCGGGATCGGCGGCAGCTTGAGATCCAGGTTGCCGAAGAAGACTCGATAGCTTCCGAAGCCGGAAGAACCGTCGAACACCAAACGCACCCGCGTATCGTCGGCGAAACTGACGAAGAAGCTGACTGCTTTCCCGGCCGGATCATAAACGCGGAGGTCACGGCCATCGGCTTGGGCCAGGCCATGATGTGTGATCCAGCTTTCGTATGCCTGGGCTTTCGCCGTGGCCGTAAGGGACACCCGCAGGGGCCAACCCCGCAGCCAGCCTTTTTGTAGAGCCGGAGCCTCGTTCTGGGCTTGAGCGAAGAGCGCTGCACCCAGGAACACGAACAGCCCGAAACGGGAAAAAAGGCCGTGAAACAGAAAAAGGGGACGGGTCATGCCGCGCTACTCCTTTCCCTTCTTAGTGTTTGCCGGTCGGGGGTCGGGAATGCTGCCGTAGAGCTCGATTTCGGAAATTGAACTGTGACCGTCAAGGATATAGACGCGGACCCTGCGGGTGTAGACCGGTTTCTTGAAGCGAAAGACGTTGTATGCCTGGGTATTGCCGCGGGCCTTCACCAGGTTGTGCCAGAAGCCGCTCTTCACCTGTCGGCGTTCGAAGGCGGACAGGTTCTTGCGGACCTCACGGGTTTCGACGTAGGCGTCGACGGTGATCACTTCAGCCCGGGCCAGCGCGGGGTCTTCGGCGATCACAATGTGGGTCAGGACGCGCTTTTTGGACAGGTTGATCTCGACGTAGGTTGGAATGATGACCTTGTTACGGCGGTCGGAACCGTCGCCGCCGGCCCACCACCGGCCCTTTTTCAGGCCGGGTTCCGACTGCAGCATCCGGCCGTTGATCAGCAAGGACGGGTTCGCACCCAAGGCATCATGCGGGGCGCCTTCGTCTTCTACGTTCATGAAAATGCCGACTTTGGCCGGCGGATCGACATAGGCCGCCAGCGTTGCTGGACCTTGTGCAGGACCGGCATTGCCGGTACTTGTGCCGGAAACGTCCCCTCCGGCTCGATAGAGGGCCGGAATGCAGATGTGGTTGCGGGAAGGGAAGGCCAGGCGCCGAATACTCACGCGACTGGCCGCCCGCGGTGCGGGTCTTTGTGCAGGAGGGGTTCCGGCACGAGACGCGGCAACGCCGCCGGCGCCGGCCGCCAATACCTTCACCTGCACCGCCTGGGGCCGATCACCAAGACGCAGCAGACCGTAGCGCGTCGATTTTTCCCGTTTCGCCATCGTGGCTTGGGCGACAAAGGACAGACGCTGAAGCACTACCGGCGCCTCGTCCTTGAAAGGCTGCTCATGTTCCTTGATCATCAGATTGAGGTTGGGCGTGCCCGACGTGGCTTGATGCTGCCACTGGACAAGATAGGTGCCGAAGGGAACCCCGGCGAAGCTCGTCGCCAGCGGCGCCCCGGGCTTCACTTCACCATTCAGTTTGGCCTGATCCACATCCAGCTCGACATTCTCGGTCAGTTGCCGCCACCAGGCGTCACCGGTGACGCCGCCGATTCCCGGCAACTTCTCGATTTCGGTCCAACGCTGCTCAACCAGCTCCGGAGGAACATACCGATGCAGCGAACGTTGCCACTGCTTTTCCCCCCCACTGCTGAACATCGCTGCGACCCCGCGCACCGTGCCGGCGGCCACCGCGCCGTCCGGCAGGAAGGCGACCCTGGGACCGCTCGCCATCGTCGCTGACCACAACTGCTTCAACTGCGCGTCGTAAACGGTAATACGGCCCGACAGATCGCCGATCACCAGACGCCGCCGCTGCCGGTCGACCGCCAGGCTCATGATCTGATGAGTGCGTTTGACGCTGTGCACTGAACGCCACTGCGGATCGCTCAAACAGAGCTGATTGCCGACCACGAAAGCCAGGCGCCGGTCCCATAGCACGTGACGGTGTTCTCGGGGCGTGGCCTTGCCGAAGTAGAGGGGTGGCTTGAAGGTCTGGACCCGGATCGGTTTCAGATTCTCATCCAGGAGGAGGTCCGGATACGGTGCATAAAACGAGTGTTCCTCGATGATCGCCAGATAGAGGCGGCCGTCGTCCAAAGGGATAATCGATTCTACTGTGGCCCGGGGCCTGTTGATCAGTTGCACGAGTGCGGCCTCATCAACGTCAATCCGGCGGATTTCCTTGCCGGTCAGGGCGTCGGCCACGATCATCGCGTCCATATACACGCCGGCGGCTCCCGGAGCTTTCCCGGTGACCCGGTAGATGAGTTTTGCGCCGCGGTCGATTGCCGCCATGAACTTGGCTTTGCGGCCGAAGAGGATTTCACGGGTGGTCTCGTACTGGTCCCACTCGTCAAAGCCCCAGAGCCGTTTTAGATTCAAATCATAGACGGTGAAGAAGCCGCCTTTCTGATGGACCACATAACGGCCGGCCGGATCCACCTGCACTTTGCCGTGCCGCAAGCGCCACCGCAGTGTGCCATCGGCCTCACGCAGATAGGTGGCGCGATCGGCATTCACCGCAATCCGGTCACCGTCCCCGACAAAGGTCACGCCCGCGGCGTGAATGTGCCCCACTTGATCTTCCAACAGTACCTTGCCTTGACGATCCAGGACGAAGACATTGCGCCCGTAACCCGAAAGCCCGAAGCCCAGGCGCTCGCCTTTCGGTGTGCTGGTGATGGTCAGTATGGCGCGGCCGTTCCCGGCGCTGTTGACGGGAACCGGCCTGGCGGTTCCGGTCAGGTCACGAGAGATAATCTTCCCGGGGGCGACCGCCACCGGACGCGGGGCTTCGGCCACCTTGGCTGCGCTCAGGTCTTTCAGTTTCCGAATGGCGGCGGCGGTTGCGGGGTCGCCCTTGGCCAAAATGCACAGCACGTCCCGCTGAAAGGCAAAGGGACTGCGGACCAAGGCCAGTGCGGCCCGGCCGGCGCCCGGGTAGTTGGCGGTCAGCGGACGGGTGAACAGTTGGCTTTCCTGAAGTTCTTCCAGCAGTACGTTCTCGCCCTCCCCTCCGATCAAGGCGAGGTGATGATCAATGTACTGCGACGGCGCCATCTCCTTGAAGAGGTGCAGGCGCTCGCCTTTGGCGAAGACCCCCGGGGCGTTGGTCTTCTTGATCTGGGCTTTCACCCCCAGTTCCTTCAGGGCGGCGGCCAGGGCATCGGCCGCGCCTTTGCGAGTCTTGACTTGTGACTCGTCCAGGAGAATCAGGACCGGGGCGGCATCCTGCCTGCGGGCGGTCAGAAAGCGCCCGATCAACTGCGGGTCCTGGACGTGGACGACGGGCAGTTCACTGACAGCCGGACCGAAGGGCAATTCTTCCAGTTTCGCCGGAACCTTGACCGTGAGCGGCGTTTCCACTTCCAGGCCGCCGGCCAATTCGCGGACCCGCAATTTCCAGGCGCCGGCGGGGTAACCCAGCGGCGCTGCCAACCGGGCTGCGGGCGCCGGACTCGAAGCCCCGGTGCTGCGGCTGACCGTTTGACCGGCGGAGTCAAGGATCGTGAACTCCAACGGCACGATGGCAGCCATGGGGTTGGCGGCGGGGTCGAGAATGGTCACCTGGACATCGAAGCCCTGCCCCAGAGAAACGGCCTCGGGCATGCGCAGGCGCAGTCCGCCGATTCGGCGGGGAAGGCTTAAGAGTATGCGGAAATTGCTGTCGCTCAGATCGCACTCGCCCACTTGCCGGCCATCTTGATCCGGCCTCAATGGGAGAATCTTCTGGGTGAACAGGTCATATACCACCACGCCCGTGGGGAAGTCGAGTTGCAGACGTTGGGGGACCAGGGAATTCTCGTTGGCCTCGCCGATAGCGCCGCTGACCTGGGGCACGCCGGTGATCCGGGGGGTGCCCATCCAACTTGGGTACAGGAAGTTGGCGACGATGGTGTAGGCGGCTTCGCCGGCACGGCCGGTCTGGATCAGGACCCGATCGTTATGCGGTCGGGCCAGGGGCTTCAGACCTCCCCTCTCCAGGGCTTGGCGCAGGACGGGCAGCTTGCGGCGCATTTCGCTCTGCATCCAGGCGTGCGCTTCGTCCAAGGGGCCCTGGAAACTCCAGATATCGCGGGCTTGGGCGACCTCCTGGAAGTCGTCGTTGATCTTCCTGGCGCCCTTGGGGACGAGCTTCGAGTTGGCGCCGAGGATTAGGGGTTTGCCGCTTTTGGCGAACTGTTCCAGGGCCTTGCGGTACTTGGGCAGGGCGTGGTTCAGCAGTGGAACGACAATTGCCTTGAAGCGCTGGAGTTCCCCGGCAGCGACCATTTCGTCGGTGACAATCTCGGTGGTGTAGCCAAGCATGGTCAACTGCATCACCGCGCCGTCAAGGCTGTTCAAAGAGTTCTGCCGACCAAGACTGGCATGATCATACATGGACTGCGGCAAGGGATAGTAGATTCCCACCTGGCCGCGGAATTGCACCTGGCGCAACGCGGGGCCGTAGGTGCTGAGAAAGCGTTTCAGGTCCAGGATATCGCTGGCGACGCGGGCCATGTGCAAGGGCAGCCCGGCCTCCGGCTTGCCGCCGCCGAGGTAGCCGAATCCTTTGGCGTTGGCCATCAGATACTGCGCGAGGTTGTGCTTCGGATAGGGTGAATTGCGCAGGGAACCGTCCACACCCCAGCATTCCTGGCCGGAGGAGCGGAAGACCATCGTCTTCAGGTAGGCTTCCCAGATGCCGTCGTGCCCGGAATCGCCATGCCCGGTGAAGACGACCAGGGGGCTCTGATTGGCGTTGGCAATCGGCGGATAGGTTCCGGGAGGCGTTGATCCGTCCCAGGACGGGCCGCGGTTCGACAGCAAGAGGCCGGGGAATAGCGGCTCGACGGCTTTGCGAGCGTGTTCAAAGTAGTCCTTCATCAGGGTGTTCACCATGGTCTCGTGCGCTTCCCAGCGCTTGGCCACGTCGGCATTGCCGGGCTTGCCGGCAAGGATATTGTCCATATACCCGATGGCTTCGGCGAAGGTCGGGGCCCTGAACCCGTGTTTCTTTTCGAAGTTCTTCTCCATCGTCACCAGTCGCAAATGTCGCGTCGGGTCCGGGATTTCGGAATTGCCCAGTGGCGAAGTGGACATGAACACGGGGTTCATGCCGATGAAGTTCTCGTACTTGCGGGCGATCTGGGCGACCAGTTGATACTGCCGCATCTTGGCGTTACGCTGCTCGACAATCGAGTGGATCAGCGACAGTTGCGAGATGTTGCACAGAATGCTGGTCAGGTGATCCATGCCCTGCTCGAGAAGTGCCTCGGACACCGACTCGAAGTAGTTCGGGTAGTAGTAGACTTCGTGCGCCGGCAGGGCCAGGTCATTTCGCAACAGCGCTTCGACCTGGGCAATCTCGCTGGAACTGTCGCGGCCCTGCACGACCGCGCCGCCGCTGGACCAATCGACGATCTGCAGATCGCAGCGCTGGCCGCGAATCGCCGCCTGCCGGGCCAGTTGTGCACGCTGACGGTTCGCCTGCCGAATGTCATCGGGCACGTTCTGGTATTCGGTCCCGGAATCGAAGTTTGGAGACAACCAGCCGTCGTCGAAGTGCGGCACGCCATCCCTTCTTCGCGGCTCCACGATCCGCAGCGGCCAACGGTTTGAGGCATTTGCGTCGAGAGTCGCCTGCAGAACGTAGTTGCCGGATTTCAGTGCGCGGGTAGCGCTGCCGGCGAGCTTGAAGTGGAGGGCGTGCCGACCGGCAGACTGCACCGGGAGCATGCGTTGGACCAACAGGTAGTCGTCCTTCTCGGCTCGCAGCAGGACCTTCATGGCGCCAGCCGGTACTGGGCCCCGACTTTTGAAAACGACGCTGAACGGCATGTCGGCCCCGCGCAGGTAGGCCTTACGTCCGGTGGGGCAGAATACCGAGAGCCGCGGCTTCTGCGAAGCGCCGGCAATGCCCTGTACGAAGTCCGCTTGCAGCCCCGACCGCGGCGAGCAGTGACCGCGCCGGTCCGCAACAATCCGCAGGTAATACACGCTGCCGTCCAGGTCCGCGGGAATTCGGATCGCGTAAGTATTCGCTACCCCAGTGCTCTCCACGGTCAGTTCGCGCCAATCGCCTAGAGCTTCCGTGCCGTCCGGGTTCGAGAGCAGCGTGCCGTCCTCTTGGAGCAAAGACTGACGGTAGAGGAAAGCGCCAACCTGCGGTGGCGACAGCGTGTCCTGATCGATTGCATCAACTGCCGAGACCCGAGCCCGCAAGACGCCGCCGGCCTTGGCACTTCCCTTAGGCAACGCTACCGCCAGCAGGCGCGGTTCCAAGTTGTCCTTCTTCGCGGCATATTCGGCGTCGAACAGCAGTTTGCGTCGCGGATAACGGCCGAAATCGCCGGGGAGCAGAAAAGGGCCGTTCTGGCCGCGGCGGCCGAAACGGATATTGGCTCCTGCCCGGGCCGGAAAGAGAAACAGCCGCGTTGTCTTGGTAGCTGAGAAGCTGCCGCCGGGCCCGCCGACACGAACGGAAAGGCCCCGGCCACGGATGATCAACGGCACCGCCACTCGCGGCAGCACAATGGTGAAGCCATCCTGCGTGTAAACGTCGCGACCGGTGTCCGGGCGGCCTTTCTCGTCGAGAATCACCACCCCTTTTGCGGTGACATGGAAGTCGCGTTCGGATGGGCTCAGGCGGTAGCCCATGCCAAGGGTGTTCGGCATCATGTACAAGGTGATCCGCTTGAAGGTTGCCCCGGCGGCCACCTGCTCCTCCTTCGGCAACACGGATTCGCCGTCGCAAAAGATCCGCGGCGCCACCGGCAGCCGCAGCACCTCGGCCGGGGCATCCCGAACCGCGCTGCCATCAATGGCAATGATGGTTACCGGATACAGTAGAATGTCCAGCGTCCGGGCGCGCACGCGGAAAACCGGGTCTGCCGTCGTGATCTTGTCGCCGGCAACGGTGAAGCGATGATTACCCGGATCGATCCGGTGTTCGCCATCGGCAAGCTTGACCCGAATCTCATCGCTGCGGCCGAGATAGCTGCCTTTGTAGGACCTGTGAAAGGGGATCTTGCCGTCAATGAGAATGCCCCGCATGTAGTTGCTGTAGCGGTCAAAGCTGGCCTTGGGCTTCAGTTCCTTCTTCTTCGGTGCGGTTCGCGTGCCCTTTGCCGAAACAGGAGCTTCGATCAGTTGCCGCTCGGCTTCCAGGTCCACTTCGGTGACCACCGTGCCGACTTTCTGCCCGGGGGCATCCCCGCGGACCAAGCGCAAGACGACTTCGCCGCCGAGGACGCGGCAACACAGTGCCGCGGCTACAAGGAGAACGAGAGCCGCCAAGGCGTTCCGGGCGGCGACTGTTTGCAGGTGCCTCATTTCTCTCTCCTATTTTCTTTCCTGACGAACACCGAACACTGAACACTGAATACTGAATACTGAATACCCATTTCTGTCCTACTTCTCTCCCGCTGTCGGTTTTTCGGTGATTTTTTCTTTCCACTTGGCACAGACCTGCCGGACGCTGCGGTCCGGATCGGTATACATCGCTTCCAAGAGCGGCATGTCGTAGGCGTCGAGGATGCCTTCGTGCAGATACAACCCAAGCGTCTGGACAGCTTCGTAGCGAACCTGGCTGGATTCATGGGCCAGAAACTTCAGCAAATGCTTTCGGAGTTTTGCCGTCCGCAAATCCGGCTCCCGCAGCAGCGGCAGGAAGACCGGCGCCAGTCGCCAGTCATCGGCATTCCGGGCGAGCGGACGAGCCGCCGGCCGGCCAATCCGGCGCAACGCGAGTTGCAGCACTTCGGACAACTGCTTGATCCGGGTTTGCTTCAGAAGCACGGCCAGCGGGTCAGCGGCCTGCCGGACTCGATAGCGGCCGAGCAACACGACGGTGTCGATGTAGAGTTCGGTGAGGTCCTTGTCCGGCCCGAGTTTCTGGCGGGGCAGTTTCAGATTCTTCAGTAGATGAGGAACGCAGCGCGGCTCACCAAGCCGGCCGGCAATGACTGCCAACGTGCCGTTGTTGATCAGCAGCCGCATCCGCTTGTCGAACGCTTCGCGATCATACGGAGTGGGGACAATACGCCCCAGGCAGGTCCTGGCGGCGGATGGGCCGAAGCTTTCGATCGTTTGTTTCAGGACCAGCCGGTTGAAGCTCAGTTCCCTCTCCATAGCGTAGATCATGGCCGGTACGGCATCAATCACCTGGAGTTTCTGCAAGGCCTGTGTGACTGCCAGCCGGACGGCGGCATCGGGTTCCGACCAGTAGAGCGTGTTGACCAGCAGTTCGGGATTTTTCTTGTCGGGCTCGGGGCGGACCTGGTAATCCAGCCGGGGGATAAGGAGGGAGACATGTCGCCGGTGGCCGCCGGCGCTGATGCCGCGGACAGTCGCGAGCCGGACTGTGCGGTCGTTATCGGTCAGGCCGCGAAGCAGGAGGCGTGTGGTCTCAGGAGAGTCAAAGGCCCCGAGAGCCCACATGGCGGCGGCCCGTGTGGGAGCATACGTGTCCGCAGCAAGTTGCCTGAGAACCGGAGTAGCTTGCGGGCTTCGGCAACGCCCGAGGGCGTAGGCAACACTGGCCTTCAGTTCACCGTCAGTCGTCTTGACCAGCGGCAGGAGAGCGGGGACGGCACTCGGGTCGCCAAGCCGGCCGAGGATCTCCACGGCTCGCCGTTTCCGGGCGCCTCGCAGTTCCGGGATCAGCTTCTTGACCACCGCCTTGGGGTCCTTGTTCCGGAGCAAGCGATCCACCTCTGCCGGATCGTCCAAAGACCCGGCGGCCAGGCCCAGTCCCCAACTCGTCGCGATGATCAGGACCAGTGTTTTCATGGAAAATGCCTTGGCATTGCTTTGATCATTTCAGTTCCAGCCGGGCATTGGCCCAGTTAGCCAGGTCGTTGCGATTGCCGTCGCCGCTGTCGCCCGTGTGCAGCAACAGAACGATTGCATCCGAAAGATCGATGTCGATCTCCTGCGGCTCGGTGTAGTAGGTCATGTCTTTCGAGTCGTAGAGCTGTTTGGTTCCGTCACCGATCCGGAAACGCACAGTGCCCCGGCCGTTGGCGGCAACATCAACCCCGACCGTGGCGCGAAACCGTTTGAAACGCTTGTCGAGAGGGACCACAATCAGGCTGCTCGTGAAGCTGGCCGCCGCGTTGGTTCCCAGGCCCTTGGCATAAGGCTTGCCGGCCCCCTTGAAGAAACGGATTTCGCCGCCCAGGATGTTGCGGTCGCGATTGGCCCCCGGGCCGTAGCCGCTGCTGTTCACGAGCAAGGCCATGTCGGAGACATAGAGAGTCTTTTGCTTCAAAGGCCCGATCCAATAGGCGTAGCTGGTGGCTTGCCGGCCGCCTTGGGCCACGAAGCGCAAGGCGGCGCTCTGCTTGCCGGCGAAGAAACGATTTGGAATGGAATACTCCAGATTCCGCCAGCGGAAACGCCGGTCCCGCTTGAAGGCAAAGCACTGGCCTACCAGCTTCCCGTTGCAGAACACCTTGACCCGTTGGTTCGGGACTGAGTAGTCGATGCGTTTACGCAGAATCATGTCGGCCTTAGCGAACTTCGAGACATCAACAACGAAAGACTCTTCCCCGCTGAAGTGCCTGCCGCTGTCCACGACATGCCGGCCATAGTCGTTGTGATAGTAGCTGTCCAGGGGTCCAACCAGGCGGCTTTTCGTACTGCGGTACTGCAGGGCCTTCTCGTCTTTCGGGTCGCCCACGTCCAGGAAGCAGGTCCAGTTGCGTTTCCAGGCCGATTCCGTCGCATCTTCATATCCAAGCGGGCGGCGCTCGAGCTGTCGAGCCAGCAGCGCCGGATCGCTCGGCTTAAAGATCACGTACTGCGGCGCCCGGTGCAAGGTCAGCGTTTGCCTGGCGGCACTGCCGGCAGGATTTCCAAAGACGTCGAGCACCTTTTCAACCCCGACATGTCGGGGCAGGGCAAGACGACTGGTGCCGGTGCGACGCCAGACCGACAGCAGGAGTGTCTGGTCCGGCCGCCTGAAAAGGTAGGCGCGGGCCAGACCATCGCGCCGGTCCACCAAGAACACTTCCCGGACAAAGGTACTCTTGGCCAAGAGCTCCCGCGCGGTCCGGGCCGCCAGCGCCGCCGGCTTGAGACCCACGAAGTGGCCTTCGCGAAAGATCATTCCGGCCGTGTCCCGCGGAGCGCCTTGATCCGGATCGAAAAGGATCTCCTTGACGCCGTAGGCCCGGCAGATCGTGTAGGCCCGGGCCAGATAGCGGGCCTGGTCATTCTCGGACACTCGGTTCTCGCCGTCGCCGGTAACCCAGCCCAGCCCCAGGGCCCATAACTCCGGCTTAAACTTCTCCTGCCGCCGCAGGCGCTGGGCTCGGGCCAGCGTAACATCCAGGTAGCCGTCCTCGGGAGCCAGCGGCGTTGTGGTCGGTAGAATGCCGACGCCGTCGAGATAGTCGCCGGCGCCAGCTTCGATGAGGCCGTCCAGGAACTTCTCAAGATTGTTCCGGGTCACGCCGCCGGAGACCAGCCGGACTTTCGGATTGGCTTTGCGCGCGGCTTCGTGGGCCACGGCCAGCATACGTTCGGTGAACTGCTGCGGCGTTGACCCCAGGACGGCCGAGTCCGGACGGTCCCAGACAACCCAGGTATTGATCTGGCCCCGGTAATGCGCCACGGTGCGGTTGACGTATTCCTCCCAGTAAATCGTCCGCGAAGGCATGGTGTATACATTCCCCATCCACACATTCGATGACGCCTGGTAGCTGCCGTGGGGATCGGCCCACAGGGGAGTGAAACCAAGCCGGCCAACCACTTCCACACCGGCATCCCGCCGGCCCTTCACTTCCGGGTCAATCCACCCGTAGGTGAACACTCCCTTCGGATTCTCGACCGAGGGATGGTTGTCTACCGAGTGCCACGGCAGCATGAAGATTTCGCGCTGGAACCCGGCGTCGGCCAGGAGGGCATGTCGATTGCGCAGAATACGGTGCAGCTTGTGATGGGGCAGCAGGCCAGCCTTGGGACGGTAGACCACAAAGGGCCGGGGCCCGTCGATGCTGGCCAACCTGGTGCGGTTGTCCCACACTTCGGCACGCAGTCGGTAGGAACCCAGGGGCAGTTGTTTCAGGGCGATCGGGAGCACCTTTTCGGTGCCCGGCGCCACCACGACCGAACCCTTGCTAAGCGGCCATTCCTTGCCGGCGATATCGGCAAAAGACGCGTTGTACGCCAGTTTCTGCGCCTTGCTCCAGAGCCAGCCGTTGGCCAGGGCCAGACGCAGATTATCGTCCGGGTACAGCAGGCTGACGGGCTTGTCGGTGATCAAGCGCAAACGGAAAGCGGCGGCTTTCTCCGTCTGGGTCAGCAGATCGACAGTGTCGACCATTACCGTGTTGCCGGGAGCGCAGGTTACTTCCAAGGCGTTAGCAATCAGCGGGTAGTCCACCGCGCCATTGGCTTGTCCCGTGGGGCCAAGCTTGCTCTTGGGTCGCCCGTAGCCCGGGGCCGGGAAACTCACGTAGCGCCAGGCACCCGGAGCCACCGTGACGGGACCCAGCACCCAGAAGTCCGGGCGAATCCCCTGCATGAACTCGATCCCCGGATCGCGCAAATGCAACAGGACCTTGGTTTCGGCACTGGCCTTGATCCAGCAGCCGATGCGTAGTGGACGACCGGGAAAACTCAAGCCCAGGGGCAATGATAAACGAGCCACCGGCGGCTGGTCTTTCGCCGGCCTGTGGCCGCGCGGAGGCTTCGGGACCCGTGGCCGAAGAATCACCCCAAGACCCCCATCATGCCGGGCCGTGGCCGACTGTTCGATAGTGGCGCCGGGGTTCGGATAGCGGACGCGTTCGAAGTCTTCGATCACCAGACGAGCGTTGGCGATTCCCCCTCTGACGTCGAAGTCTCCTTTCCCGGGGCCGCCCGCCTGTGACCAAGTGCCCGTGAAGTAGACCGGCCCGGCGTCTGCTTCCTTTGCCTTAAGGACGACCTTCTCGATGGCGGTCTTACCGGCGCCAACAGCCAGCGTGAAGTCGGCTTTGGCCAATTCACGATCGAGATAGTCACGCACCACGCCCTTGACCTTGATGCGATGCGCGCCGGCGTTCGACTTGACCGACACTTGAAAGACCAGGGGTTGGCCGAAGTCCGGCATCAAAGGTTCCTGCCATTCGCGGCGTACATTGCGGCCGCTGCGGCCATCGGCCGAGACCGCCAGGCCATTAAACGCCACGTGCACTCGTGGCCGGCTCGGGGCCGCCGTGACCGAGACTTCGAAAGGCGGCGGCTTCGGCTTTTCGGGAGGGGCGGCGGCGAGGGCGCGGCAACACAGTGCCGCGGCTACAAGGAGAAGGAGAGCCGCCAGGGCGTTCCGGGCGCCGAGGTGAAGGATTCGAGAATTCTCGTTTTTCAGCATGTCGTGAAGTTGGCTCATTCTTCAGTGTCCAGTGTTCAGTGTTCAGTATTCCGGGTTCCGTGCCTTCCGTGCTTTCCGTGGTTGAATCTTCCTGAGTACCGAATACCGAATACTCCTTTCCGTCTTCCGTGTTCAGTCTTCCGTGTTCAGTGTTCAGTTCCTTATCCTCAGTACCGAATACTGAATACCGAATACCGAATACTCCTTTCCGGGTTCCGGGCTCATGGTTCAGTGTAACAAGGAGTACATGATGATATTGATGCCGATACGATACGCGGCCTCGCGCAGACCGGGAAACATGTCCGAGCCGTGCATGCCCGCGCCCAGGGGTTTCGATGGCGTCGGCGGACTGGAAATCTCCCATTGGCAGCCCAAGTCCTGAGGCGAATAGACGATGCTGAGATAGCCATTGAGAATCACCCCCAGGAAGGGGTTGGCGTTACGGTAGGCTTTTGGGATGCCGGTCTCGTGCGCGTCGCTAAACGTGTATTTCTGCTTGTAGATCATGCCGTACACCGGATGCTTGGGGTCGATCACGGCAAACTCGCACTCGGGAAAGATCCGCGACATCTCGCCTTGGAAAGCCGGGCCGAAGGTCTGGCCATACAGGCAGTCGTCGGCATGAACAAAGCCGCCGCGTTCGACAAAGAGCCGAAGCCCCTTGGACTCGGCTTCGGAGAAATTGAACGCGTAGTGCGCGCTCATGAAGACGAAGGGCCAGTCCAGCAGTTCCCGCGAATCGAAGGTCAGCGGCCGGCGCGGCATCAGGGCTTGGGCCGCCATGCCCGTTCGCCGCCGGAATTGGTCCACCAACGCCGGAATGGCGGTTGGGTCGCAGTCCCAGTCGGAGTTGAACTTGATCTCGCGCAGGACCAAGCGGCGACGGCCGCGGATGAATACTTCCGGGATCTCGTCATCGCCG
>SDBT01008574.1_pt1 | contig 16684 bp, 20 predicted proteins | sample 2277101 | NCBI WGS metagenome assembly SDBT01 (sample SAMN10404973, study PRJNA504765) | marine sediment metagenome | isolation source: marine sediment core GS10_PC15, 103 cmbsf | place: Arctic Ocean: Southern Knipovich Ridge | collected 2010
CCTCTCGGCATATATCCTTATTATAGGAGCTGAATTCAGCTCCGAATATAGTCGCATGTACAGTAGTTCTGGTCGAAGCATACCTAAGCGTTATTAATCTTGATGTTAACCCGTTCCTGAGGCCAAAATGCCTATAACTCTAACTTAAAGGGTGGTATCCTTTTGTGGGGGCAGGTCAGCTCCAACCAGAAACGTTTGGTAGCTAATGCTAGTTGTCCTACGTGGTCACCAGATGGAACTAAGATCGCTTTCGCTTTGTACTCTAACTATGAGATATATGTGATGAACACCGACGGATCCAATAGACGTCAGCTCACTTCAAATAAGAAGATAAAGGATGATGGGCCTGCGTGGTCACCCGATGGCAGCAAGATTGTTTTCGTTTCGGGGGAACTTGTGATTACGTCTTCCGGGGATTCAGACATCTGGATTATGAATGCAGATGGTGGCGGTCACAAAACCTGCATTACCGATAATAGGGACAAAGACATGCGTCCTCAATGGATTCCTCGCAAGAGAGGCGTTGTGGTCACCGAGGACTCGGTAATCATTCCCGGCGCAAGTACTTTGAAGGAATGACAATGGACGAGGTTGCCACCTTATCCACAGACCATATTCAATTGTTAAGGTGCTACTGCTTATAACGAAATCGTTCCTTTTTAAGTTCTTGACTTCAAGAAACCTATATGCAAAAATAACGGCGCAACTTTAACTTTGTTTCTAATCACTAACTTAAAGGAGGAGAAAATGAAAAAGAGAATTATGCTTGTCTTATTAACGACGTTACTGGTTTTCACACTGGTCGGACCTCCCGTATTTGCCAAAGATCCAGATAAAGGAGCACAAGGTGTACCGTTTCAAGAATTGCAGGATGCCTTGGATGAAGCAATGTCAACTCTACAAGGGCAAATAGACGAAGTTGTATCTGATTTAGACCAGTTGGTAGGTGACATTGATTCTATCGTGCAGGGAAAAGTCGACGAGGCAATAGCGGCTTTATCGATCCATTGGAGTCAGATAACAGGCGTTCCTGCTGATCTCACCGACGGCGATGATGTGGGAATAACCAGTGAAACTGACCCGACTGTTCTTGCCAGCGTGAAAGATGGTGTTTCCTGGGCTGAAATCGCTGATATACCGTCAGGTTTTGCCGACGGGACTGATGACGGTGGAGTGGGCGGCAGTCTGAAACACCTCGTCAACGACTTTATCGTTGCCTCGGGGCAGAGTATTACCGCCGGCGGCGTGGTGACGTTCCTTGATGGGTTCGTCCAGAAAGGCCATTTCCAAGGTGACGAGATCTCAATTGGCCCGGAGTATGCCTTTCACCCTGCAAGCACAATGGGGCTGTCGGCCACGGCTTTATCCGAGACAAAATTCGTCGTGGTTTACAAGGACTGGGATAGCTTCTACTTCAATACTGCCATTGTTGGAGAGATCACAGGTAATACCATCACGTATGGTTCTGAAAGCATATTCTGCTCGTCCGGAAGCTCCTTCGACAACTTGGCACCAAAGGTAGCTTCACTGTCCCCAACACAATTCGTCGTTGCTTATAAAGACCCGGGCAACTCCGATTATGGTACAGCTAGAATAGGTACCGTCACTGGAACTGACATTACCTTTGGCTCAACGTACGTGTTTAATGCTGCCGTTACCTACCATCTATCGATCTCAGCCGTTTCCGAAGACAAGTTCGTAGTTGCCTATCAAGATGCTGGCAATTCATGGTATGGTACCGCAATAATAGGAACTGTCTCTGGAAGTGACATTACATTTGGGTCGGAGCACGTTTATAATTCAGACGGTTCGTATTATAACTCAGTATCCGCCCTTTCGGAAGCCAAATTTGTTGTTGCATATCAGGATGGCGGTAGCTCACCATTCAGTGGTACAGCAATAATCGGGGAAGTTTCCGGTGATACCATTACCTTTGGCTCGGAATACGAATTCAATGCAGACCAGACTGACTATATCTCGGCTGCTGCCCTTTCCGAATCCCAGTTTGTTGTTGCGTACGAGGATGATGGAAATTCAAACTACGGTACAGCAATCATCGGCGGTGTGTCCGGCAATACCATCACCTTTGGCACGGAGGAAGTTTTCAACACCGCTAGCCCATGGTACATTTCGATTACCGCCATGTCACAGGATAAATTCGTAATCGCTTACAGTGATACAGGGAATTCTGACCACGGTACGGCGATTGTCGGTGATGTTTCCGGCAACAGCATTGCTTTTGGGTCAGAGTACTCATTCCACTCTGCTGACACCCGCTATATCTCGGTAACTGGGCTCTCCGATAATCAGTTTGTAGTAGCTTACATGGATCCGGGTAGTTCTTTCTCTTTCCACGGTATAGCCAAGATTGGAGATGTTGCCAGCCGCGGTAAGGTAATCGGTATTGCCAAGGCAATGGCTGCTGAAGGAGAAGCCGTGCCAGTAATCATTACCGGTGTTTCAGATGTTCATTCCGGCCTAGTAACCGGCGAAACTTACTTTGCAACTACTTCTGGTGACTTGACCACCAGTGCCACGGATTACAGGATCGGATTTGCAGTATCCGAAAGCGAGCTTCTACTAGCTATTCCGGTACCGTAAACTACATGCGGTTCGATATCGGGAGGCCGGGCTAAGCGATGCCTGATTGAGAGGGTTGAAGGTAGTGTAAACTTTGACGCTCCTCAACCCTCTCAATCCTTGTCTGCTACCGTGCGCCTGCTCATCCAACATGTAAGATCACCAGATGCAATATTCGACATATTCAGTTGTTAAGGTGCTTCCGCTTATCTAAAAGCGTTCCTTTTTTATTGGCTTGTCAATGCATTTTATCTACGCTTAAAATGTTTTTCTCTTTCTACCCCCCCTAGCCTCAAACTCAGCCATTATTACGCCTAAATGTTGTCTCATAATGACGCCCTTTTTTATTATTTACTTGTATACAATATTCAATAGGATTTATAATTAGATGAAAAGGATCGGTACCTCTAGAAGTTATAAAGATGCTTCGGGACATTGGTAATGTTAGAGCAATGCCAAGGTCAGATGCTCTGTTCAAAATGCTTCTTGTCAGTTAAAAACAGTGGTTGCTGCCTTGGCTGTGACGAAGAATATCAAAAGCGGTGTATTAAGCGTGTTTGCTCAAATGATTGTTCCTTCTGTAGTGGTGGAAGAAAAGCTCATGTACCTGGGTGCTGCGGGCATGCACCAAAAGTAGTGCTTAAGCGTTGGAGAGAGCTTCTGCAATACCCATTACCAGACTATAACCCTGAGCCAATTCAGATTAATTGCCGGTTGATTCCTGTGATATACGCACAAATTCGAGATCACAGGATCCCAGAAGAATTTCCACAAATTGATACTTGGGCTGTCCCTATTCATAAGGTCTCGAGTAAGAAGGGAAAGTTCCGTTCTAATGACCTTAAAGACTACCTCGGCCTGCCTCCAGACAAGAAATTGCTATTGACTACTTGCGCATCTGACGATTATCAAGAAAGGCTATGGGAAAAGGGTCCACGAATGGATTACAAACGATACGGGATAGATTATTGGTTCCCAGCGCACTTTTCTATTTACGACAATGACAGCAAGTTATACCAATTCGCCAGCGCAAAACGACAACAATTCCATGCCATCTGGATTGAAAGTCAATTTGTTTGGTTTAGGCTTGGTGAACATATCCCTGTAAGATTCCTCGATCCTATACGTAATGCACCATCGATTATTATCTCAACCAACCAGATGTACTCCAACCACAATAAAACTATCCTGCACAACGAAGTAGGAGTTGCTGATAGTTATTTCCCTCTAAAAACTTTGTTCTTTGTTGTAGGCAAACATTCGAATCTTCCCATTTCGAACGACCGTGTCTGCTATGAGGTAAACAATAACTGGCTGATACGTTCCCTCAAAGGGCGAAATCTATCACGTCAAAAGGTAGCAAATCTTTCAATTAGTGAACTCCTAAGCTTTAATTTAAAGGAGGTTCTTACAAATGTATATCCAGTCCAATAGTGGCATCTTTTTTGGTGGTGGCGGCGGTGGTGGCGGTGGTGGTGGTGGTGGTGGCACTGGCACTGGTGGTGGTAGTACTGGTGGTGGCACTGGTGGCGGTGGACCAGAAAACCCTGTGAATAGAGCTAGGGAAGAGGGAATCTCCATAAAAGAAGGACCAAACGGAGCAAACATTGAAAATTTATCAATGCGAATAGTAGACACATTTAAGGATATTGCAGATATCTGGGGAAAATATGCCAAAGAGCCAGTTATAACCTCAGGAAACGATGGTGACCGTCCTGAAAACCCAGACAGTCTCCATTTCAAAGACCTAGCAATTGATCTAAGAGGTAATTATTTTTCTGATGACGTGCAAGACAGAGTGGCTGATGAATTGCGAGATAGACTGGGTAAAGACTATGACATTAAATCCGAACATTTCGCTAACGAGGATAGGGATCATATTCACATTGAATATGATCCCAAATCATTAGAGAACAGACCTACTACAAGAGAAAGATCTGTAAGATTTCGAAAACAAATTGGAATATAATACTTCCTTTTTTTCTTCACAACTTCACGTCTAGATATCAGGCGTAATAATGTGCGCACCTTTTTAGCACAAGGTAGTCGTCCAATCCAACCTGTCCGAGCGCTGCCAATAATTCAAATAGCCAGTCGATAACATCTTGCGACATGTTATGCTGCCTTCAGATTATTACTGGCCTTTTTTAGAATCAGCTTGTGAACACGGGTGTGATAAGAAGGGGTGTGGCAATGGCTATGGGTAGTATATATTTCTCTCACGCCTTGAGTTCACTTCACGATATTAGCCCAAGTGGCAAAGGTATTATCTGTAATAGCAACTAGGTATTTGACCTGCCTCTCTAAATCGGCCCAGTTTTAGTGTTAGATTAAGGATTAAGGAAGGAGGCAGGTCACTCACCTCAACGGCTAGAGCCTCTGAGACCCGGCAGCCCAGGCGAAACAATAGCCTGACAAGCAGCCTATCGCAGAGGCCAAAAGAGTCCAGAGTGTCGTTCAATTGCTTCGCCGATGCTCAAATTTTGCTAGTTTTCTTAATTTTACGCTCTTGGGTAAGTTAACATTTGTAGCCCTTTTGTTAACTACTTTTATAGCTAATAATATGATAGTTATTGCCAAAGTTACTATACAAAAGCGCAGTAATGTTAAGGCTTTACTCCCCGGCTGGCTTCTTCGATAGTGAAGGTTCAATTATGATTAGCATCTACAAGTGGAATGATTAGGAACAGAAAAACGAAATATCATTACCTAAGGATTAAGGTTTCTAATAAGAGTAAGGAAGTAATTGACCTATTCTATAGCACATTCCAAGGTAGCCCGGTTTATCAAGATAAACGGAACGGAGTTTGGTAATGGGTGTTATGTGGTAATTCCAGAGTTAGAAAGATTATTTTAGAGCTATTACCGGGTCCAATAGTTAAGAGGGAACAAGTGCTGGTTGCTCTAGACTTTGATAGAAAGCACAGTAAGTTGACAGATGAGGATATGGAAGGTAGGGAAGTGATCAGGGGCAGAATATCTAGACTAGACTATTGCCGTGTAAAATGGTACTTTTTTGTATAAATTCGTATAAGGTTCTTTTATAGTTCTCAGTAGGAACTATAAGGAAGTGTTAAGAAAACTATGTTTTGCTTAATCTTCTTCCTTTGCGGTAGCCTTCCTAGCCTAACCCGCTAGCCTTATACTTCTATTAGAGGAAGTTTATATTCTCTGGTGAGAACTATAAAGAAACATTGAGGAACCTTATACTGGTTGGGGCTTATCGTTCTGTTTTTACACTGTAATTACACTGTTATCACCGGTAACCAGTTATGGTACAGCTTCTCCAGTTAGTGTATTGGTTGCAACGCCTTCCCTAGCCTTTGCCTCAAGATACCAGCGCTTCATGGTGTCCCGGCTTATATATTGACCTGTCATTTCCCTGTAGGCTTCTGCCATCCGTGACCAACCGAGACAATCTACATCATGCAAGCGCAAAACTATAGCAAAACTAACTTGAAGCCTTGGCCTACCCGATTGTACCTTTGTTGTCATCTCATAGCCTCCTCGCCGGCATTATTGACATATCCACCACCGCTTTATCCCCTTTGATTAAATAGCGGCCAAAAAGTACAGCTCGCACCACAACGATGGGCAGCCCTGTCGCCTTTGCGATTGCCTTCTGGCGTAGCCTCAGATGGAAGAGGTGCCAGATTCTCTGAATATCAGCTACCCTGACCTCAACTTGCTCTTGATTCTCATTGGTCATATCAACACCCTCACCGCCAGTAGGTTTTCTGCCCACGGCCTGCATTATAGGCAATACTCCCAGCTATCAGGCAGCTACCGGCAACTATAGCCACTAGGAAGAGCGGTTTACCGGTACACAGTTCCATCACGATGCCACAGCTAGTAATCACTATCCCCAGCAGTAACAGAGATACGGGCTGAAGCAGTAACCTAAAAAGTCCTTTCATTTTGCCTCCCTCCTTTCAGTACTTCCAAAACGAATCACACCAGAGGGTATTACCCTTCAGAACACCGACCGCACCAACCCTAGCCCCTTCCTTTACTCGCCAAGGTCTAGTCCCTATAGTAATGAGAATGTCGTAGATTTCACGCCCAGGGCCGGTATCACTTGGAACCTCAACCGTAATCCGGCAATTAACGCCCCGGCCAAAACTTATGCCTGGCTTTCCTACCACCTTGCCTATTATCTTTGTCCTCGGTATCTCCATTTCTGAGCCTCCTGGACAATGTAGATATTGTAGTTATTGTAGTTATTGTAGTTTTTATAGATATAGTAGTTTTCTAATAATATAGAGATATAATACGTTTGCTCTATATATATACATCCGTCTATAAAACCTACTTTATCTACCCTCCTTCAAAGATTTAAGTGCCTTTTGCACAGTTTCATCATTGATACCAGTCGTCTCACAGGCTTGCTCTAAAATGGTGGGGTCAGGCCAATAATGGGGATACCCGCTAATGTTAGAATCCCTGAAGCCAAACTTTCGTAACGTAGCTGAAATTTGATGTGAACTGACACAACGGCCAAAGTCCCTTAGCAGCCGGGGACGTATCAGGGCAACTTGAACAGGAGACTTAAAATCCAAACTATCACTCTTTGCCATCTCAGCAATAAAGCCCCTGAGTATTAGTGCCCCAACTTCAAAAGACTGTCCATCTCTGAGTATTCTGGATACTAGTTCTACCTCTGCCCACAAGTATTCCAGGAATGTGATATCGTGAACGACTTCGGCTAGAATCAGTAATGGCTTATAGGCATCAATCACCCTCGCTTCGAGATGCAAATTAGAAGGTGAAGTTACCCGCCGAGGTAAATTGAGTAATGGTACGCTGAACTCCTCTCGAATCATTTTAGCCAACCCGCTATCCCTGCTAATTGGGTCATGGTAGCTGACTGGACTGCGTTCTTTATTTTTCTTCGTTCGCAAAGGAATAGCTCGGCTTTCAAGTGCTGGGTCGCCAAAAGGATAACGGCGATGGATAATAGTGGCACCAAATAGCGGATAGACCTGTTCTACCCATTTACCAGCTTTGGTTGGCTCCATTTTCCGCCAAAAAGCTATATTCCGGTCAAAGCGCATCATCAAGGCTGATTCGCATCCGCTATCTTCCTTGAGATCATCGCCCTCCTCAATAATGGCGGTTCCCTCGTAGCACTCGCTCAATTTTGACTTCAAAGCTGGTGCCGATATACCTTCGGCTGACATAGATTGTGGCTCATAGCATATCGCCTTAGCTGATTCCAGGAGGCGACTTTTACCGGTGGCGGTATCCCCTTCAACTTTTAATGGAGCAAATAGCTTGGCTTCTTTGACCCTATATGTTTGCGCTGCGTAATATGCAGCTTTCTTTAGTTCAAGCTCATCAGCTCCGCAGCTGACACTATATATTCTTAAAGCTAACTTAATACCATCTTTAAGGTGGTCATATTCGTTTGTCATTGCGCTACCACCTCCTCCCGGCAGGGCAGCTCCAACTTAATGCTCAACGGTATGCCCCGCCATTTGTTATTGCTGTAATCAGGAGAAAACCCTGCCCAACGTTGATTTTTACGACGTCGGTGATACCTGGGCCGAGTCCACGCCCACCTTTGAACAGATAACCGCCAACCTGAAGATTATGGGTGGGGATGCCGATGTGGACAACTTTCTCAAAACAACCCGGAGCAATATCCAGGACCTGGAGGCGGCGGTGGTTGAGCTGAAGGCCAAGGCGGTCAAGGACAAGTTTGAGGAGATTTTCATCTATGGCGATAGCGCGACCTCGGCCAAGCAGTTTGATGGCATCAGACTGCTGATTGACACCACCACGGCCAGCGACCAGGTCATCGCCATGGGAGATACCGGGGCCACCCTCACCCTGTCCAAGCTCGACGAGCTCATCGATGCCGTCAAGGGCGGCAAGCCGGACATGTTGATTATGAGCCGTCGGTCGCGACGCAAGCTCAACGCGCTGGTCAGGGCCAGCGGCGGACTGGTGGACAATGACCGTGACCAGTGGGGCAACTTTGTCCAGCTCTGGGACGGCATACCCATTGGCGTCAACGACTGGATACTGGATACGCACGCGCTGAGCGGCGGCGTCGAGACCGGGACCACCGGCGGCGACTGCTCCGCCATCTATGCCGTACAGTTCGGTGAGTGGGCGCTCTGTGGCCTGACCGCCCCCGGTGCCCTGACTGTTGAGCCTATCGGCTCAATGGAGAGCAAAGACGCCACCCGTACCAGGGTCAAGTGGTACGTCTCGCTGGCGCTGTTCAGCTCGGTCAAGGCAGCGGCGTTAATCGGCGTAAAAGATTAAAAAAGTAGTGGGGGAGGGGTTTACCCTCCCCCCTTCAAGGAGGTAAAAGATGGTACTGGCAGTAGTTGAGCATACGGAATACTCCTTTGCCAAGGGTGACCTGACCTCGGACGGCATCCAGTGGTCGGCGGAAGTGGATACGACCACCCCGGACACCGATGTTGAGGTTGAAGGCGTCACCGTCAGACCACCGATGCTGGGTGAAGTGATCGAGGTCGAGTTCGGCCTGACGGCCGCCTTCCGGGCCGTATCCTCGGCCACGGCTGACCTCAGCTATAAATGGCAGGCGAGGAACAAGGGCGGCACCTGGGTCGACCTGCACAGCGCGGTGGCCAAGACAAATATCGGCACCAGTTACGTTGAGGAAACGCGGAGCGGTCGCTTCAAGATGGTCAGCAACTTCGATTCCCTGCCTTTCGAGGTCAGGCTGGTAATCCAGTGCAATGAGGCGAACGAGGGCCGGGCCAAGGTTAAAAACTCGAGCTATATCCGGGTAATATATTCGGCTTCGTGAGGTGAGAAGTGAACTGTATCTTTGACCCCAGTCTGGCGCTTCATCTACCATTGTATGAGCGGGATGGCGTATCATTTGCGTCAAAGGATGCCTATGGGCATTCGTGTTCCGTTACCGGTGCATTGTGGCGACCTTACGGGCATTATTTCGACGGCACTGATGACCGAATTGTAGTCGCTCACCATCCGGCTTTCGACTTTGGCACCGGTGACTTCAGTCTTGAAATCTGGATAAGGGCATCTTCAGGCGGTGGCGCCATACAGCGCATGATTTCCAAACAGGCTGCGGCGTGGCTTTTCTTCCGCCTTATCGGGGGGAAAGCAACCCTGTCCATCAAAGATGGCACGAACGAGCAGACGGTAACCGGCTCAAACGATTTAAGGGATGATATATGGCATCACCTTGCCGCAACCGTGGATAGGGACAGTTCTGCGGGGCTTATGCTGTCCGTTGACGGTGAAACTGATGCGACCGATGACGCCACCGGCGTTGGTTCGATTTCCAACACCACCGCTCTACAGATTGCCCGATTTTCGGGTGGGGCTGAGTACTTCAAAGGTGATATTGGCGAAATCAGAATCTACCGCAGGTTGCTAACACCATTAGAAATGAAGCGCAACTACCTGGCAACGAAATGGAGGTATCGATGAAGCACCGGGTAAGGATTGATATGAGCTTTGACAGCAAAGCTGATGCCCAATCATTAATGGACTTCGCTAAAAAAGTAAGCGGTAAAGCGGTCAACATCAATGAGGGCAGAGGTGATGAGGAGATTTCGTTCTGTGACATGGAGCTGTGCCGCCATGATGATGGCCTGCCATGCACCAAGCTGGAGAGATTAGAAGTCAGAACCGCTGCTATCTAAATAAAGGGGAAGCTGGAAGGGGCGAAGCCCCTTAAAAAATCCTCTTCCCCCTCTCCTTTGAAGGAGAGAGATAAAAAGGAGAGTCAAAGAGAGGCGAAGCCTCTCTTAAACAAGCGTCTTCCTTCCCTTTGGGAAGGATAAAGGGGGATAGGGTTAGATAAAGCCTAAGGGGGTGAGGTAATTATGAATCTAAGTGATATGAGAGCCATTGTCCGGCGGGACCTCCATGATGAAGATGCGGGGAACTATCGCTGGACGGATAATGAGCTGGACCGGCATATCGCCCGCGCGGTCAAGGACTTTTCCGAGTATCTACCAAACGAGCAGACGGCGACTAAAGCGACGACCTCCGGCTCGCGGGAGCTGGATATATCGAACCTTTCCGACAGGGTAATGGTGGTGACGGTTGAGTATCCGGTAGACCAGTTCCCCAAACGTTACCAGAGATTCTCGCTGTGGGGAGACACCCTGACTGTATTGAGCGAGGAAATCCCGGACGGCTCCAATGCCTATGTTTACTACGGCAAATTGCACACTCTTGATGTCGGCGGTTCCACCATCCCTGCCCAGTATGAAGACCTGATGGCGAACGGTACTGCCGGTTATGCCGCCATCGAGTGGGCCATCTTTGCCGTCAATCGGGTGAATGTCGGCGGAGATATCACGCCCCGGGAATTTCTTGGTTGGGGTAGGGAAAGGCTTAATTCTTTCCGGCAGGAATTGAGGCGGCTGGGAAGGAGAAATCGGGTCAGGGTCGACAATCTGTACCGGCCGTACTATCCAACAGTCTCAAAGTCAACCGACTACGGGCCCTGATGTGAGGCAGCCATGACAAAACGGACAGCGAGAACGAAAGAAAGTCTTCCTCGGCAGGCATTTGCTATCGTTGGTAATGCCGAGAATCCGGATACCTGGCATTTGCCGCACCATAAGAAAAGCATTGGACGGGCTTTAAAAGGTGTCCTGGATATCGAGCAGACCGTTGATTGGAATCAGGTTGAGGTCGCCGTAAACGCGCTGTCCCCGATATATCCTGGTAAAAGAGTTCATGCCAGTCCGGAAGAGATACTTGTGGCGGCCCTTCATCTAGCGGAACATTATCGAAAGGGAAATAAACCATTGCCAGATATTCTGGCGGCACTGGTGTAAGGAGAAGAATGCGAGACCTCACGGAAACACTGCTGGCAGCGCAGAAACAGGCCGCGGCGACGCCGTATGTGAAGGTGGAGGCCAGAAACAAAATAGCCGGCGTGGTGAGGCTTGACTGGACCAGACTATATACCGGCTCCGAGGATGATTATTACCATGCGGTGACCACGCCCGGTGATGGCTCTCTGGTTCGCGTCAGGGTAACCCTGCCGGGCGATTCACGCAAGCTCTACCGCCAGCGGGTACCTGACCCTGGACCGACGAGCGACTTCAGCCAGTGGACATACACCAACCAGCTCAATGCGGCAGCGGTCGCCTGTGCTGAAGTGGGAGCTGAGGTTTCCATTTTCTGGATAGATGGCGTAAACCGCAAAATTCAGCGGATAAAGAGCACCGATTATGGTGTGAGCTGGGGAAGTCCGGAGGTCATTGACTATAGTCCGACAATCAGTATCGGTGGTCTGGCGGCTGCCTACAAACCGAACGGCGACCTGGCGATATTTTTCGCTGACCAGATGACGCTATATGTGAAAAAGAATATCAACGGTCAGTGGCAGCAGCGCTCTGCCTGGGATAAAAGCACCGGTGACCTGTCCGGTGTCGCCGCTGTCTATGAGAACGACTGGAACCTGCTCATCACCGGCAAAGATTCAGCGGGCAACTTTAAATTGTGGTCGCTTATTTACGGTGATGGCGGTGATGTCTCGACGGGAAGCTGGTCAACGCTAAAGGAGCTGGCATCAGCACCGTCGGGCGGTGAATTTGAGTACCTTCAGCCTTTTCTGGATAAGCCGGACGTCTACCGCGGTTTCTTCGGGGAGAAGTTTTCCGGCACCCAGACGTGCCACCGTCCTTACTGGTCGCATACGGTACTGGATGCCAAATTCATTGATAACCTGTGGCGGGAACCGGTGCCCTTCAACCTGCCGTCGGAATACGGTCTTGCCATAGCGCACCATGGCGACTACTGCTGGCTTTCCTGTCCAGCGGGTGTATGGCGTGCCAAATTGACGGTTCAGAGCCTTGAACTGACCGATGATGTGCTGGCGGTGCGGCAGGAATCAGAGGAAACATCAGGTAAACTTGTTGTTGAGCTGAGAAACGATGCCGGGCAGTACGCCTCTCCGGGGCAGGGAGAACTGTCTGTTCTCGACATCGGCTGCCAGCTGGACTTCAGCCCCGGTTACCGGACGGACAACGGTGATGAGATAAGTGTTGGGCAGGCATACTGCCTTGAAGGATATGAGCACACCAGTGCCGGTGGCACAGCCAGTCTCATGCTCCATGCCCGGGATGGCTGGGAGACCATCGCCAACTGGAGGGCGAGGCACCAGTTCCGCTGGAACAAGGACTCGGAGGAAATGAGCGTCAAGGATATCCTCGCCTTCGTCCTGTCTCGTGCGGGACTGAAGCTTGCCGTCAAATCACAGTCATCGGTCATTACCGGATTCTACCCCGACTTCACCATCGGTTCCGGGAACCCCGGTGAAACCGTTATCCGGAAACTGCTCTCTTTTGTGCCTGATGTGTTATTCATCGAGGGCGCAACTGCCTACATTGTGAATCCTCAATCATCGGACAGTTCCGTGTACAGCTATGGAGTGGAGCACTCGATTCTGGACGGCAGATACAAGCAGGGAGCCCGGGAACTCAACCGTGTCCAGGTGGAGGGCTATGACACAGGAAGCGATGAGATGATTGTGGTTGACCGTTTTGCCTGGGACGAGATAGACAGACTGTACGATAGAATCAGGCAACTGGAAGATAGAAACATAGACACCGTTGCCAGAGCGCAGGAGCGCGGTGATGCTTATCTGAGGCAGGCAGAAGTAGAGTCTGCCGGTGGTACCATACTGGTGCCGGTCAATTGCGGCCAGCAGCTTTACGACATTATAGATATCACGGACGAGCGTGCCGGGCTGGATGCGGCAAAGCAGCGGGTGCTCGGCTTCGTGCTCGTTTACAGCCCCCGCCGTGGAGAATACCGCCAGCGTCTGCAACTGGGAGCAGTGTAATTCAACGTAGAGAAGGAAAGGCAAATTGAGCTTGAGAAAAGGGGTCTTGCAGAGTTTCAATTCCGGCGATTACACGGCGACCGTACAGCTGGCGGGCAGCTACAAAGTCTACCTGGAGGGCGTTACCGTGGCCCGCAACCTCCCCACAGGTGAAATGACCGCCGGAAGGAAGGTGGCGGTCATTTTCTTTGACGAACACAACCCCAGAGAGGCAGTTGTAGTTGCGGTCTATACTTAGGGATACTCCCTGCGGCTCAGGCAGGGTTTAAGCGGCCCCGAAGACGTCACGTCCCACACCAGCATGCTGTCGGTTTTTCACGCAGCCCGGAGGATAGGTCGTCATTTCCTTTGCTGGCGCTTCCGGTTTTTCCATTGCCGGTTCTTCTGGCTTTTCCGGTGTCGGCGCTGCTGGCTTCTCCGGAGGCCGTGTTTCCTCGGCGAGCGGCCTTCGCTGCTGCAGGGCCTCCACGATGTGTGCGAGGGCCTTATTCTGCTCGGCAGCACCATGTTTGAGTTCGTGGGACGCTTCGGCCAGCCCCTGGATGGCGCTGGTGTGGCTCCTCAGGTGCCCGGCATATTCCGCCATAGCAGACGCGAAGCTGCTCAGCGCATCCTGCGTCTGGGCCATCACTTTCTCGGTGCTGTTCATCCGCTGGGCTATGGTTTCGGTATCACGCTCTGTCTCTTTGATAACCGGTGCAAATATGCCGCGGTGTATCTTCTGCCCGCCGCGGCTGATGTCAGTGGCGTAGAGATAAAGGGCGAAAAGAGACAGGGCAATAAAGACGAACATCAGTCCCTGCTGGCTCTGCAAGAAGAGGAAAGGAAAGCCCAGGAAGGGAATCTGATGGCTCACTGTGCCGCGCAGGTCCTGGATACGAACGGTGAAGGGGTCTTCGCCGGAATTATCACCTTTGGTACGCCAGGCAATGCCATATTGAGTATCGCGTACTTCAATTACCCGGTGGGCGACTATCGGCGGGTAATTATAGAAATCCCGGATTGCCGCCGGGACGTTATAGACGATAACATCACCGACTTTGACCTCCTCCGCTTCCTTGTCTTTGATAAGGATGAGGTTGCCGGCGTGGAGTTCAGGCTCCATGCTGGTGCCGAAAACGGGCATAAACGGCATGGTGCCCCTTACCGCCAGAAAGCCGGCAAGGATTATCGCCGCTACCGCGATGAGCGTGATTGCACGCTTGAAACGGAATGACTGGGTTAGAATTATTATTAAAAATCTCCTCATCGTGCCGCTTTCATCCTATATCGTTCTACTATAACTGTTATAACTGTAACACAGAGGCATAAAGATTGGCGTAAAAAACATAAAGATTTCGTTAAGGTTCCATTAAACTTTTGTAAATAAGACCCTTAATTTAGCGCTGCGTCGCCTCGCTGTAAAACTCGGGCGTTACCGTCCACCCTGCCCCCCACTCTGAAGTCTCACGTGAAAGCAGTTGATAGGTACCACCGGTAATGGAAAGGGTATAGCTGCCGCCGCTTATCCCCACCAGATTGAAGGTGGCGACACCATCCTGCAGGTTCATCAGCTGGTAACTGGGCGATTCACCGGCCTCCTGCGAGTTTTCCAGGTACAGATACATATCGATGTAATCGTACGCCTTCTGCAGCGCATCGGTGTTCGTCAGGTAGACTCTCACCTGCAGGTTTCCGCTGTAGTCGGTGTGCGCTGTAATCTCATACAGGTCATCGGTGGGCGTGTTCCCGCTCAGTTCGGGAGCATCAAAATTGATATTGGCATAGACCTGCGTGCATAGCGAATCTATAGCCGCGCCCGCTTTTCTCATGCCGACGCCGGTCTGCAGGTTATCAACCTCATTCCATGTCCAGGGGCTGCCGCTCTGCGGATTGATATTCCATTGATTTGAGTATGAAGTGTAATTTGTGGATAGATTCTCCGAAGCACCGTTGTCTTCCAGTCCATTGGTCTTGATGTGGACGTAAGCTGACTCTTGTGTGGAATTGGCGGACGCCCGCGATACCATAAAGACCTCAACGTACTGGACATCCCCGCCGGCCTCCTGCGTGGAGTGGTTGGCGGTATTGTATAAGTCCTCGTTCCAGGCTGTTCTGTCCTCGGACACGTACGTGCCATCGCCGTCGGAAGCGGCTTCATCCACCTTATCCCAGTGGTCTCCGGTAGCTGGAGACTGGCTTTTGACTTCGGTCTCATCGCCGGTGCCGATGGGTCTCAGAATTACGTCGTTGTTCACCGGTGTTAAAACATCATTCCAGTCTGGCTGGCTTGCCGTGGCATTAACGGTGGCGATATCGCCGGTCGGCGTCGGCGTGCCGATGGTCCAGGTGGCCGTGGTGTAGGTGTAGGCATATATCCCACCGCTGACGATAAGGATGACTGAGATTGCAACCAGCAGATAAAATTTTCTTTCCACGTTTATTTGCTTCCATGCGAGTTTTATTCGGTAAAGCAAGAGTATGTGCCGTTATCGCTGCGTAGTCTCGCAGAAAAACTCGGGGGTGGTGGTCCATCCCGCCGCCCACTCCGAGGTGTTATCCGAAATCAGGCAGTAGCCACCGCCGATGATTTCCACACTATATGCCGAAAGCGCCACAGTGTAGGTGATGGTGATCTCACTTAAGGTGGGGGTGGCATCACCTGGCCCGGAGAAGTATGCTTTGTACTGGAGCCAGCGGTCGCCATCATGAGTGGAATTGATGGCCGTGCCGCTGGTGATATAGTAGTCGCCGGTACCGGTAGGTCCATACCAGGTTGCCGAGCTGAGACCCCCTTCCGTTGAAGCCGACCTCAGCTGGAATTTGAGGTCTGTACTGGCTGGCTCATTGATGGTAAAGCTGATATTTTCCCAGTCCCAGTTGCCGTAGTTTCCACCATCATGACTGGAAGAGGTCAGGTCGCCTGATACATAGTATGAGGAAAAGTAAATCCGTATCTCGTCAAGCACCGGCGTGTCGGTGCCGTCAGAGGTGAATTCCATGTGATAGTAAAAATTGGACCCTGACCAGCCCAGCCCGGAAAGGCTGATGTTGGCCGAGCCCTGGGAGAGCGTGTCCCAGCCGCCGGGGGTGCCCGATGAATTGTACCAGGTGGAGTTATCGGTGGAGAACTGGGCCTTCAGGCTGGTACCGGAGGGTATCGCCGAGGCATCGTAGTAGAAGTCATCGACGCTATACACTGTTTCATCGGATAAGAGATTGACCGAGGTAATAGTCCCCGGTGAGCTGTAAATTGACTGAGTATAGTTAACCTCGACATAGACCTGGGTACACCGGGTATAACGTCCT
>SDBT01008575.1_pt1 | contig 16683 bp, 23 predicted proteins | sample 2277101 | NCBI WGS metagenome assembly SDBT01 (sample SAMN10404973, study PRJNA504765) | marine sediment metagenome | isolation source: marine sediment core GS10_PC15, 103 cmbsf | place: Arctic Ocean: Southern Knipovich Ridge | collected 2010
GGATTAGAATACAAATTTATGTTCATGGAGCAAGAGATCTATCAACGATTGGTCGGAAGGGTCTTTCCGGTGTACCTTGCCATGTTGAATACTGAGGGTCGAGCTCGTGTAATTCCAATACTGCGGCAAGAACCAGGATACATTGAGCACTGCATCCACCGGTGTATGGAATGCCTGCATGGCACTATGTCCCAATACATGGAATATTTCCGCAACGGATACGTGTTTGGACGTATCTGGTCAAAGGATTATTTCACGTATGAGGATGGTGATAAGATTTGTCATTTGATGAATCGAGTTATTTGGATGCCTCTTCGTCTTGATTCACGATTATGAATCTAAATAATAATAATAATGTGTTGTATTAAATAATAATCCCGAATGCCTATTCTTGCTCAAATCGCAGCCTATCCAGGTGCCGGGAAAACGTATATGGCTCGAGCACTCATGGAAGAGTATAAGGGGAGTGCACTGTTGATTCGCGACACCGACGACATGTTGGTTCAGGCTGGTTCTGCTGCCGGGAATAATCGCGAAAAGTTTCGAAAATTGTTTCTCAAAAAAATGCGTGATTTCGCGAAAAAGAACTCGAGTAAATTTATCGTGTTTGTTGGTACATTCGGGTACGATCCGGTTTGGCAAGCCGGATACTATCCTGTGTTAGACGACACGACCTTACTATGGATGAACGTGTCGATCAAGGTTGCGGTCGAGCAATCCATTACGCGGTTTTTGACGGAGAAGATGAAAGATCCAGTGAAATGGATAAAAACACTGCGAAAGCTCGGAAGTGAGAAAATTCACGAGCATTTTGATGACCAATTGAACCCAATCACACGCGAAGAGATATGGAAGGACCTCAAACCCGTATTTCTCAAAAAAGGGTTCATCCCAAAATCCAGAGAAGATATTATCATATTTATTATTCAGTTACTAGAGCACGCGCATGATGCCCAAATAGTGCTCACGGGTTCAAAACGACGAAAGCTGTAGTATTGACTCTCAGTGCTCGAATATACGGTTCTGAATTGTGAATTGTGATTCTACATGTGGTAGAAGCACATGCTTCTGGGTCTTCATTATGAAATGCCAACCGATTCGTTATGTACGTGATCACACATCCCCTACAGCTCCAGATGCATGTTGTATTTTCGCGCAAAGCTTTAGTTAACCGCGCCTTGAGCTCGTCGACAGAACATGTAGTGATCTGAGGAATGACAAAACGAAAATCGCCTCGCTTCTTGTTGGTGTAAGTGATGATGAATTCACTCTTTTTTGGTACATGCGTAAACTGAATGGTCTCTGTCATTACGAAATGAACCCACTTGTATCAATCAGAAATACAATAAATATCACACATTTACACCCTGCACCACCATGGCGCCCGTGGTGGTTGTAGTCGTTGTAACGCAACAATTGACCACGATAGGGTAATTTCCCTCAGAAATACTAATAGTGACTCCATGGTAAATGTTCGCTCTACGTCTTTGGGTGTCATTGTTCGTGGATCCATAAGCAGCACCGCTGAAGTTTTGAGTTTTTTGATGCAAAAGCAATTATTAGCTCCATCATCAACGATAACAACCGATCCATCAGACAAAAACCCAGAAATATCTGCGAGGTCGGTGGATTGACGGGTTGAAATCACGACTCGTTGTGCGAGCAGAGGTTGGAGGTCTTCGAGCTTCAGCCGCCGATCACCAAGCGTTTCGACGAGCTCTGCCATTGACGGAATCGAATGAATACCACAAGCCTGGAGGGCATTTTGGTAGCTCCGAAACACACTCCCATATCCACCATCGCAAAATCCATCGCATTCACAATGATATGGCCGGTGCTCAACAACAAATGATCGCAGCATTTTTTTTTCAATGAACGATCAGACTTCGTATTCCAACTTTGTTTTATTATGTTCGCTACAGATGTGTTGATCCTGACACCTATGCACCACGACCCCAATTTCTTCCTGGATCTACTCAAAGTTCAATCGGAAACCAAAATACCCCACTTCTAATCGCATACCCTCCTAAATGGGGAGATCCCTTGCTTGTGTATATGCGCGTCGTGAAATTACCGGCGGAAGTCTACGTTACGATTGCATGGATAATTAACCAATTTTCCCGGCGTGAATAAATTTGAGATTTTATTGGAATACAAGTGTTTGGATGGACATCAAGACCAAAGGCGATAACAAATTAGATGAGCATGTTTTGGCGGACAAACGGGTCCCTCGTGTTCGACATTATGCATCCCTGCACTGCCGAAAAATATATGATCACCTAACAGTGTGCCCACGGTAAGTTTACGATCGTAAAAACGAGTTATTAATTGTGGTCTCATCGACTCCTTGAAGCGATTGATATCGGCCAAAATATCATCGACTTGCTCGGTCGAGAGCAAATCCGGGTCGATTCTTTTGCCCAAACCACGTTCCACTGCCTGTAAGTATGCGCGTGTTGTCGTTCCATCAAGGGGTTCCACCAACCAATGATTTCCTGGAAGCAATTGTACTTGATCATCAATCGAAATTGGTAATTCTGTGTCCCAAAAAGCCTCATCGATGATATCTGAGTCACTGCTGGGTCTCAGTTCTGAGATCGGATGTGTAACATGCCAATGAATTCGATCCAAATGCTTAAAAGTCGCCATTTTGTTATTGATCCACGACAACAAAAAAATAATGGTCGAAACACGCGCAGCGCCAAACATAAACTCAGGCACCTCCCACCCTATATATATCTCTCTCTCTCTCTCGCTTTCGCTCTGGATCATTCGATGTCTGCCTCGAAATTAACAGGCGCCAAGCGCAGACGCACCAAATGCAAGCATTGCACTACATTATTCGAAAAGGACACGCGAAAACGGCAATGTCCCGGTAAGTTCCCGTTGGCATCGGTGGATATGAGGAGTTCCGCGTACAAAAAACTGTAATTATTGTTTTTATTCTGTGGTTGGTTAGGATTCTGTCCGATCTGCGCGGTCTGTGGCGAAGGAAGAAACGTTCACGTCCTGATCAAATGCAATTGTCAACGAGGATTTGGTCGGATCGTTTGCTACCAATGTATCTTCCCGAAAGAGGGTGCGATCGTGCCGGGCTCGCTTCGATTCAATATACCATTTGATGGCTCGTTTGCGATCGAACTTGCCAAAATTCGGTGTCCCATGGACACGTGTTCCGATTGGTCTGCCGATTTATCCGATTTCGCATTCCAAGCGGAACCTGGGATGGCTGAAGCTCGACTAGGCTTGCGTGAAGATCAGTTTCCACAGTGTCCGAATGGCGGCTGTTCGGTGGACAATCTCCATTATTCCGCGCTGATGACTCATGTCAAAACCGTGTGCCGCTTCAAGACGGCCCGTTGCCCTCAATGTCGCGTCAATATCGCAGGCGAAGCCGGTTCATATATTGACTTGATCACGGCTCATGTGACCACCAAATGCTCTGCTCTCAAAGTCGGTGACGTGGTTGGCACGTTTGAACACATTCAAAAACGCCTCGCAGCTATGTTCGCTGAGCTCACATCGAACGCTCACCTGTTTGCTGATGTTGCGCAGCGCCTCTCTGTTCATTTCCAAAACGTCTCGGTGGGATGTGTGGGTGTTGCTGACATCAGCGCATTTTCCAAACTGGTCGCGTTAACAGAAGCTTTGGCTAACAAGGTGGAAGCACATCCACTACCGCTGCCATATATTCCACAGCCACTGCCCGATAACAGCAGCAGTAGCGGTTCTCATTTGATGTCGATGCCGATTAATGTTGATGCGATCACATTCGCTAGTGGTGCATTTTCACTGAGTCCACCAAACCCGCTTCAAATGTCTCAGTCACCAAGTCGTGAACCCCTGCTACAATGACATGCGTAATAAATGTATTCAGTTTTTTTTATATCAAGTTAGTGTGAATGGCAATGAGTGTACGCACGACACCATTCGTTATAACAGCAGTTAAATGCATCATTTTAATCGGTTTGACGGTACAGTTCTGGAATCTCATTAAAGCATATAGGGCTACACATTTCGAAGGTATAGATCCAGCTGATGGTATTTGGTATTGGTGTCGAATTGGATGGCTTTCCTTACTTTGGGGTTTCGTGGCGATTTCGTAAAATCTACCGCAATTTGAGCGTGACCGTCGTGAATTTGTTTGATTTTCAGTCATATTTACATGAATTCAGCAAGTTTGCCAATACCTTCGATTCCAGTCATGATTTCTCCTATTTTGTTGAGAATAAATTTGGGCCCCTTTTCAAGCATAATCCGATGACAAATTCGTTTTCCGCAAACCAATAGGTCAGCATGTAGAATTTCCTTATGCAAGTCGCAAAATGAGCAACAATCTTTTATCCGTTGCACCCCACCACCACCGCCACGCTCGAGAACCGTTTTTACTGCTGGGAATAGGAATTTCTGCTGGACAAACATTGGTAGCTCCCACCGCGAAAACCCCTGAGTGGCGCGATTTTTACATCGAGTGCCAGATCTACAAATAGCCATACATTGAGGAATGGGTGGGTTGCGCCGAGTTTTCTGGCGCTGGAGGTAGCAGGGGATCGGAGCCTTATACTTGCGACGTCTTTTTCGCCGTCTACGCTGGGAAGATTTCGTCATTCTGTGATTTAGTACTGTACCAACATTAAACCACAGCGCTCTTCATTCGTAATAGCAGATATGCGCGTCAGAATAGATGGGTTATTAAGTTTTCATACATTCAAATCGCTGAGGAAAATGGCCGAGGAGCAAGTAAAATTTGTAGTATTTATCCCCAGTATGGGATTGCACGTGACTAAACTCATATTCGACGACCTAGCACTTGCTACACAATGTTGTCGTATAGAATGGTTACGACTTGGGAAGATGGGAAAGCCTTATATTGTATCACTTGATACAATTAAAGAACATAGGCCCATGAAAACCCACGAGTATCGTGATAAAGCAATTTATGTAGATTACAGTGATCTAGAGAACTGTCCAAACCCATTTTATAACTATGGCAGTTCAGCCGCATTAATGCGGGACGTGTTTGGTGGCTGGGGTTGTGATCGTATGAAGAAGAGTCTAACCGGTACCATCCATGCGGAAATCACCTGTGATCCAAGTCGCGAGTGTTATACAGAATGCCATTGGCAAGAAACTTCCTGTTGCAAAGGACAACCCAGGTGTCAGATTGAAGCTAATGATTTCGGTGTCCGCTGTCTCCATTGTGATCGCTGGTTTTGTGAAGACCACGGATCCATATTGACTGATACAATCTGCCATTATTGTCGAATAAACTCGCACCCGCCAGTGTAACAGCATTTGCGATTTAAACCTAACGACACTCCTTTTTATTTATTTCTTCAATACTAAAAGTCACACACATGGCTGAAATTTTGGCAGCTGCATGCATAGCGTCTGTGCTAGCATACGCATCTGCACCCCAGAGTCGACAAATCGTCGCAAGTGGACAATCCCATACGCCCACGCCTATACCAGGTCACACAAACCATGAATTACGAGACATTGGTCGACACGTAGGATCTATGCCCATAGATATTCCAGATACACAACCTCGACAGGACGAACCTCCGAGTCTGCCCTACGATGGTGTGGGTGACATCGGTCTGTTTGCTGATGGAGATCGCATGACACTCATGAATAGACCACATATATATCAACCCAAAGTTGAAGTGGGCACTGAACCAGTCAAAGTACAACGAAATCCAATATATCCGGATGATTTACGTGCCTACGATCAATCACGCTCACGCGCTCAAGCGGAATTGGTAGATGCATCCAATCGAAATTACAGGCCCGAAGGATTTCACATACCATATCAGCCTCAGAATGCAACACATCAGGAAGTAGCTCAAGATGCAAACTTAGCAGGCAGAATGCATTCGGTCTACCTCGACGGTTCACAAGACATCAATGGCGTTATCGCGAATGACAAAGACCCAACGGCTTCGGTGGTTCGGCGTCGAGCAGATCACATCGACGGTGACCGTAGTCGATACCAAACACACGACCGACGTCAGTATGGTGGGAGCAGTGGACTTATTGGTCACATCCAACAAGAGGCTGTCCCGATGAGTGCCGTGATCCATCAACCAGACTCACGCGTCTATGTGACGAAAACACGAACGAAGCCAAAGTACTTAAACCCGGTCCAGCATCTACACGGTAATACACGTGTGAACGCACGCACACAACGTGCTGAAATAGGTGACATCAACACCATGAGGAAAAAACGACTACTGCTGGTGGGCGATCAAGGACATGTCTCGTCCCAAGTGACGTTTTTCAGTGGTCATGGTGTTGACGGTGATGCCCTACAATACCCTGCGACCTCGCGACGACGTGAAATTCTACCCTCGATGCAATTTCCAGGACTATACAATAATACCGGAACCGGATTTACATTTCGTGATCGAAATAGTGGCAATACAAACACGTCGCTACGTGGAAGTTATGGGGAAGTTCAAACACGTGATAAGCTTGTATCAGGCTTAACACCGTACACCCATACTATCGGACAAAGCTTTCAGTTCCACGACCAACATCCCTATGTTGCTGGACAGGACGACGATCGAGATGTGCGCACCGACAACATCAAGCAATATCGACTTGCGCCGGCATTCAATCATTTAGGAGAACCAGTGCGACAATCCGATGAAGCACACAATATATTTGTACCGTTGCTTCGGTGAACAATACACGTTTTTAATGATAAATTACTCCGAAATTTAGCTTTGTGTACCCTCATTGCTCTCACGCCGCAATTCTACATGAATTGCGGCTTCCGCTGATGGACCCAGATACTTGGACCCTGGATACATACGCTTCCACTTTGTCTCGAACCAATCCCCACACCCGGGAAATCCACGCATGGCGTACTTCTCCCGAGCAACGAGCATGCGTAATGAGTGCCCAACAGCGGCATACTCTGAGATGTTTGCGCTTCGGCAATTAGACCAATATTCGAGAGCCTTGGTAAACTCGCCTGGCTCGACGAGGCGAACGAAAGTCTGTGCAACATCGACAATTGTTCCCAGCGAAAAGATATGGAAGGCGTTAGTACAACCAATCACAAGCAGTTTGTACCCAGGTAGCAGGCACGTATGCACGCCGAACACACGGTCCCCATTGTCGTCGTCGTCATCATAACTGCTCTTGAACTCACCCACTCCACATATAACGCCATATGCTCCCAAAACTCCTTCCGCCCCATCGTCTGTTTTAAAGACTTCCACGAGCGCTCCAATCGGTAGGTTGGTCATGTTTGTATGAAAAAGGAGGGTGCGTTTTGATCTTCAGCTAAAGTTTATGATCCAAATACCCCAGATACAAGAAATAGGCACTTGTACTGTTACTTCAGTGAAAATACACCGTTCGGAAGCCATTTCACCTATGCTTATCTAAGGCAAAAAACAAAAGCGCATGTGACCATACATTTGAATTTTATGACAACCACTCGCAACATGCTGGTGTTGGTATATCACATTCTCGATAGCCACCGAGAAACGGCCATAACAATTGATCCCATTCGTTGGTGTTCATTTTGAAGGCATCTTTGATCACCCCAATGCTTTCTGGGCAAGACGTACATTCGACGATGGTACAGTGGTCCAACAAAAACGGGCAAATATGAGCTTGCTGTAGCACATCGCGAGAAACCCAACGCAACAATGCAATCGCGGGTTTGTTTGTATACACATTTCGATTGAGGTTGAGCTCATTCCATTTCTTGATGAACACGAGAATATACCCAACCGACCATGGATTCCACGCTTGCCAAACGATATGAGCTTTGCGATGTAATTTGTCGTCGTCTTGTCCATCACGATACGATTGTAGCAGATATTTGATATATTCAGGCATTGCATATTCGAAATGGTGTGCTCTCGTTTTGAATAAACCAAGTTCGACACATACACTCCGATTCGCCAATCCGTACGTAACACAAGTCAGATGAAGTTTGAGATCGCACGCCACGGCCCATACTAACTGCAACGGCGGATGCGTTGTCATTGCAGGAATGAAAATTTCGACATTATCACAATTCGCTGCGGTGAGTGCAAGTTCACAGCCATGATGCCGCAGTAGTATTTTATTTTCGATCCCCCCACTCGAACGGAATTCAGCAATCGGAAGAAAATCATGATATGACCGACGTAGTGTACATTTCAGGATTTCAGTCGTTTCTGGGATCCATATTTCCATGAGAACATCACCACCCCTTCCGATCTCATATCGACCACGCTTGAATGGACAATCGTCGAACCGATGAATTGAGTTCTGCGCATTGAGCCTTGATAAAATCAATGGTAATTGCCTCCATTCCATATATTGCCTTTCTGTCACGAATGGTGTTTGCCTCCATGCCTGCCATTGTTCTGAGGTCCAATGATGGCCCTCGATCATGATTGTAACGTATTCCCGTTCCACGAGGTGTTCTATTTATGTTCCAACAATATGTTGTATATAAAGGAGATGGGTGATCAAAAGACAATCGAATGGGATAGGACACACGAACCGCTTCTCGCCAAAAACCCACACCGTTATGTAATGTTCCCGATTAAATATCCGGATATTTGGGATCATTACAAGAAGCACGTTGCGTGCTTTTGGACCGTTGCTGAAATCGATCTATCAACAGACCGATCCGATTGGGAGTCGTTGAGTCCCGACGAACAGCATTTTGTCAAAAATGTCCTTGCGTTCTTCGCGGCAAGCGATGGTATTGTGCTCGAAAACATCGCAACCAATTTTCTGAACGACATTCAAATCCCAGAAGCACGGTGCTTCTACGGCTTCCAGATCGCCATGGAGAATATTCATTCGGAAACGTATTCGCTGTTGCTCGATCACTATATCACAGACCCAACAGAGAAGGATCGTCTATTCAGAGGGGTGGAGACTATCGAGTGTGTGAAGAAAAAAGCTGACTGGGCAATCCGGTGGATTCAAAGTGACGATTCCTACGCTGAACGGCTGGTGGCTTTTGCCGCTGTCGAGGGCATTTTCTTCTCGGGTTCATTTTGTTCGATTTTTTGGCTGAAGAAGCGCGGATTGATGCCCGGGTTGGCGTTCTCGAACGAGCTAATCAGCCGCGATGAAGGTCTACACACTGATTTCGCGTGCCTCTTATACAAGAAGCTACAGCGTCAGTTGTCGACGGAGCTTGTTGATCGAATTATCGGTGATGCAGTCGCGATCGAGAGGGAATTCGTTTGTGATTCGCTTCCAGTGGAACTTATCGGAATGAACCAGAAACTTATGTCGGAATATATCGAATTTGTGGCGGATCGACTCGTCGTTGATTTGGGCCATCCGAAATTGTTCAACACCGCGAACCCGTTCGACTGGATGGAAATGATATCACTTCAGGGCAAGACAAACTTCTTCGAAAAACGTGTTGCTGAATACCAGAAGGCTAATGTCATGTCATCTATTGATACCACCACAGCTTCCTGGACCATAGATGTTGATTTCTAGTTTACGTTTTTTTTCAGTGCATTAAACCAATTTCTGCGTAAAATATGTTGATGTCTATTTTCGCCACTTTTTCGCAAGCAGTTCCGGAATCCATACTTTTTGTGTTATGTGGACGCAAATCAAGATCGAAATCGGTGAATATACAATTCACCCTGTTGTGTCTATCGCTGTGGTGATTGTGATTGGGTTTTTTCTTGGACGACATCTGAAGTGATCATGTCGAAGTATGAAATAACGCTCACGCCAAACTCACAACGTATCTTTGACGCAAATCCACATATGTGGAGTCCATTTTTACCGATGTCGTCGAGCGATGGGCGGTGTGTCGGACAGGCAGATGTGGTTCGTGATTACGAAAACCGCATCAGAGCCGCGGTTGAAAAACCGCAAAAAACACCATCGTCTCCAATTTCTTCTCGCTTACGATCAACGGATCATCAACGCAAATTGGATAGACACGATGTAGTAGAATAAAATTTATTGACAACGTTTTGAAATTTCTGTGATGAATCGTTCTAGGGATACTACTTCTGTCACATGCCGCAGAGATTTCCACAATTGGTATAGAGACCAAGCGAACTCATCTATATAGGTAGATTGCCTCAGAGACAGACATTGCATCTGACAACAGTGAACAACATCATTAAACTCAACAATGTCACATTTCCGATTTCGTCGAGCATACGGGGGACCACGTACGATTTTTACAAATTGAGTGAAATTTATACCGTTGAACATGTAATTCATGGCTGATGGATCAGTAATAATATCGGCCCACCACAAACACAGTGTGTCACACCAAGTCATGGGTCATTGAGGTGGTTTTATGATTTGACTCGTCGTGCGCATTACAGATATGACACGACAATAAATAAAAACGTGTTTTATTATGCACCGACACATATAGCATATACAATCATTGCCAACAGCCACGTGATTTTCAGATAAATCACAGGTTTTTCTCTTGTGAACAGAATTCCACCCACAGCACCAAAGAATAACGCTGAACCACTGCACCAAAAACATAGGATTGCGCCAAGTATGAATGAGATCACCGCCGTCAGCGAGACAATGACGGCTGCTCTTGAAGTCTTCATGGGGCATGGTTCAATCAGATCATCTTCGTCGAAATGCTGATGTCCGAATCCTAACCTGTTGCGACATTTACGAATGTAGATCTGGAGGGTCGTCATAATAAGTATGACTGTGTGTTTATTCGCAAAAGATCAAGATTTGGTTTGTCAGTTCTGTATCTGGGGGTCACTTACTGTGTATTATCATGCCTAACCCTGCCAAATTAAAATATTGTATTGTCATCAATCAAACAATGGCTACACTGCCTCAACACCAACACAATGCCCTGGGATTTATACCTGAAGGTGTACACCACACTAATCTTTCGGTCGAACGCATTAGTTCACTCAATTCACTCGTGTTACCGAACTCACAGTACGAAACGCCAACAACTGGGAGTTCTATTGTTGTGAACGATTTAACGAACACCGTAATTATCGATGTCCCGAGTACAATCGCAACGCTAACCCTGGCCTTTCCGATACGGCCGCATGATGGGAAAGTGCTTACCATCTCTATTAATATTGAAGACGGTGGTGAGATTACAAATCTCACTTTTACGGCACCGATTGGTGGTGATACATTGAAGAGTCCGTTGGTATCCCCGATATCGAGTGGTACATCAGCTTCGTGGTTTTATCGACTTGCAGACACTACGTGGTACCCGACATCACTCTCCGGTCAGACCACCGCCTTTAAGGGAGGGAACATCACAACGTCACGTGTGCTAACCACCGCAGATAGTAACACCACATTTGGGGTCACAATAACCAGTTCTACATATGAGATCACGCTCCCAGTAGTTGCTGCTGGTCTGAATTTTCGGTTTCTGTTGGTTGCAACCGCTGGTACGGTTTATACAAGGATATCGACACCAGCCCTCTTACACATGTATGGAACAATTGTGGAAGGAACACCTGACGTTGTTCAAATCGACGGGGAGCACAACATATCATTCACAACTGCTGCACTAACTGGTGACAGTATTGATTTTTGGGGTATAGATAGCACACATTGGTTGGTTCGAGCCGTTTCTTCCGGGACCAACGGTATCATCCCGAATACACCACCTTGAGGAGTCAAAATATACGACTCGACCACAAATACTATTTCGTGGCCCTGGTGGATTTGGTCACACTGGAAAATAAAACGAACCCTTCGTGGAAGGAAATTTCGCTCTCGATCACACGACAGATACATAAAATTGTTGTGTATTGCATTCACTACCGAACTCGGTGGTGGGTATTACTTCGAGCAATCAGTGCCGATAAATCAACCTTGAGCTTGAATGTATCATCGAATGCAGACCATATACGAAGGTGCCAGGTTTTCACATTCAGTTCACCATAGTAATCCGAATCGTCTCCCACACCACAACATGATAGGCGCACACGAACTGCATTATTCGGAAGCATGAAGTTCGACTCGGTTCCATTGTAGTTGATAACTTGGAGATAAGGCGGTTTGTCGGGTTGGATCTTTCGTTCTTCATTCATTGCTTGCGATACAGGTATCTCAATCGAAGTAACCCTAACTAACCACATATATATATATATACACTTTACCGAGTCTGCGCGTTTTTATTCAAATGATTTTTTTCTCTTGACATTAACAATAATCGTAAAATGGAGCATCGCACTGTCGAAGGGTTCGTGCTCTTGCCTAACTTTCTCAGTGAAGCCCAAGAAGACACCATTATAAATTACATTGATGTCGGTAAGTGGGACAATGACTGGACAACGATCATTTATGGTGGTCAAACCAACGAGCCTGTCCCGCAATGGGGAGATGATCTCATAAAAATGATGAAAGACATCGCGCACATCAAAGCGCCGTTCAATCACATGCGCATTCACCATTATAAACCTGGAACAAAAATTGACAGACACGTTGATGTAGCTTCATGGGGCCCGGTGATTGTGTCAATCTCGCTAAATAACAAATGTGTATTACGATTCACCAGGGAGGGGATATCATCCGTAGATGTAGTTATCCCACCGCGTTCATTGTATGTACTCGCTGGACCGGCTCGTGATGATTGGGCTCATGAGACATTGATTATACCAGAAGATGATTCGGCACGGTTTTCTATTACATTCCGAACTGCCGCTGATCAAGTTACATATGCGACACATCACAAGCGCGACGAACGCGGTCTAAATGCGGCCATGGATAAAGCATTCGCAGAGCAGTTTGCGAACGAGAAAGAAGATGGTATGACACAGTATCACGAAGGATCGGCGTTCTTTTCAGCAGATTCAATCGTATAATTTAAGGTTCAATAAAAGATATGTTTTATTTCGGTCAATTAATTATATTGTACACGTGATGCGCATATTCATACGTCATACGACAACTGTAAATAATACTTGCAGCCATCGCAACGCCCGCAGTGATCCGGAAAAAAAGAATACTCTCGTATCCAGCGAGTGTCAATGGCAACCACACACCACCCAAGACCGCGAGTGCGGCCAGGGTAAGCCAATAAAATATAATCCATCGAAATTGCATCTTTTCAGAGAGCGATTCGTGTCGACCGACGCACTGGACCTCCCTTATTTCGTGATCGATGGATAGGTCGAAATGGATTAGGCGTGGTATATGGTTGTATTCCAGTGTGCCTCACTCTAGTCGCAGAGCTCAACTTTCCACCTACTTGTATCGGATTGGAGAGCGGTATTTCATATTCATGAGAGAAGATTACATAAGAAGTCACTTGATTGTCGACTCGACTCTCTTGCTGTAATTTTTTCTGAGTGATCGCTAGTAGTTGTCTCACACGCATTGCGATTTCACGGGGTGTTGTGTATTTGGGTTCATTCAACACTTGTCGTCCTTGGCTGTTGAACCGCCAGATGTCTGTCATTTGACGCAGCACATCCCTTAGATCATCACGAGATGGGTTCAGTCTTCGCTGTGCGGCAAATATTCTATCGACATTTCGTTTCAGGAAGTAATTGTAGCCCACTGGATCTATATTTTTGAGCTCATCCACAGACAATTCGTATATGTTGCGATTGCGGAAATCATTAGATTCTTCAAGAACAAACTTGAAGTAGCTATCTTCGATGGTGTTACAGTCGGCCATGTGTGCGCACTTATTTATTCAATAGAAAAGAAATTTTATCAGGGGCAATTTAAGTGACGCAATTCCATTTCGCACTTTTCTACCCGAATGATCAGGGTGCGAAGTTCTTCGTGCTTCGGGTCCGCGTAAAACACACCGGCTTCACTTTGATCATCTAGTAGCCACACCCAAAATATAGCCCATTTGTGTGCACATCCACGACAATCGTCAACCGCCAACTGTTCCGCGAAATACTTCGCATAGACCTCCTCCTCCTTCATCATTGTACATACTCCACAAATAAATCAAGATACGGGTGCTGGCTGATAATTCTAGCAAATAAAAATATTGCGTATGAAGAAAACCAATCCATGATCAGCTTTAAGCAACTCCTCAACGACTGGTTTGTGCGACAGCGGAAAACCACACCACTTGGTATCCGAAAGCTTCGATACGATACAGTCAGATTGAGTGGACACCCTCATCATGCACCTGTATTTGTATCCACGGTGATGAATATACAAGGACATCGCCAATCAACAAAACGAGAGGCCGAACAGTCTGCTGCTGAACTGGCTCTCACCGAATTAAATACACCAATGCACCACCTGGATAACTACGGCTACAAGAGAATTCCTTCGAATCCAGTTCTGTTATTGGTGGATCATGAAAATATCCAAAAGTTGACAAATGTGGAATTAATGCAAGATGTTGGTTCAGTGTATGCATACTCGTCTCGCACGAATCGTGTTAGTCAACAACAGTTACCTACTTTCATCGAACGTATTATTGTCGACAGTGTTCAGAAAAATGCATGCGATCTCAAAATGATCATGCATGCAACATTGGCAGCATGGTCTGAACCTAAGACAATGATATTTTTTATGAGCCACGACAACCTTTTTGGAACTACGGCTGATTTATTACGCGCAGACAATATCGCAGCACATCAAGTGACTACCGTGAATGAAATTCTCGATATTTTACAACGGGTCGAGTAACTTAGCTACTAGATTGTCCAGTTGTGTATATAATTCCCCTTTGGTTCCATCATTTGTGATTTCGTAATCCCACCAATCATCGTCAGCTTCGAATAACTCAGTTTCTGATACGTGAGCTGCTTGATCTTCTGTTAACTTATTCGGTGCAGAACGGCGCAAACGAACAATCGCAAACCCACACTCGCGCAACACTTGCAGTTCATCCCTGAATCGCACGTCTGAAACCCAAACGTGACTGTGATCAGGCAATGCGCGCAACAAATAATCGATCCAACAACTTGTTCCATAATTGTTTCGCGCATATGTTCCTATCCACTGCTCTAAATTACGATCCTTGAACGGTTCGACACCGCACATCGATTGTATTAATGCAGCAATTATCTTAATCGGTGATGCAAAACTCAAACACGTGCCATTGTGCTTGTTGGTGAGATGTAAAACAGCCTCATCCTTGCCGACTCCAGAAGATCCACTGAACGCAATTCGTAAAAATGTTGGATCAGCCATTTTGCCTTCTTCTTCGATTCACACCAAGATATTTTTAGTGGAAAGTGAACTTATCATAGTAAAAAAGGAGGCTAATTTCGATAAATCTGATTTTTTATTCCAACATCAAAACTTGTATACATGAAGGGTTTGGTCACATTCAAGCGGAGCTGGTGATGAGCGGTGCGAGCTTCGGTCCATCAGAGTCATTCACGGGGGTCGCTTGCATTTGCAAAGTGACGTATGAATAGGTAACCATATGACCAGATGAATCCACGGTTCCAGGCATTGGAATAGGACTGGTATACTTCAAACGACGAACGTGAATATACGAGGAAGGGCGCAATCCCGCCTTGTAAAATGCCTTGCGCGCGGTGGCACTGCGTAAGCTTTTCTTCGAGATGAGAATGTGATGACCATCGTCAGCCGTGATCCAAATAAAAATAAAATTCTTCAAGGCATCCGTTCTCGTCGCATTCATAATGGCGATCGGATATGCGACGGTTTTCGCGTAAATGTGGATAACGGAAGACGGATCGATGTCAATGGTGTGTCCAACAGCGCGCCAGTAAATGCGCTGGAATTCGAGATCACCTCCAGAGATCTCCATAGCGCGTTTCTTACAACTGGTGTTGATATCGCGATAACTGGGACGAGGTGCGTTGAATGCGGTCAGAAAGGCACTCCCGAGCTTGGTGTGTGTTTCGAATGCAGCAGCAGCAGTGTTGAGTACTCCTGGAAACAAACAGACGCGGAGGTCGTTCTGATCAAACGGCGCATTGTCCCAGTGTCGTGTCCAAGCACCCGTCGCAGTTTCGAACCGTCGCACCGTTTGGGAAACGGATCCAGGGTGGTAGAAGGTCTCCGGTTGTGTTGCGAGCATCAATTTCGGTTGTGTTGTGGGCATCAATTTCGAGCGCCTTGTGTCTTTAAGCGCAAACAATCCCACAACCAGCGGGTTTGTGCGCTTGGGTTGTACACCGATAAGTCTACAGAAGTCTTCGATGAAACACTGTAACATGGTTTCATTCTCGATAAATCGATAAAATTCATTGGATTTTGTCTCAGAAGTCATCACACAAATGATCAGAAATGTATGTTTATGTATTTATGAGATTCAGGCAGGGATTAATAAAATGTGTCGCAAAGAAGCGCATCAGATAACGGTTCGTCCCACAGAAAGATCCATACTAAAAAAGACACTATTCTAGTGACGTTTTAATGTCACACCAAAAAGACACTAAAAAACTAGTGTCTTTTTGAGATTTCTAGTGTCTTTTTTTTTGGATCTAGTGTCTTTTTCAGCTTTTTTAGTGTCTTTTTTAGGGAATTTATTTTATTGTATCGAGATTTTACACGTTAAAACAACCCTTTTTTCAAAAAGACACTAATATCATCTAAAAGACACTGGTTTTAAAAGATATTATTAGTATATTGAAAGTTTATAAGAAAGAAGTATGGTTGACACTTTCGAAAAACTGTAAACTTTTGCAATGAGAAAGTTTATGACCTCTCAAAACCAGTGTCTTTCATCCTTTTTTAGTGTCTTTTTCAGCCACATTCTGATCAAAAAATGGCGAT
>SDBT01008576.1_pt1 | contig 16683 bp, 12 predicted proteins | sample 2277101 | NCBI WGS metagenome assembly SDBT01 (sample SAMN10404973, study PRJNA504765) | marine sediment metagenome | isolation source: marine sediment core GS10_PC15, 103 cmbsf | place: Arctic Ocean: Southern Knipovich Ridge | collected 2010
GAAAAAAGGAATGAACAAATGAAACTTGACCCAACAAAAATGGAAGACTGGCAGGTAGCCGAAGCTGCCGAAGAAAACCTGATACCAATCACAAAGTTAGCCTGCGACATGGGCCTGACCGAAGAAGAGTTGCTGCCCATGGGGCGCAAACTCGCCAAGGTCGACTTCATCAAGATTCTCGAAAGGCTAAAAGACGCCCCACAGGGCAAGTATGTCGACGTTACCGCAATTACGCCGACGCCGTTGGGAGAGGGAAAAACCACCACCGCAATAGGCCTGATTCAGGGACTTGGGAAACTCAACAAAAACGTCGTCGGTGCGATACGCCAGCCCAGCGGCGGCCCGACCTTTAACATCAAAGGCTCCGCCGCCGGCGGCGGACTGGCACAGTGCATTCCGCTAACGCCGTTTTCAATCCGTCTGACAGGCGACATCGATTGCATAACAAACGCTCACAACCTGGCGATGGTCGCACTGACTTCACGAATGCAGCACGAACGAAATTATGACGACGCACGCCTGGCGAAAAGCAAACTCAAAAGGCTTGATATCGACCCCGAAAGTGTCCAGATGAAATGGGCGATGGATTTTTGCGCACAGGCACTCAGGAATATCACTATCGGAAAGGGCGGAAAGATGGACGGATACGAGATGGAGTCCGGTTTTCAGATTTCCGTCTCAAGCGAAGTTATGGCCATCCTCGCGGTCGCAAGGGACCTCAAGGACCTCAGGGAGCGAATGGCAAAAATAGTCGTCGCCTTCGACAGGAACGGCAACGAAGTAACCACCGCTGATTTGGAAGTTGACGGCGCCATGGCCGCATGGATGGTTGACGCACTCAACCCCAACCTCATGCAGACAATCGAGGGCCAGCCCGTATTTGTACATGCAGGCCCATTCGCGAACATCGCCATCGGCCAAAGCTCAATCATCGCCGACCGAATCGGAACCAGGCTCAGCGACTATCTCATCACCGAAAGCGGATTCGGAGCAGACATCGGCTTCGAAAAATTCTGGAACCTCAAATGCCGCATGTCAGGCCTTACCCCCAACGCCGTGGTCATCGTCGCGACAATTCGCGCACTAAAGATGCACGGCGGCGGACCAACCGTAAAGCCGGGCGTACCTTTGAGCGAAGAATACATTCAGGAAAACATCGAATTGGTTGAAAGAGGCTGCGAAAACCTCGTCGCCCATATCGAGACCGTCAAGAAAAGCGGCGTAAGGCCCGTAGTCTGCATCAACAGTTTCTACACCGATACAAAAGCCGAGATTGCAGTTGTACGAAAAGTTGCAGAGCAAAACGGCGCATTGGCCGCTCTTTCCGAACACTGGCTAAAGGGCGGTGAAGGTGCCATCGAATTGGCTGAAGCCGTCATTGCCGCATGCGAGGAAGAAAACAACTTCAAATTCCTCTACGAGCTTGAAACTCCGCTGCGGCAGAGGATTGAGCTTATCGCAAAAGAGGTTTACGGAGCTTCCGGCGTAACGTACACCGATGAGGCACTCGAAAAAGCCAAGGCCTATGAAGCCGACCCCATTTCCAAGACACTCGGAACATGCATGGTAAAGACCCCCCTCAGCCTTTCGCATGACCCCGAACTCAAAAACAGGCCAACCGGCTGGGAATTGCCCATCAACGACATCATGGCTTACAAGGGAGCAGGCTTCATCGTCCCGGTCGCTGGCGGAATAAAGCTAATGCCCGGAACCGCGTCCAACCCTGCCTACCGCAGAATCGACGTCGATGTAAAAACAGGAAAAGTTCAGGGACTGTTCTAAACAGCCCAATATGTTGTAGAAATTTAAGCCGCTGGCGGCAAAACATCGTCGCCAGCCGTTTTTTACACAGCCGCGCCGAATCATACCGCAATTTCATACGTTCGCACTGTCGGATTTACTGCGATTTTCCATTTCCGCCAGATGGTCCACACATAACCCGGACCATGTTTCCAAACTATCTTTAACCTCTTGCAGTTCTGCGGAAGTCATAAAGGACATTTGCGTAATCATCTGTTCGCGCTTGCTAACGTTCGGCCCGTCCAGCGCCCAATAGTGAACTATCCCGAGATGCACACTTCCGACCTCATTCGACTCGTCATTAAGAAGGGCAACGATACGATTACTGTGCTTTGTTTCTACGGAAACCTCCTCAGCCACTTCACGCTCAACAGCCGCAAGATAGGTCTCATAAAAATCCGTACTAAATAATGGCATATCGTCGGAGGGATTGATATGCCCGCCTATACCGATTGACCTGTTCCCGACCAGCCGTGTCTCTCCTGCCCGTTTTCCTCTGACATAGCTGAGATATTTACCATCATAGCTCATTATCACATACGGAATAAGCTGCTTATAATCGGGATTCGTTTCAACTTCCGACCGGTTCATAAAACGCCCGACCCCCGGGCCGAAAATCTCACGAAGATAGCGACCTGTATCAAACATAAGTCCGTTGAACATCCCTACTCGTTCGACAACTTTCCGTTCTATAACCAACACTTGTTCTTCCCTGTCCATGTGATGCCCTTTTAAACTATTCACATTAAGTTTTACCCAGACTCTTTGAGCGCTACAGATTTCACTGCCCCAGGACTATACCATCCCCATCCACATTTGTAAACATATTAATCCCTGCGCCCCGCGATTTCACCTTTATATGCGTCCAGTTGTGTTGCGTTTAATATTGTAACATACCAATAATTTGTTGGGCCGTTTCGATCAGGTTGTTGGCATTTTCTTGTGAAATCTCCCTGCCACTTTGGGCCTCTACGGCATTGATGAAAGCCTGCAGTGAGTTTATGGCTGCGACGTTATTTACCTCGGCTTCATCCATTAATTTTTGCAGGACCATATCTAACGTTACAAGTAGAATGTTCTCTATACTCTCATCCTGAACAAATTCGATAACATCCGCCACTAATGCATCAAAGAGACCGCCTAATATGTACGAAATATCCCACTGAAGATATGGATAGCTCTGTCCTTCATTTATAGCCCAAATCTCATCGAAATCCCAATCGACAAAAGTGGCCTGCTGCATCATCTGGTCAGTGGTTTTTCCAATGCCCCCATAAGAACTGGATGAAGCACCTTTGTCCTTGTCCCAATAACAATTTGTTATAACAGGGCTCTTCCAGTTGAAACCGATTAAGGCCTTGCCATTACCGGAGGAATAACACTTGTCTACACGAGAAGCATCAGCATCCCCCAGCAAATTACCCTGCTTATAACCAGTTCCCGTTACAGTTCCGTGTGAATATGAATTAGTAAGTTGAGTGTCATGCCCCCTCCCTCTGAGATATCCAACTAATCCGCCCACCTGCATTCTTCTTCCGGCATTAACATTTACACCTGAGAAACATTGATCTATCCGGCTGTCAGTTGAAACGCTTCCGATCAATCCACCAGACTTAGCATCACCCGAACCTGACTTCAATTTAACATTTCCCGTTGCCCAACAATGTGTGATAACTGATTCATAGACGACTAAACCGGCTAAAGTTCCAATGTAGTGATCGCCTGTAACTTCTGCGTTTGTTAAAATTACATTTTGGACTGCAGCGCCCCACAGAGCCCCGAATAAGCCTTGACTGCCACTTTCAATTCTATTTATATACAAACCGTCTATCGAGAACCCATTACCATCAAATATTCCCGTGAACGCATTAATTCTATCACCTGTCCAGGTACCTGCCGGCACAAATCCCTCTCCATCATTCCAGCTTGCAGTATCCGAAGCATCTATGTCATTGGCCAATACTTAGTAAGCGCCCAAATCATCCCGCACTTCCTGAAGCTGGTAAACATCTGTGATTACATATGGATCTATCTCGGTTCCAAAGCCGTTTCCGGTAAAAGCGATCGCCGAACCTGCCCCAATCAAAAAAGTCATAATTGCCAGTGCCATTACTGTGAGATTTGTGTTCTTTGCCATTTTTTCATCCTCTCAGAAAAAAGATTGCCAACTGAGCTTTCCTGTTTATTGATATTCATCAGTTACCGCTCAATACATTCGAGTAACTTCTTCATATTATACGCTATTATACGGCATTATTCAAAATAATGAAGTGTAAATTCTTTGTAAAACTTCGGCGATGGCAAGCCTTTTATATATTAATTTCAAAATTCCATATAGTAATTACTATAGTATTAAACGCAAATATCGCAGATAAGGTTGACAAGAAATTGCAAAAATCTTGAAAATTAAAAGAAAAAAAAAGAGACATTCTACTTTTTTCTTGTCCCTCACAACATCGAAGATCCGCCAAAGGCCAAATCAATAATCGATAATCACTTAAACAGCGATTTCCTTTACAATAATCAATTATAAGGGTTACCGGAAAAAACCCGCACGAATGAAAATCACACACGCGGCCAATTGAACCCATCCAAGGTAACGCAAGGCGATACGATCCAGACGACGTGCGATACGTCCAAACTGTGAAAGGAAAGCATGGCCCCGCTCCACGGCACTGCGAATTCGACCGATGCCAGGAAGTTTTGTCTGTCCTCGGCGAGGCGCACGCATGCGAAATCCGCTACACGCCGTCCGTTGGCGAGTGGGTTCATTGCCATACGCCCCGTCACCACGCGCCGAGGGCAGACCCCGGTTTCTTCGCCCCTTTTTTTGATGGATGTTTTGACCCGTCAAGGCATTAACCAGTACATATAGAATGCCGTGGAGGCACTCGCAATTCTTGCAGGGCTTGCGACCATTGCCGACCCATACCACCGGTGACAATAATGGCTCGAATACGGCCCAGATTTCGTCTGGGAACCTGCGGGCAACGTCCTTGAGTTCCATGAGAAGTCTCCTTTTTTAGATTGTCCAGGATTCTTCCCATATCGACATTATCGGACGATATCATTGAGGTTTTTTCCGGTAGCCCTAAACAATTCGCATCAAAAAAATGCCGGCCATAGTCCCCCCGGGAATATGACCGGCACAGTGAGCGAAACCTTGCGTCCCCTGTTGTAAGGACACAAGAAACCAAAACGATACCGAAAACGTGTCTGCAAATTGAACAGCGTTTTCATTTATGGAATTATTTTTCGCTTTGTTGCTGCCTTTCGGCGAGTTTTGCCTTAATAAGTTCACCTGTCTCGACGGCTTTTTCGCCTGCAAAGCCGACGAATTTTCTCAGCCTGACAGATGTGGCTTTGGCAAAGGCCTCGGATTTGGATTCGGCTGTGTCGTTGCCTTGATAGATATCGCGGTTTTGATAGCTATCGGAGCCGGCTCGCTCAATCCTGTCGCCGGCAGGCGCCAAGGCGTAAATTGCGGTGGCAAAACCCGCAAAATACATTATTAACGCAAACAGAATTTTCTTTCTCCAACCTCGCATGACAGAGTTTCTCCCTTCAGAAAACATCGAAAACTGCTATTGTTTTTGGAGTTTATTATTCCACGCCCCATACCTCTAAAATTTAATATATAATACACGTCGCGTCAAACGGTTATATCCATTATACCATAATTTAGCGGCGATTTGGCGGCAAAAAACCACCCAACCTGCAACGTCCTATAATAATTGAGATATCTGTGTCGCCCGGGCACAAAATCGACTCTTAAATATGCCGGGGGCTTATAATTTGCAATTGTCCATGCATGTTTTCAGCTCGTCGCATACGAGTTTGATATCTTCGCCGGTGAGCTTGTTGTGGAACGGCAGGGCCATCGTACTTTTACAGACCGAATCGGTAATGGGGAAATCGCCCTGCTTAAAGCCATATCTTTCGACCATGAAGGGTTGCAGATAGGCGGGCGGGAAGTAATTGCTTACCTGTATTCGGCGCTGCAGCATGGCTTTTAAGATCGCATTTCGCTGCTCAATGGTATAGTTTTTCGCCAGTCGTACAACAAAAACAAACCAGTTCATTTCGGTTCCCGGAGGTTGGGCAGGAACGATAAGCCGCTGGTCATCTGCGAGGAGCTGCTGATAGGTTTGGGCGACGTTTCGGCGTTTTTCTATAAACTCGTTTATCCGAGACAACTGGACAACACCAATGGCACAGTTTATATCGCTGAGCCGATAGTTATATCCCAATCGCTGATGGCCCAGCCAGCCGCCTCCTCTGCCCCTGCCCTGGTTGCGAAGCGATTCACATAAATCGGCCAACTCGTCGTCGTCGGTTACGATCATTCCTCCTTCGCCGGTGGTTATCTGCTTATTCGGATAGAAGCCGAAGGTGCTCATCGTGCCGAAACTGCCGACTTTTTTTCCGTTAAGCTCTGAGCCTAATCCCTCGCAGCTATCTTCGATAACAGGGAAGTTGTGCTTAGCGGCGATATCACAGACTTCGTCAAGGCCGGCGGGGTTGGCAAAAACCACTACGGGCAGAATTGCCCTGGTCTTTTTAGTAATCGCGCCCTCAATCCGGGCAGGGTCAATGTTCAGGTGGGTAGGGTCGATATCGACGAAGACGGGCTTTGCGCCGGTCATCATTATTGATGTTGCCGAGGCGATAAATGTAAACGGGGTCGTGATGACCTCGTCGCCGTGGCCGATGCCGAGGGCCTTTAGGCACAGGAACAATCCGCTTGTTCCGCTGTTGACCGCTATTGCCCGTTTGCGGCAGATGTATTTTGCGAAATTATGCTCAAATTCGTCCAGCTTCGGGCCTAACGCGAGGTGTTCACTGCGAAGGACGTCACAAACAGCGTCGATTTCGGCTTGGGTAATATCCGGGCCGGACAAATTTACCTTAAATTGCATCGTTGAAATCCTTTCGCAAAACTTTTTTTGTAAGCCTGTATGATTGTACAGCGAATTCGCTGAAAATCCACTTTTATTTGATTGGGCGTTGGGTATTTTGAATTGGGTTCGTATTGGGTTCGTATTGGGTTGGCTTTGGGTTCGATTGGGTTCGTTATTTTTTGGGGTAAAGTTGGTTTTTCGTTGTAACTCCCTGTTGTGACAGAAGTTGGCGTTGATTTTTGGCAGTTTTGCAATTGGGTTCGTATTGGGTTCGATTGGGTTCGTTATTTTTGGATTGACAAGAGGTATTTCGTTGTAAGTCATTATCATCATTACATTTAGCTTCGACAGGGACCTCTGGAAATTGGGTTCGTTTTGCATAAAAGACTTACAGGCACAAAGGCGGGGGAGTGAGAAGTTAGAAGTGAGAAGTGAGAAGAGGATCCGGCGGTGGTCCGCCTGTGGCGAACCTTGTTTTATTGAGTTGGGTTTCATTGCTATCGTTGTTTTTGGGTTAATAATCGTTATTTTCATTGTTTGATAAACATTATACAACGAGCGGAGTTAGAAGTCAAGTTAATTCTTTCGATTTTTCAAAAAAAATTTCTTGGTTATTTTAACATCAACCCCGCACCTGAAGGTGCGGAGCTAACCATTCGCAGGCGGGCCTCGCCAACCCTCGGGAGGTAAAAAAAGTTGAAAAAAAGCGAAAAAAAGCTAAATATGCGCACAAAGATACCTGGCAAGACCAAAAATGAACGCATATGGCGGGGTAATTGGAGGATGTGGGAACGCTTGGGTTGAAGATAATAATGGTTTACGATTACCCCCCAATTTTTAAGCAGACACTACAATTTTTAACTTCTAAATCATCATGCCCTTCATAAGGCTCTTCTGCTGCCCTTTTAGCTTTTGCATAGGTATTGTACCCTTTTGACCATGCACCATTTTTATTACCTCTGCAATTATCATGAAGACCTTTTCCGTTATTGCAATAAGAACAGCTTGCTTTATGTATGACCGCTTTCTTCTCTGCTGCCCAATTCCGGTAAATATAATATATCGTATTTTCATCTTCAGTAGAGTTGCTATCTTTTGTAATAAAGTCTTCCATGCGTCTTTTAAGAGAACGGGCAACCAATATATTTTCGCACGCTTCAACTCTTTGCATTGCATCTGCTATAAGACGACTAATCAAATCATCGTCAATTTCCCCCTGCTCATAGATATTCTGCAGAGATAGTGCGAATTGAACAAATGGACTAATATTAGCAGCTCTGCTGTTTACAAAATTACTTTCTTGGTATATTGGATCTTTTTGTGTCGCTCGATAAACTTTTTGCCGGTAGGAATTACTTATAGCTGCCATTTTACTTATCTCCCAATTTAGTACCACATTTTGGACAGTATTGATGTTCTATTTTATCGCATTCGTTCTCGCATTCACCACAAATAACTATTCGAGCTTCAGCAAATTGTCGTTGCCTTGAAAGCGCTACGATAATTACACAAGGAATTGTAACTCTAAATGCTGGAGAAGCAATGTCATGCACAAGCCATCCCCAAAGCAAAACATTTACATATTTTCCAAGCGTTATAGCTAGGAATTTCATACCAGTCCCGTAACGTAAACTATGACCCAAAACTGTCTTTGATACAGCATTTAAAATACATGTAGTTAGTTTGTAAGGCATAAAACCGCGGCTTTTAATAAATGCTCGCATGGCTACAGCAAAAGCTGAATATGTAGGTTTACCCTTACCCCCTACAGATTGTAGGAGTTCATCTTTTTCTTCGATGGGAAGTTCATCCCATGCTTTTTCAATCAATTTGTCCAATATCAATTGTTCCATGTGATCACAAGGCATGTTTTTCTTCGGTTTTAATTTTAATTTTTTTGCGACATCATAAACAATCTCTTTGTATGGAGGTCCTTGATATTTTCCCTTTACGATTTTTCTCGAGATATTAGCTATTGTGTTTCCACCGAACTCACGTAATTCCGTAGCCAATAAACTTCTAACTTTTGTGAAGTCACCTGTTTCTTGTGCTTTTTTGTACCCACCGTAACTCGTTAATGAAGATGCCCATCTTTCTTCCATTTTCTTTGCAAGCATTTTCAGTTCATCGTTACTAACGCTTTCCAAAACCGGATTAAGATCAATATCATACGTATTCATTTTTTTGCTCCCTTTCAATATAGTATTCGTGTCAAATAAAATGTATTATAACGTTACGATACTATGTGTCAATGATTTTTTTGAATTTTTTTAAAAAATATTTTGTTATCGCTTCATTCATAAAACCGACTTGATGGCCTACAAACAACGATTTTTGGGCGATACCGGAGCTATCAGGGAGTTTTTTCTTGACAACTTGCTTTTTTTTCATTATTAATTATAGCGATGTTTCGTCCGAAGAGACCCTGTGCTGGTGGTCTTGTTTATAATGTTCTTATAATAATTCCAGTTTAAAAGTGCCAATATTTCGATAGCCTGACTAAACTATAAGGTTTCTGGATTCCCGCTTTCGCGGGAATAACAGAGTGAGCGGGAATGACAGGGCAAGCGTAACATGGAAGCAAAATCTTATTTTGTCTATATCCTGGCCAGCAAGCGCAATGGCACGTTGTACATTGGGATGACCAGCAATCTGTTAAAACGGGTCGATCAGCACAAGAACAACCTTGCCGATGGCTTTACGGCAAAGTATGGCGTGCATCAGTTGGTATATTATGAGAGATATCGCAATGTCAACGACGCAATAAAGCGGGAAAAGCGATTGAAAAAATGGAACCGACAGTGGAAAATTGAGTTGATTGAAAAAGGGAATCCCGAATGGCGGGATCTGTTTGATGGATTGGTGGAGGCGGGGCCTTATACATAAGATAAACTGGATTCCCGCTTTCGCGGGAATGACAGGGGGAGCGAGAATGACAGAGGGGACTGTGATGACTTTAATCACTGACTGTTTGCAAGATTTTTACGTTGTGGTAATTGATCTGCAGGAGGAGTTGAGCGGTTTTGGCGTTCGGAGAAGTAGTGGAAATGTCGATTTTCATTGGGATAGACCGGCCTATCTCCTCGAACCAGCGGTAGTTGTAACTTCGAGCAATTAGAATCGCACCGCTGGCGGGGTCTTTGATATGAACCAGGTCTGTCAGGAAAGTGTCGTTGTTTTTGAATATTGTGCGAGCGGGTCGGGGTGGTTCGAGGGGGCTTAGTTCTATCGGGTTATACCATTGGCCCTGGATTCTCGTTGGGGCAAGTTCAACTGCGCCTGCTTCGTCGATAAAACCGGTGGCGGCCAGTATTGAAGTCAATAGACACTCGGCGATATTCGGGTGCTGCATTGTTTTTGAAAATTCGTTCGGGTTTATCTGGCGGGTAGATACTTCAAAGCCTTTTTCCGAGAGTTGTACTACCAGCCTTCCCTGGGGTTCGTCGGCTGATATTACGATGCTGCCGGGGGCCGGACAAATTTTATGCTGCTGGCGGCTAAGATATTTGCCGGATTCAGGGCCGTAAAACGTAACGATACAGTCCGCTGAAATAATCTTTTCTTCGCATGGGATTGGTTTGAGCTTAGTGGTTACGATTGTGTGGAAGGTTTGTCTGCAGCCGCCGATATATGACAGGGGCACAACAGCAAACAACAAAGCAAGCATAAGAAAAAATCGTCTCATTTTATAGCCCTTAAAGCTCAGAGAGTTTTTTTAGAAGCGAATAGCGGTTTACCACATCCTGGCTTGCCTTTTGCATCAGTGCCGCGGCGGCCTGGGGATTGGATTGTTTCAGCGAACGATATCGGTTTTCGCCATAAGCATATTCTTCAAAGTCGCCGGTTGGGGCTTTGGAATCAAGCTGCAGGGGGTTTTTGCCCTGTTCGGCCAGTCGCGGGTCAAACCGATAGAGCGGCCAATATCCACATGCGACGGCCTTTTTCTGCTCGAGATAGCCTTTGGACATATTAATTCCGTGTGCGATACAGTGTGCGTATGACAGTATGAGCGAGGGCCCGGGGTAGCTTTCGGCTTCTACAAAGGCTTTGACCGTCTGGTTCGGATTTGCCCCGAGGGCCACCCTTGCGACGTAAATTCCGCCATAGCTCATTGCGATAAGGCCCATATCCTTCTTCGGTGTGTTTTTGCCTGCCGCGGCAAACTTCGCGACGGCCGCCCGGGGTGTGGCCTTGGACATTTGGCCGCCGGTGTTGGAATAGACTTCGGTATCAAGAACGAGTATGTTGACGTTCCTTCCTCCGGCCAGGACGTGGTCCTGCCCTCCAAATCCGATATCATATGCCCAGCCGTCACCGCCAAGAGCCCATACGCTCTTAACGACAAGGTAGTCGGCTACAGTTAAAAGCTGGGCACATATATCACAGTCGCTCTTTTGGCACTGCTGTTTCAATTTGGCGACCGATGCGCGTTGGTTTTCAATTCCTTCCTGGGTATCCTGTGTGGCCATGGCTGCTTTTATTTGCTCAGCTAATGATTTCTCGACACAGCCGGCTTCGGCAGCCTTAGCCAGAAGTTCCAAGGCGAACTCCATGAATTTATCGACTGTGAGTCGCATGCCCATCGCAAACTCGGCGTTGTCTTCAAACAGGCTGTTGCTCCACGTCGGGCCACGTCCATCGGCGCGAACAGTGTAAGGCGTAGTCGGAAGGTTGCCGCCGTAAATCGACGAACATCCCGTGGCGTTACCTATCATGGCCCGGTCTCCGAACAGTTGAGTCAGCAGTTTAACATAGGCCGTTTCACCACAGCCGGCACAGGCGCCGGAATACTCAAACAAAGGCGGTATCAACTGGCTGCCCTTTATGCTGCCGCGTTTAAACTTAGTCGGGTCGGTGTCGGGGATCGATAAAAAGTACGAGTAATTCGCCCGTTCCTGCAGGCGAATCGGCTCCTGCAAAGTCATATTAATTGCCTTTCGGCCTGTGGGCTTTTTCTCGCTGTCGCGTTCCTGGCCGGGGCAATTAATCACGCATGCCTGGCAACCGGTGCAGTCCTCGGGGGCGACCTGTACCGTAAACTTCATCCCTGCAAGGTCCTTGCCTTTGGCATCGGCACTTTGGAAAGTCTGGGGTGCGTCCTTAAGATACTCAGCGTCATAAGCCTTAATACGGATCGCCGCGTGCGGACAAACCAGGGAGCACTGGCCGCACTGTATGCATAAATTCGGCTGCCATGCCGGGATATGAAGCCCTATGTTTCGTTTTTCGTATTTTGTCGTTCCGGTCGGGAATTTTCCGTCACATGGCATTTTGCTGACGGGAATTTTATCGCCTCGGCCTGCCATGATCTCCCCGGTAACGGTCCTGATGAACTCGGGAGCATCATCAGGGACGGGTTTAGCCATGTGAATATTGCTGGTTGCCTTATCGGGGACTTTCACCTCGGAGATTTTGTCAACGGCGGCATCGACAGCGGAGTTGTTCATTTCCACGATCTTTTCGCCTTTTTTTCCGTAGGTTTTCTTTATCGCGTCCTTAATCGCCGCGATTGCCTGAGCGATTCCGAGGACGCCGCTGATTTTGAAGAATGCCGTCTGCATTATTACGTTAATGCGTGCCCCCAGCCCCAACTCTTCGGCAATGGCAATTGCGTCGATGACATAGAACTTGAGCTTCTTATCGATAATCTGCTGCTGGACCTCGAGGGGCAGAGTAACCCAAATTTCATCGGGACCGTGGCTGCTGGTCATTAAAAATGTTCCGCCCTGCTTTATCCCGGAGAGCATATCATACTTTTCGAGAAAGCTTGGATTGTGACAGGCCACGAAGTCGGGGCGCTTAACGAGGTATGGGCTGCGTATTAAATTTTCGCCGAAGCGCAGGTGCGATACGGTTATTGCTCCGGCCTTTTTCGAGTCATAAACAAAATATCCCTGTGCGTAGTTGTTGGTCTGTTCGCCGATAATTTTGATGCTGTTTTTGTTTGCTCCCACCGTTCCATCGGAGCCGAGGCCGTAAAACATCGCCTTGTAAGCGGCTCCGGAAATATCAAACGAATCGTCAACCTCCAGGCTCGTATTACATACATCGTCAGTAATGCCCACCGTAAAGTGGTTCTTCGGGGTCTCGGCGTCGAGATTGTCGAAGACGGCCTTGACCATCGACGGTGTAAATTCTTTCGAGCCTAATCCGTAGCGTCCGCCGACTATCAGGGGATACTTCTCGAAAGGCGCCTGCGCTGATTCCATGCCTTCGCCGATTGACGTGCGTATGTCGATATAAAGCGGCTCGCCAATGGCGCCCGGCTCTTTCGTGCGGTCAAGAACCGCGATTTTTTTTACCGTGGGCGGCAAAACGCTTACAAAATCTTTTATGCTGAAAGGTCTAAACAGCCGGACCTTGACTGCGCCTACTTTCTGCCCGGATGCAGATAAATAGTCCACCGTCTCGTGAACCGTATCGGCGCCGGAACACATGATTATTATCACCTTTTCGGCGTCCGGGGAGCCGACATATTCGAATAGTTTGTATTTTCTGCCCACAAGTTCGGCGAACTTATCCATCGTATCCTGAACAATCTGCGGCACAGCCAGGTAATATTTATTAACTGTTTCTCTTCCCTGAAAATATACATCCGGATTTTGCGCAGTGCCACTTATCATCGGATGGTCCGGGCTTAGTGCCCGCTGTCTGTGAGCTTTCACCAGGTTATTATCAATTATCGCGCGCATATCGTCATACGTCAGAGATTCGACTTTTTGCACCTCATGGCTTGTTCGAAATCCATCGAAGAAATGCAAAAAGGGTACACGTGCCGCTAACGCTGCCTGCTGTGCTATCAAGGCAAAGTCCATTACCTCCTGTACGTTCGCCGAAGCTAACATGGCAAATCCGATCTGGCGGCACGCCATAACATCGGAATGGTCGCCGAATATACTCAGGGCCTGCAATGCCAACGACCTGGCTGATACATGAAAAACCGTCGGGGTAAGTTCTCCGGCTATCTTATACATATTCGGAATCATCAGCAGAAGACCCTGCGATGCCGTAAATGTTGTTGTCAATGCCCCGGCGGCAAGGGCACCATGGACCGCACCGGCCGCTCCTCCTTCTGATTGCATCGCCGTTACCGACGGTATCGTGTCCCATATATTCGTTTGGCCCGCCGCCGATTTTGCATCCGCTATTTCGCCCATCGACGAACTCGGTGTTATCGGGTATATCGCAATGACTTCGTTTGTCGCGTGTGCTACGTGTGCCACCGCGGCGTTGCCGTCCATTGGTACCATTTTTTGTTCCATGAAACTTTCCCTGCACATTAAAAGGTATTTAGAATCTATTACTCGTCTTTCGGCGGCAATATACGATACGAATCTAAGTACAACCCCTTATACCACCTCCTGACCATTTAGGCAACGGTTTTTTTCTCCAAAATCCACCACTACCGCCCCAAAGCACCAGGGGGCATCACTGTAAAACCTGATGCTTAATAGCCAATAATAAATTATATATTAAACTCAATTTTTTCTTCCACTTTGCCCCCCTGATATGGTACAATGTTACGATAGTGAGGAGGGACTGAAATATGCCCAAAAAATACAGAGCCGTGAAACTCACCGACAAAGGTGATGTGACCAATGAAGAAGGCGATCCTGTTGTCTGTCCTGTAAACATTGGAAGTTGTAACTGTAACTGTGCATGGTTTTCAATGGATGGCCGAGTGCTTCTATGCAAGGACACTCCCGTTGGTGCTATACGCAGCAAACCTGTCCAGTCATTTCGTCTTAGTACAGGCCCGCAGGTTTACGAACCACTCGAACCGGATGATTTCGATATCGATGAATAACAAGACCCGCGGCTAAGGCAGGTGAGATCCAGTTATCGGCTGGGTTTTAGGGCAATTATGGCGGATTGGGCGACAGGAAATGAGGATTATATGGCCTGATTTTGCCGGAAATATGTATTAGGGGGCATGAAGGTCTATATTGTTCGGATAAGGTGAAAAAACTTGACTTTGCCGGGCAGTTCTGATATAATATTTAGAAATATACCGAGATTTTGATTTGAGGAGTGGTGTGAAAGCTTGGGGGCAGGTTTCAAGCTTTTCCGCTGACGTTGGGAAAAAAAGGCTTTGGCTCTGATTGTAAGCAGTTCTGAAGCCGAGGAAGCCCATTTCGAAAATGTTTCTGTTTGACTGTGCCAGGCTATGGAAGGCCGGGCTGTCGTTTTGTGATGCGCTTGCTGGTATTGACGTGTGAATACGGACAATGGAGTAAAGATGGAATCTGGTGGAGTGTTGAAAAAACAGTGCGCGCGCATTACGTTCGGTGCTGATGGTGAGGAAGTGAACTTGTCGAGACTTGAGGGGTAGAGAAATCAAACTGCTACTTAAAAGATTAAACGTACGAATGATAGTTGGGGTGGTTGTTTTGTGCGCTGTAGTGTTGGGGGGCAGGGCGGCTGAAGGTGCGATTTTGTTCAGCGACGGTTTTGAGAGCGGTGACTTTGCCACAGGCGGCTGGACAACGCTGGACAACAATGCCACTGTTGAGGCCGCAGCAGCTTATACAGGCTCGTTTGGCGCGCAAACCAAAAGAGCAACGTGGTACGAAAAAGCTGTGAGTACAACAGGCTATAGTGATATTCATGTCAGATATGTGCGGAGTACAACAGCTAACTTGGAAGCCGGTGAGTTTTTGTACGCGGAGTGGTACGACGGCAGTGGTTGGAATCAACTCGAAGCCACACAGGATACTGCCTGGGCCCAGCAGGATTGGACTTTAAGTGCGGCTGCTAACAACAATTCAGCCTTCAAAATAAGATTTCGTGCCAACGCGGATAACCCCAGCGAAAAAACGTATGTTGATGATGTGGAGGTTACAGGTACGGCGCCAACATATACTATCTCTGGTAACGCCGGTGTTGACGGCGTGACTATGTCGGGTCTGCCGGGAAGCCCGGTTACGAGTGGGGGTGGATTTTACACGGATACTGTTCCTTATGACTGGAGCGGTACTGTTACGCCGACGTTAGCGGGTTATACATTTACGCCGGCTAATATTGTTTATACGAATGTTCAGGCCGACCAACTCAACCAGGATTATACGGCTACATTGAATACTTATACTATCTCGGGTAACGCAGGTGTTGACGGTGCGACTATGTCGGGTCTGCCGGGCAGTCCCGTTACAAGCGGTGGTGGATTCTACACAGATACTGTTGATTATGACTGGAGCGGTACTGTTACGCCGACGTTGGCTGGTTATACGTTTACGCCGGCGAACATTGTTTATACGAATGTTCAGGCCGATCAACTCAACCAGGATTATACCGCAACACTGATTACATATACTATCTCCGGTAATGCGGGCGTTGACGGTGTGACCATGAACGGTCTGCCTGGCAGTCCTGTTACAAGCGGTGGTGGATTTTACACGGATACTGTTGATTATAACTGGAGCGGTACTGTTACGCCGACGTTAGCGGGTTATACGTTTACGCCGGCTAATATTGTTTATACGAATGTTCAGTCCGATCAGCTTAACCAGGATTATACGGCAACTCTGATTACATATACCATCTCCGGTAATGCCGGCGTTGACGGCGTTACTATGTCGGGTCTGCCTGGCAGTCCTGTTACGAGCGGTGGTGGATTTTACACGGATACTGTTGATTATAACTGGAGTGGTACTGTTACGCCGACGTTGGCTGGTTATACGTTTACGCCGGCTAATATTGTTTATACGAATGTTCAGGCAGATCAACTCAACCAGGATTATGTCGCGACTTTGAATACTTATACCATCTCCGGTAACGCGGGGGTGGCTGGAGCTACGATGAGTGGTCTGCCGGGCAGCCCCGTCTCGGCTGGTGATGGTTCTTACAGCGATACAGTTGATTATGACTGGAGTGGTACTGTTACGCCGACGTTGGCGGGTTATACGTTTACGCCGGCTAATATTGTTTATACGAATGTTCAGGCCGATCAGCTTAACCAGGATTACACGGCTACATTGAATAC
>SDBT01008577.1_pt1 | contig 16682 bp, 21 predicted proteins | sample 2277101 | NCBI WGS metagenome assembly SDBT01 (sample SAMN10404973, study PRJNA504765) | marine sediment metagenome | isolation source: marine sediment core GS10_PC15, 103 cmbsf | place: Arctic Ocean: Southern Knipovich Ridge | collected 2010
CTAATGCAAAAGGCTATCAGCCTTATCCCTGGTTTTGGTTTCGAAGGAGCCGGAAATGCTGCAGCCCTGCCAGGTATGGGTTCATCAGCTATAAGCATGCAAAAAGCACAAGATGGCGGAATTACTAGAGCAGATACTAATGTTATGGTGCACAAGAATGAAGCTATTATCCCATTGGATAGGTTCCCTGAGATAGTAGGGCAAACGGTAAATGTGAACCAAGAGCTAGTTGTTGATGAGCTTAAAATGCTGCGATCTGTATTGGAAAGGATGTCAAGAAGAGGCGGTTTAGGAGCAGCAATACAGGGAGCATAAATGGCTGGTAAACTTGGAGAGATTAACAACTGCTTTTTGCGCATAGATACAGACATATCTAAGCTCGGAGATAAGGGTCAGAATGTCCCTAGGGGGAATACCCTAAACTTCACCAACATGCCTCCAGAGGTAGGTTCCACTAAGTCTGCTAACGCTACGCCTATTCCAATCCTAGGAAGAGCTAACCCACTATGGGTTTACAGCTATTCCTCAGAGCGTTCTTGGAACTTGGAACTAAGGTTCTTTGTAACCCAACAAGATACTTTTACTGATCTAGACCCATCCTCTAATAATGCAGCAGGAGTTATCAATAGTTTTGACGTTAGGCAACAAGTTCTTGATAAAGTAAATTGGTGCGAATCACTTGTTTACCCTATTTACATTGAAGGTATCTCCAGGGGTATTCCAAAGCTGCTTTTTGTCTTTGGGAATATGCTGAGCGTTAAGTGCATCTGCACAGATGTAAATACTAGCTTTAGTGGTCCTTGGTACATTACCTCAGAGAATACAGTTGGCTACCCAATGTATGGGATAGTTAATTTAACTCTCAAGCAGATAGATGGTAGAAGCCTAAGCCACCTCGATGTTAGGGGCAACAAACATAACGGGGAGCCTGTCTAATGACACGTCGAATTACTCTAGACATCAATTCCAGGCTAAGTGCTACGCCATTACTTCAGGTAGATGGATTCAATGTTTACTTCTACGGTGTGTGGGGTAGGATAGAGTTTCCTCCTAGGAATGATGATAAGTTACACACTGTTAGAAAGCGTGATGTTATTAACTGGCCTGGCTTATCCAACGATTTCTACCAAAACCCAGATCAAGCGTGGGTAATTTGGACAGCGAATAACATTGTGGATCCTTGGGCAGTGGTGCCTGGGACACGTATTAGAGTTCCATCTCCAACACATGTAGATGAAGTGTTAACAAGTATTACCAAAGATGCTGAGTAGTTTATTGGACCCTGTTAAAGTAGAACAAACCACCCCTGCCAATTTTGAGATAGGGGTAGTGTACAGAAGCCCTTTAGACAGATACTATCTTGCCGTAGATAGACGAGTTTTGATTACCTTTGTACATGATGTAATAGTCATCTGTGACAATCCTAAGAACAAATTCTCTGTGTCTAGAACGGTTAGCGTAGAGAAGCTTTGTAACGCCTGGCGCATAAATCAGAACAGACTAGATGAAATGTCTGCTGAGTTCTTTGCGCCCATTAGAAGCAACAAGGTAAAACGAAGGTTGCCAGACAAGTTCTCTAACAGAGAAGTGTACAGCCAAGATATGGTCAATACACTTTGGGCTCGCCATAGAACGCACAGACTTTCAGGAACAGACTAATGCCAAGCGCTCCTTTCAAAGACGGTGACCAAGTATTCATAAGAATGCTCCTAAAGAATGGTAAGGAAAACGATACGCCTCAAGACTTAAAGGTTATGGCTAACCACATCATGGATTTCTATTTTACAGAGGCACAAGGCAAAGCAGCTACGTTCTCTTTGAAACTCTATGATGAGAATTTTGATTCTTTAGAAGATGTCATTTTTGGGGGGGAGGTTCTAAACCCAAAAAATGAAGGCAGCCCACCAGTAATTCAAGTGCAGTGGGGGTGGATAAACGCAGATGGAGAAGTTTTATCTCCTCCATGGGATATGAGAATAACGAAGTACAGGTCCAGGTTTATTCTGGGGCAAGGTATGGAGCTTGATATAGAGGGGTGGTCGTCACCTGGAATTCTCAGTAGAAGAGGAAACCTTACAGCTGCCAAAGATAGCCCATTAAGTTCTCTTGTGCAAAGAATTGCAGACAGAAATAATTTGTTAGTTGATGTTGAAGATGGAGAAATAATACTAGAGGTTAGACAAAACGGCATGAACGATCTTATGTGGCTTAAGAATGTAGTTCAGTATGCTGTAAAGTCTGATAGTGGTAACAGGAATTACGAGGTATGGATTAGAAATAGAGGTTTAGGAAAATCAGAGCTTGTAGTTAGGACACAGAAAACATCACTAGGTTCTACGACTTGGGATTACCTCTACGCTGTAGATAGGGATGGGCAAGTATTAGAGTTTGAGGTTGAGATAAAGTCAAACTATCTATTTGCTATGGGCGCTGGTGGTTTTAGGACTGTCGTGTTTGACCCTAAGACAAAGCAAGCTAAAGAGTTTATTACGAACAGTAGAAGCACACCAGGAGTTGCAGGAGAAGGTAAATTCATTCCAGTTGACTCTACTACTCCAGCCCCCCTAAGATTGGGGTTTCAAAATGAAGAGTCTGCTATAGCCTATGCAGCATCAAAATATCTCCAGCTTAACCATACCAATACATCAGGAAGATTGAGGATACACGGAAACCCTTTAATCAACCCATCTGATCTAGTTAACATAATCCTTCTAAGAGGCGCACAAGGTATTAGGGACATTAGGGACATACACCCCACGAGCGGCTTCTACCAGATCAAATCAGTATCTCACAACATAACTGATGGAAACTACACCACTGAGATTGAGCTTTTCAGAAGAGGCAACCTAACACCAGAAGCGGGAGGAAGCGAAAAGACAACTGGTACTGAAGCCGCTACTAATCAAGTGAGAAAGGCATCTGATGTGATAAGTGGAGCGGATAGAAAAGCTAAGAGTGCCCAAAGAGAGAAGTTCATTGCTAATGATAGAACAGCCGACGCTGCTTTGAAAGCTAAACTAAGAGCAAGGGGACTGCAAGGAAATTAAATGCCTATTGGGGAACCAGACATACTTGAGATCATAGCTAATCCAGAGCACTTCTTGATCGATTACCCTTTGTACAGATGGTATAAAGGGATCATTGAAGATGTAGCTGACCCTGAGAACCTGGGAAGGGTACGTGTTAGGATTGAGGAGATTTGGAAAAGCATCCCTAAATGCCCTGCTGTTCCCGCTACAGCAAAGTCACCTGGCAAAGCTGCGGATGACCTTGACCAAATCCCAACTGAATGTCTTCCTTGGGCAGATATTCTCATTCATGGACAGGGAAAGGAAACTGGGTTCTTCAATGCTCCCACTGTAGGAACTGCTGTAGTCGTAGTTTTCGAGAAGGGACTAGAACAGCATCCTCTAGTAATAGGAGGGTGGTGGGGAACTGATGAGATTCCTAAGGCTGCTCTAGGTGGTGACCAGACTGGTGAGACTGCTAATGCCTTAAAAGGTAAAGATGGAGTTTCGCCAAACCCTCCTGTCAACACTGCCGGTGGGGGCACCATACAGGAGCCCGCTAACCCTTATGCTGCCGTGTATCCTCAAAATTGTGTCTTCCGATCATCTTCAGGACATCTAGTAGAGTTTGATAACACAGAGAACAAAGAGAGAATAAACATTGCCCACAAGAGCGGGTCTTGGGCAGAGTTCCATCCAGACGGAACACTCGTCTTTGGTATCCAAGGAAAGCGCTACACTGTGGTTGAGACGGATGACGCACTACATGTTAAAGGAAAACGAGACGTAGTTGTTGACGGAAATGCTACTCAGAAGGTTGCAGGAGATGTAACAGAAGAAGTAGCAGGTAAGCAGGAAATAAGCTCCACAGGAGACACAACAATTAAATCTGAAGGAGCTATGAAGCTTCAATCTACTGGTGGTAAGACGACTATCAAAGCTCTTAGTACCGTTGAGACTATAGCGCCTCAAGTCAATGTAAGTTCCACAGGGACTGCTGGAGGGAATGTAGTGACTACCCTAACGCACCCATTCGATTTCGTAACAGGTATCCCCATTACAGGATTACCAAACTTTAAGGCAGGCCCATAATGGTAGCGCAGTCTTTTGTCCCAGATGCTTGTACAGCACTAGCTATGCAGGCTTGTATAGCAACCAAAACTTGTCTAATGGACGCTCTAGATGTCCCTAGTCTATCAGCTGGTGTCTCAGCTGGCGTAAATGCATCTGTGAGTTTAGATGCAAGTCTTTCTGACGCAGGCACTGGTGTAGATGTGTGTATTCTTGCTGCTGTAACGCAATCATTCGCAGTAGCTGGTGAGACACTTCCTACCATACCTCCAGCCCCTGCTGTCCCTGATATGACGGATAGTGCTACAGCCGCATCTGATCTAGCTGCTGCGGTTACTTCGCTTATAGACCCATTAGGGGTTCTTGGAGGAGCAGTTACAATTACCTTTGATGGCAACGGATTACCTACTCTGATAGAGTTTGATGATGGGCTATAAGTGGTTCTTGTTCAATCAGCAATGGCGACTAATATGTTAGGTAGGGCAACAAGCATGGGGCTAATTGATAGGCCTCCAAACTTTGCCCTGTCTCGTTTATTTGATGTAATTTCAAAAGGAGTGACAACCAAATTAATAGACCCTACAGCAAGAATCCCAATAAGCGTAACTTACACAGGCCTCACTTGCATCCCCCCTTGCCTTGGAGGACCAGTTCTGGGAGTAAACGGGCTAGACGCGAGCCGCTACCAGACAGCAGTAACAGCACAGTCCCTTTTCACTGGAGTCTCATCAGCGCCATTCTTCTTCGGGATAGCAGGGATAGTGGATTACTTCTTAGCAAATGTGACCCTTACGGATCTCTTACCCGCGACAGGAGCAGGAGGGAACGGGGTGATGTCTCCGGGGGCCTTGTCCTATACATCCACAGATTTCTTCGACGAAATGGAAAGCGAAGCAGCGTCAGAAGACATAATGGTAGTAAATGCGGCCCACCTAAATGGAAACCCAACGATACCAGACCCGACTACTGGAGTGCCTTTAAGTCTCGGTGATTTGTTCGTTCAAGCAGGAATACTCTTACAAGCTATAGCCGACCAACTTAGTATAGAGATACTGAATGCAACACAGCCTCTCATCCCAACAACGGGAGCAACGGTTATTCCACCTATTGTGCTTGCAACTCTAACCACACTAGTTACTTAGGCATATCATGGGCGACAATTGGCACGGACTACGATTTCCATTTAAGACAACGGTTCAAAATCTATTCGCAGATCCGAGTGATGTGGACCTTATCAACTCATCCATTAAGTTCATCTTGAACACCCCTGTTGGGGATTACATCACTTTACCAGAGTTTGGAAGCCTTTTACCGAATGACCTATTTGAGCAAAATGACTTTGTTCTAGATGCTCTCATAAAGCACCATGTAGTAGACGCCTTAGAAAGATGGGAACCTAGGATTAGGATAAACAGAGTGAACACGATAATTGATAACCACGAAGTTCGCTTGTTTGTGGAATACCGTCTTGTAGCAAATCCAGGGCAGCTACAGTTTTTTGAGGATACTCTGGAGAGGGATCCAGTTTAATGGCAACTACAACGCTACCTAGAATCGATTATGCAGCTACCTCATTCCAAACCACTCTAGAAGCTCTACAGTCTTTCTTGCAGGCAGAACTGCCTGAAGATGTCTTCAATGACTTCGTAGCATCCCAGCTAATGATGTTCATGCTACGTATGAACGCCTACATTTCAGATGTTCAATCCTTCAAGCTAGATATCGTTGCTAACGAGAACTTCCTACCTACAGCGCTTCAAAGACGCTCTGTCATTCGTTTCGCTACAGCAGTTGGGTACCGCCTCTCTGCTGCAACTGCCTCCTCTGTAACAGTCACTACAACCCTAACGTCTGCTAACGCCAGTCCTATTACCATCAGGCAAGGAACACTCTTTGATGCTGAAGGGGTCACCTTTGAGATAGATCAAGACTATGTTCTTCCCGCGCTGGCTCTCACTATCGATATGGGAGCTTTACAGGGAGAAACGTTTACAGATGACTTTATTAGCCTGGGTATAGCGGACCAAAAGTTCCAACTAACGAGTTTCCCAGTTATCCAGAATTCCGTTCAGGTTTTTGTGGACACTGTCCTATGGGCTGAAATTGACTTCTTCGCTTTTGCATCATCCTTAGACCAGGTCTACACCTTAGCTTTTGATGAGAACAACAAGGGAACTGTACAATTCGGTAATGACATATTCGGAGCTATACCACCACCAGGCGCGGCTCTTAGAATGGTTTTCCGTGTTGGTGGTGGAGCAGATGGAAACGTAACAACGGGTGCAGTCAAAACTAATATCCCTGCCTTCATAAACAACCTAACGCTAACCAGCGTCCCAATTACAAACAACTCACCAGCTTCTGGTGGTGCGGATGAAGAGTCTATTGAGCACGCTAAGCTCTTTATACCAAGAGACTTAAAAACCATCAATCATGCTGTTACAGATCAAGACTATGACACTATTGCTGCGGGCTTCTCAGATCCAGCTGCAGGAACGGTAGCCAAGGCTAACGCTACTCTTAGAGGAGGAGAGCTAAACAAAATAGATGTGTTCATATGGACTCGTGATACTAGCGGTGTTCTAGTGGGAGCTTCTCTCGCCCTTAGAAATGCTCTCAAAGCTGAACTAGTTGTAAAGAATGTCATTAGCCATGATATAGCTGTGTTCTCTGGCATCACAGAGCCTGTAGATATTACTGCTGACATCACCTATCCAGCTAGTAAGACAGAGGCAGAAGTTACGTTAGAGGTTACTACAGCCCTACAGGACTTCTTTAACTCAGACACTTTAGACCCTGGAGACTCTATCACGCTGTCTTCCCTCTACGACTTACTGCACAACCTTGATAGTGTGCGATCAGTTATCATCACTGTGCCTGCTGCTGACTTTACTGTAGTGGAGGCACGAATAGCTGTTCTTGGAACAATTACCTTATCCCTAACAGCAGCTGAGCTTAGTGCATAATGAGCAACTTACAGATTAACTTCAGAGACTTCTTACCAGAAGCTTCTATTGTTAACCGAGATCGTAAAGAGATCATCCGTACAGTAATGGATGCCTATCAAGCAAACTACGATCTCATTGATGGGGAAATTGATGGTCTACTAGTTATCACAGATGTAGATGAGGCTCCTGAGGAGTTCTTGGACTACATTGCTGCTCTAGTGGGAATGGAGCTTCTAGGCCTAGACACAGTAGAGCAGAAAAGATCTTTAATCAAGAACGCTGTAGCCATCTACAAGATAAAGGGCACAGAAGAATCTTGGCAGATCATGTTCAGGACCCTAGGGTTCGAGACAGACATCACAGAGCTATGGTGGGACAACATAGGAGACCTAGTTGACACTGACCCAATGCTCGGTCATCTCTCGCCTACACTAGACCCCATTAACCCGTCCCTGACGCTACTCGGAAGGTTCACAGTAGCAGAGTTCAACAACCCTGCTTTGAATCCCCTAGGCAGGCTCTCAGACGCTCAGATAGCTGCCATAGAGAATCCCGTCACTGGAGACACCTATGAGGTGGAGGACTCTGGGGTTATCAATCCTGGAGCACTGTCTGTAATAGGCAACGATATCATCCAATGGGATGGTGCCGTCTGGGTTATCATTCCTCACTACAAGACTATAGACGAGCTTACAGCTGACGTAACAAGGCCAATTCCATTTGATGGTGCTTTCGCCTCTGTTACCATCAATGACATCACCTTCCCTGGCCCACTTGAGACACTTACAGTTGTTGCTGGTGACGTAGGGCTATGGGGCAATGACATTGACATAGTTATTGAAGATGGAACAGATCCTCTAATTGACTTCAACCTGGTGGTGCTCTTTAACGCTGTTGAGGTAGCCAGGTTTGACGATCTTTCTAAAGACTTGAATGTCCCGGTAGACAATATAGAGGTAGCTGTAAACACAGAGACTTTCTATATTGATGTCTCCTCAATCAGCACCTTCGGGACTGAGAAGAGGCCTTTGTCAGGAACCTTCCCTCTAATCAATGGGCTACCTCCTCGTAATACAAAAAGTCCCTACATCGATATAATCCTATCCGCAGAGTTTCTAACCTGTGTAGTAGAGTCAGTCCTTGTAAATAAGGCTGCTTTCTTTGATGGCAGAATTAAAGAGGTAAAGCCTGCCCACATAAGGATTAGAGCTAAGCGAGTAGCAATTAGCTTCATCTGTCCTGCTGACCTAGCAATGGATGATGATGATCTAACAGCTTTTGTTCAGGCAGAGATAGTAGACGTTATTCAGCCCGAGTGCGATCCCCCTCCTGGGGCTATTATTGTGTTCTTTCACAATGGGTTCATTAGAGGACGAACAGGCACCTTTACTAGAGGCCACTCTATCAACTTCCCTAATGGGATTCCCAATGACCCTGGTGCTCTAGGAGGCGGCGCAGGGTATATTTATGCGTATGATGGCTTAGATGTTGGTAGTCATGGTTTGACTTACGGAGATTTTCAGGATAGTTTGTTTAACCCATTCCAATATGGATTTGTATTTGATTCAGAGGTTTGTGCTACAGATACTGTTACCGTTAGTGTAGATATAGATGGTTCGGCTTTTCAAGACGACACATTTTACGGTGTTTCCATCCCTGCACGTTTAACGTACAATAACGTGTTCAAATTTGATGGGTATATGCCGTTCAATAGTTCGCCTATAGACCCAGCTACTGTAGATGGAGATCCAAATGATAATGCGGATCCCCAAGGTGGAGTTACTGTTGTAAGATGTCTTCCTGCGGCTAATCAGTGCATCACTGTATTAGATTGGAAATTCTCAGATACGTAAGAGGTAAACAATGACTGAAAAAACGCTCGACCTAAATGACTTCCCTAAAGAGTGGGGGCACTGCCTCTTAGACAGACCTAGAGAGCCTCTAGGTTTCGTTCGTCTGCGAGCTAAGAACGAAAAACATAAAATCTGGAAGGATATCATCCCCTGGGATAAGAACTTAGTAGTCAACGGTGGTCGCGATGCTATGTCAGACCAGATCTCTGGAGCTATAAGTGGAGTGGAATGGACTAGCGTACCAGAGGCTCTAACATTCTCGGTCAAGAGGGCTCTAGTAGGAGATGGTGGTCATGGTAACCCGTTACCTACAGATCCTTTTCCTCCAGCCTTAACGGATACAGATGTCAACAACTTTCTCTATGAGCTAACATTTGATCTAGTTACTAGACCATCTGCAATATCTGTAGGGTTTCAGTTTACCATTCCAGCTGCTGGTCCCAATGATCCATTTTCAGAGTTTGGGCTAGGAACTTTAGGCAATGGAGTTAACCCTACGTGGTCTCCACCACCTACAGATGCAACTCATAAGTTAGTATCTCATAAGACGTTCGGGCTTATTACTAAGCTGGCTGGTTGGGAGTACCAGATCACATGGATCATCGTGTTCTAACTCCCCTTTAACGATAGGACAATACGATGCCTGGTATAAATGGTGACTTAACTACAATTACGGTGTACACAGCTTTAACGCCTGTGCACTTTACTACATCCAATGTGCCCCTAGAGGCGCTGCGGGATAATCAACTTCTCTTGGATCAAAAACTAGAAGGTTGGGTAGAGTCTGGGCAGGTAGCCGAGTCTCAGGCTGGTGATGGTATTTTCAGCACCCCTGTAGCCTTCACAACAACACAAAACAATGTTCCTAACATCACAACAGGTATAGGTGACCTTACAGGAACTGGAGCAGAGACTCTCTTTGTTTCAACAGCTAACAGAACAACTGTTGGGTTTGACCTTATTGTGACAGGGTCATTGACGGCAGCAGCTTGGACAGCAAATGTCCACTGGATCGCAGACGGTAGATAATGGCACAAGGTGCTGAAAACGACTTAAAGAACATTACGTTCTACACGAATACTAGTATCATCTACTTTGTAGATGACAATATTCCTTTACAGGATCTCAACGATAACATACTTACCGTTGATAATAAAGCTGTATTGGCTAAGACACTAGCCAATCAAGCAGAATCCGATTTTTTAGCGCACCAAGGAAGTAGCGGAGCATCTGAGCACGGTGAGGCTACCGAGACAGTAGCTGGTTTTATGTCGGCACCTGATAAGCTCAAAATAGACACAATAAGCGTAGAAGCTCAGCTAAACATTTTGTCACTTGTAGACTCTCTAGAGCTAGTTAGTGGGAAGCCTACAAAGCTCCATATACACCCAGCTGCAACAACAACAATAGATGGTTTTATCTCTATAGCAGATAGGGTTAAACTAGATGGGATAGAGTTTGGCGCTAACGTAAACAACATAGCAGATGTAGATGCTGTAACACTAACTAACGGTCCAGCAGAGGATGCTAACCTACTACATACTCATGTGGAGCCACCATTCATAGAGACTTTTACGGAGGCGATACACCAGACTGAAGACCACGATGGTTTAACAGGTATTGGTGAGTTTACCGGACTCCTAAAGTCTCCTTACAACATCATTACTCCCATTGCTACCAGCCAGACTCTCATGGAATTTCATACTTTCCCGTTTACACCAGTTAGCGTGCACGCTGGAATACGCCAGGCGCAATTTGATCCGATAACTTTTCCATTTGGAATTCCATCTCTCTGGAGTGGGTCATCGACCTTCAAGTTTATCACGAACCTCTCTATAGTAGGAAATGACGGTGTTGTATCGTATACCGCATCGGGGCCAAAATCGCACCTACAGGTTTGGATAGGAGGCTACGGAAATAGCTAATGACACAAGGAGCAGAAAACGATCTTTTTGATATCTCTTTCTACCAGGAGTCAACTCCTGTCCATTTTTCAAACGATATAGTTCCACTAACAGGGGCAACTACTTCTCTTAATGAAAATACACTTCTAGTAGACAATAAAGCTATCCTCGCTAGAGACACGGCTAATACCACAATAGCTAACTTACTCCTGCATACGATCTCGCTAGGAGCATCTGAGCACGCTGTGGCTACCACTGGCTCTTCTGGGTTTATGTCCGCTCTAGACAAGCTAAAATTAGATAGCACTCAAAGTGAAGCACAAGTAAACATAATGTCCCCTATAGACGCTTTAGAACTAACAGCAAGAGGCAATACATCGCTACATCGCCATTTTACTGGCACGCCCATAGTTCCTGGTTTTTTGTCTTTTGACGACAAAGCTAAGATAGACAGTATAGAAGTTTCTGCAGATGATAATAACATAGGACTAACAGCATCTGGGCTATTAACTAGTGGTGGAATAACTACCATACACGGGCATGGTTTTATTCCAGATGGTGAAACATTCACTGAGTTGGACCACGCCTCTAAAAACCATGCTGGTGTTAATGGAGTTCCTGGGTTCCCTGGATTTAGTACATCCCAAGACTTTGTTGAAGGGCCGGGTTCTGGCGCACCAAACGCAATTTTTATGCATACTTTTGCAGGATTCGTCGCACCAGGCTTGCAAATAGTGGAGGCAGGACTTTCGCAGCTTAATGCTAACTGGTTCACAGCTGCAAGTAATGTAGGGATAAGCCTAGTGACTATAGCAGGCGATATGGTAACTGTTACTTACTCTGGTGCTGGTGGTTCTGTCATTCCTTGGGTAGCAGGGTTTGGGCCAGTATGACACAAGGTGCAGAGAACGATCTTGTTGATATCACACCTATTCAGGAGACAACCCCTGTCCAGTTTATCAGGGATAATGAACCTCTAGTAGACTTGAACAACAATATCGTCTTGGTTGTAGACCCCAAGGCTATCCTTGCTAGGGATACAGCTAGTGCTAGTATTGCTAGTCTATTTGCCCATATAGGCACATCTGGTAGCTCTCATGCAATAGCAACTAGTGCGGGCGCTGGCTTTATGTCAGCCGCAGATAAGTTCAAACTTAATAACATCCAAGAGGGTGCTCAAGTAAATACGATGTCACCAGCTGACTCTCTAGAGCTTACAACTAGGAAGGAAACTACATTACACAGACATCTTAACGCTACTCCTAACTCCAGTGGTTTCATGCCTTTTCCTGATAAGGTAAAACTAGATGGTGTAGAACTAGTTGCTAAGGTAAACAGAATAAGCGATGTTGATAGAGACACTCTAACTCTTGGAGGTAATGCGGACTTACTGCACTTACACGGATTTAGCCAAACAGTAGAGACTTTTACAGCATTGGTCCACGCCGGAATAGACCACACATTAATTCCTGGCACACAAGCAGATGCTGTGTTTGATACGACTCAGACGTACTTTGAAGGCCCGGTGAGCGGCGCAGCAATTGTGTTTATGCACACCTACCCCGCCACAGTGCAGTCCTACACTGGTGGGATGGCATTTATAAGCTCCCCCGGCGTCACCCTTGGGGATACTTGGACGCTTACTGATATTAGTGTATCCGGTGATACTGTTACGATATCTTATGGACCTGGGCCAACACTTTCTGCCTGGCAAGGAGCTTATGTAGAACTATGAGAAACTTTTTTGGTTACAATAACGATGGTGAACTAGAGTGGCAAATCGTAAGAACGGGAGGGTTCCCTCCTGAGTGCGATCCAAGAGACCCCAATTGCACGCATCCTCTATCTGTAGAGATGCGAAAACACATAATGAAGTCAGTTAACGCAGATAGCTTTGAGAGCATAATAGAGTTTAACTGCGCTTGTGAGTGTGAGTGCGGATGTGTAACTGGAGTGTGTCAGTGTGTTGTTTGTTCTTGCACCACCACAAAGATACAGAACTCTTATTACTGCGGAGTAGATGAGTGCCTAAAGGATAAATTAACCATAACAGTATCTATAAGTAGCTCTCCTGTAGCTAATGAGAGCATAACAGTCTTAGCACCAAGCAGTCTCCTTACGGTTAAACTGGAGGCTCCTGGCATTCCAGATGGCTCAACTGTTACTCTACAAGTAGATAAGTTACACGCAGACTCCACTGTGACTCTTACCTTCACTGATGGAGTATCAAACGAGGTAACGTTTAGAACCCCCGCACAAGGATCAACAGGTTACTTCACAATGAAGAGCAAGTATATTCCTCAGTTTAGCGCTGCTGTAAAGGGCTTCGTATAAGGATTAATGTATGGGTAACGGAGCACATGGCGATTTATTTCCTATTCGCTTTCTACAACTATCGACGCCTGTTAACTTCCTAGAGACTAATGAGCCTCTAGAAGATCTAGAAACTAACATCTTAATCATAGATGGTAAGTTGGCAGAACACCTCGCAAACCACCCTGGAGGACTAGGTGGTGGAGGCGGTGGAAGTCCTGTAGCCAGTACGGGAACCTTAAGTCATTTCATCGATACGTTTGAGGACATTGCTGGTGGTGGTACGCCTCCAGCAGCAGGAACAGTAGGCACAGACCTAGATGCCCTAGTATTCGCAGATGCTGCTGATGAGAACCAAAAGTTTGAAGTCACAGTTCCTCAAGACTATGACTCAGATGATTTGATGTTCCATATTCAATTCACCATGAGTGCATCAGGTGGTGGCGATGTAGACTTCGATCTCTCTGGTGAGGTAGCTCAAATAGATGGGACAGTAACCTCTTTTGGCCCAACAGCTTCTGGCCTATCTGTTCTAACAAATACAGACCCACAATCCATCTTACTGTTCCTTCTCCAGTCCACAAGCTTCTCTCCAGGGGATCGTATTCGTATCCAGCTAGAGCGTCAAGGAACTACAGATGCTAACAGCGATGATCTCAACATGCTTGGGATTGATATGCGTTATACAGGTCTACTGGCTGGTAACCGCGCACACACACGAGAAATAGTCTTCACATCAGATACTGATGAGCCTGCTCCAGTAACTGGCACATTCGGCACAGATCTAGATACACTAGACTTCCCCACAGGCTCTGATGCAGAGCAGAAGCTACAAGCGATTACCCCAGAAGAGTGGGATGATACTAGTGACCCATTCCTTAAGCTTACCTACGCAATGTCTACAGCGGTCGGTGGCTCAATTGTAAGACTTGGCATTGACGGTGAAGTAGCGAACGTCTCAACGGGTCTACAGACACTTGTGACCCAACAGGTGGACCTAGCCGTTCCAGGCGACACAGAGGCTGAGAGGAGCGTCTCGATACCATTCCCTGCAGGCCTCTTCTCTAAGGGGAGTGTCTACCTAATCAAGTTCGCTAGAAGGACAACAGCGGTTCCAAGTAACCACACCGGCTCTTTCAAGGTTCTAGGCGTGGAGATGATCTTCAACAAGCCAGGAACTAGCGGTGGAGGTGGAGGCTCTGGTGGAGGCTTTACTGAGGAGTATTTAACATCTTGGTCCTTTGGGAATGCAGCTGGGGCACCAAGCCCAACAGCCGATGTAGACTACCCAGCCTTTGCTGGTGATTTTGAGATCCTCTACTCCATGTTAGGAAACGCAGCATCTAGTAGAGTTGATGTATCTTTTCAGGGGAGAATTCCTGATGGCTTTGCTACAATAGATGAACTAACTGTAGGCATTAAGGGAGCAGGAGGTACTCCTGAGTATCTCCTAAAGGTATTCGTAGAAGGGTCTGGAGCAACTCCAGTTTATGATCCAACCTCTGGAACACCCATCGCTGCTCCTGGTACACTAGGGGTAACGACTATTGCAGCGGGTGCCCTTTCAGCCCAACCACTAGGATCAAGAAGGTTTTTTGTTGTCGTAGAAGCTCATGTAGACGTAGCGGAAACAGTTTTCGCTAGTCGCCCATTTGTCAAGTATGCATAAGGTGTGTAATGAATAAACTGATGTTGTCTCTTGTATTGTTTGTAACCATGTTCGCCTCTGGTTGTTGCGCTAATTACGGAATCTATGTGAATAGCATAGATGAAGATCTTAAGGCTTTAACTCCTGTTTACAGGAGTTACATCTTAGAGGATGCAAGACTAAGCGTAGCTGATACTAAAGCTCGTCTAGCGATCATTGATGAGATGCAGGCTAAGACTGATGTAGCTAAGAAGGATGTAGAGTAATGGCTCTTAACATTGACCCCGATCTACTGAAGGACAATATCTTCAGTGCGGCTAAGGAGGCTACTACTGCTCACCTAAAAGCTGGGATAGAGGAGTCGGAAGAAAGCTATGCAAACTATCTAAAGGAGCTAAGGGACTATACAGATAACCTAGCTGTCTTGAAGATAGAAATAGCTGAAGCTCCAGACGCTGCAACTAAGAAAATGAAAATGGAAAGTATCGTTCTTCAACAACGAGCAATCAATAGCTTGGTTGACCGTTACCAAATGATCTTCAATCAGGAAGCATTAGCAAGAGTGAAGGAGGTACTTAAAACAGTGGCGATCACGGTAGGCAAAATAGCTCTATCCTTAGCAATCGCTGCTGTTTGAGTGGACTCAGTAGTTGACTTGGAATTGGAGTTATCCACAAGTGAGTATGTGGATAAGTTGATCGGACCTAACAAAACCCAAATATCGAAAGTAGCAGAAAAAGCGATGGCACAAGTAGACCTAGCGATGATAGAGAAAGAAGCACAAGCAGTTGCGGACCTGTTTAAAGATGGGTTCCAGGCTAGTGACATCTTCAATGCTGTCTCCCATTTGATGGAGATAGCTGAAGTGATGGAAGGCACAACTGGCGCTGAGAAGAAGGAGTTCGTAGTAGCTGCCTTCAAACTTGCTTACGAGAAGATGGATCCAGACATCTCTAGTTGGATCCCACAGTGGTTAGAAAAGAAAGCTGTTGTCTATGCAATTGACAACGTGCTTCCTCACGCTATTGATTGGATCGTTGATGCAAGCAAAGGTAAACTGGGCATTAACAAGGAGTAAACAATGGTACTTAGCACTGGACAATTTCACCAAAAAGGCGGCACAGATGTTCCTGTCCTTGATGGAGGCACTGGCGCATCCGCAGACTCTACTGCTAGAACTAATCTAGGAGTAACCATATATGACACTGCTACCCATGATGCCCATGACCACTCAAGTTCAGCAGGAGTTCCAGCAGCCGAGGCGTTTACATCTGGTGTCCATGCAGGTACTAGTCATGCAGGTATCCCTGGAGTTGGAGGCATCAGCATAGGTTTCGGTGCGAATTTCGCTACAGCAGGTCGCTGGGCCAGAGTCAACGGAGAAGCGGACAGTGTAGAAGTAACCGGCCTTAGCTCTCTCGCTAACGCTGTTGTGACCAAGGCAGGTACCTCCCTAACGATAGGGTGGGATGTGACAGCGTCAGGTGCGACCATGCAAATCTTCAAAAACAACTCTGGTCCTCATGCTAGTTTCGTTCTTTCGGCTCTTCAGGGGACTGCTACGGTCGCGGTTTCTTTCCTCCTAGGTGATCGCATCGCGCTCACGCTGAACACAGGAACTGCACCTGGCATTGGCCAATACCAAATGCTGCTCTCTTAAAGGATAAACAATGGTTGAGCACGAATACACAGCAGGCGAATTATCAACAGCAGGAACTGATATTAGAAGTCTCCGACAAAAACTATTAGACGAAAGCTATACAAATCCAATAGTGCTGCACCAGGTTTGGGTGGATGATCTCTACCATGTGACGGTGGACGGTTCTGATGATAAAGCTACTGTTCTTACGGCAATGGAAGATGGGACTATCCCTGTATTAGCCCTTACATCTTATAGTGTTCTAGTAGATGGAGATGGTGTAGACACAGGTACCACT